>OLPQ01001064.1_pt1 | contig 20981 bp, 15 predicted proteins | sample 1672451 | NCBI WGS metagenome assembly OLPQ01 (sample SAMEA3136687, study PRJEB25190) | human gut metagenome | biome: human gut; feature: human-associated habitat; material: faeces | place: Austria | collected 2013
TTTTCCGACACGACTTAACTGACGTCTACAGAAAATACTGAAACTCATAAAAAATTTTCAAATTTTTCACAAAATAACTAAAATTTTCTATAAATAGAAGGTATATCTAAACTAAGATATACCTTCTATAAATAAAAAGTACACCTAAACCAAGATATACCTTAAATAAAATGTAAAAAGGGCTACCCAAAGTAACCTTGGATAACCCTTCCCACAATCAAATAACATACTATAAGAATAACTCTATTATACCACACAATCTATACTTAGTAAATACCCTATCTCTTATAGATACTCGTTTTCTAACTATTTTATATTAACTTATTTTAGTAAGTCTTCCATTGAAACCATATTAGAACCATTAGAACTACTAAAACTATCTTCCTCTTCTCTATAAACTTCATTTTCTACCCCTGTTAACTGGTTAATATAATTAGAGCGTTTCTTCTTACTAACCTTATACTCTACAAAACTCCCACTTGCATAAAAATAAGTTTCCTCACCATAGTACCCCAATAACGTGCTACACGCTTCAATACTCCAAGTAGTAATAAATATAGTAGCTTTACCTCTTAAAGCTCTACTTTGCATTAACCCTTTAGCACTTAGTATATCTGCCTTACTAGAACCATCTGGTATTAACATAATAACTAAATCTTTCTCTAAATAAGCTTCTACCTCACTATCCATAGCAATGTATAATCTATTATACTCTATACATGACGTAAATTTAGCTATCTCTACCCCTGCTAAATATGCTTTCGCTAACCATGGATAAGCTAACCTATCTATTCTTCCTTTATTACCTAATCCTATACAATAACTCTTATCTGGTAACTCACCTACAGTTAAACCTAAATATATTTCTTCTAATAAATCTTTTTGTCTTTTTACAGACTCTTCTTCTAGGAATAACCTCTCTGCCTCTGGAACTACCGAGTCATACACAAACTTAGCTTCTAAATATTTATTATTTATACCTAATATCCTATATAACGGTTCTATATCACCATCTTCAGACTCTGCTAAACCTTGCTTAATTAACTCCTCTCTTCTATCACCACAATGAGGACAAGTTACTAATTTCCTAATTGCATAGTCAAAAACCTTACCATTATTACAATAATAAGGACAATCATCATACTTCATTTTAACCATCTAAAGTACCTCCTAACTTCTTTAATCCGCCTAATCCTACTTTTTCTAAGGCTTCTTCATATGTTATCAAATCGTTGCTATATTTAACCCAAAAACTATCGTCTATCAGTACCCCATATGTTTTCTCTACTATATCAACTTCGTTATACTCAGTTAATCCTAAACCTTCAAGTACTTCATCAATATTAAACCTATGCTTAGGAATACACCTCTCCTCTAAGAAATCTAAAAAGACACTTAAGCCTACTGGGCTTTCATTACGACCAAAAGCACAATCTAAAGGATTATCAGTAAAATTAACAAAATGAACTTTACCTCCGAACCTAACAGATATAGAAGTCATAACCTCATCTTCCTTCATATACACATAAGACTTAACCTCATCATCTTTGGAAAATACCTCCAATAATAAAGCTAAGTACTCATCATCTACTAAATCTTTTACAGATATATCATTTTTAAATCTTCTAATTATTTCTTTTGATAGTTTATCGAAATTCTTTGAGAACTCGGATAACCTATTGTTATGTAAAGCACTAACCTTGGGTAAAGTACCCCTACTATTATTTAATTTTTCCATACTCTTCCTTATTGAGTATAAATTTGTATTTATACTCTTTTGTAAGTCTAAGTAATTAGTAAAACTTAAATTGCTACTAATGTTTTTAGCTAAGCCTTTACCTAGATTGTTATTAAAACCCTTAATAGGTTTTTTATATTTCTTAATGCACTTATTTTTACTATCTAGATTGTTATTAAAACCCTTAAAAGGTTCAATAGGTACTTTAGATATCTCAATATACTTATTTTTACTATTTATATTGCTACTAAAACCCTTAATAGATTCTTTATATGCCTTAATACACTTATTTTTACTACAAGGTACTACCCTTTCATCTCTTTTCTTATCCATAAAGTACCCTCCGTTTGATTTAATCTCTTTAATAAAACTTCTTTAGCTCTTTTATACCCCTCTTGTTTGAAAGGTACATAAGCATCTAAATTACTATCTACTAGCTCTAATTTCTTCTTGAAACCATCTATATCTATGATTAAAGGTTCTCTATCAAAGTACTTTGCCTGTTTATTAAAATCACTATTAAATGGATAACTTTTAACTTTTCTCATAAGTACACTTAAACCTACACCATACCTATAATCTTTAACATCAGACAATAAACTCAAACCATTATCATATATAGGAGCAACTCTATACTCTCCATCTTTCTCTATTAGATTTATATTGTTTAAATGCCTATCTTCATTAAGTATGATACTATCTATATACATAAGTAAACCTAAGTAATCCCTGATATCTACACCAGTACCACCCTTAACACAATCAACAATATAATCAACTAATTCTTTCCCTTTTAGATTATCAAGTTCTTTTTTATCTCCATAAACCTTTAATATTTTCCAAAGGGAAACAAAATTTTCACCATTTATATTATACACCTTACTCTTGCAACACTCAAGCTGTTTGCCATTATCATTGTATAATTCTAAATGATAATCTATATAATCTACACCTTCAACAAAAGATAGAAACTCGCTAACTAAAGCTTCGGATATACTCTCATACCCCATACTATCTACCTTATAAAACCAACCACCTTCACAATCTATAAATTTAGGCTGATTTCCTTTAGATGTACTTTGTTTTAAAAATTCCATTTATACCACCTACTGTACTCTAGAATTGCTAATAAATTCTTCACTTAGTATACCAATAGCTTGAGCATACCCCTCGCAAACACTAACAACTCTAACCTTATCTTCAAATGACATACAATTCAAATCTTTATCATCTGGGGCATCTTTTGTTTCTCTTAGAAACTTTATGCAATCTTCCCCATATTTCATAATACAACTACTAAACTCTATTGTATCTAAACCATATATTTTCTTCATACTATAGATAAATAGAGAATATGCATCTTCCGTACTTTCTATATCTGTATTGTTTATTAGAAACTTATGGTACTTTTTTAAATATAATCTTGAAATAATGAAAATATTATACTTCTTTTTCATACAAACTCCCCTTTACCTTTAATAATTTTTTAATTCAACATATATCATAATATGTATTCTATTAAGACAATCTTAAAAAGAATACATAATTTAAATCTACCCCTTTCTATTTATATTTTACCTTATAACTTAATATTACACCATATCTACATAATAAAAAAGGTAAACTCTACAAAAGTTTACCTTATCAATAAGTTATTTATCTTTATCTAGTAATAACATTAATACACAACTATAATCACTTCCTGCAAATGCATCACTACCTTTGGCTCTATCAGCTAGACCTTTATCAAATCTATTTCTTTCTTTTCCTGATGAAACTAATACCCTACTATGTTTTCCTACTATATCAACACTTCTAGTAGTTCTACCTTCGAACTGTACCATTTTATTTGTATTAGGGTCATAAGAATAGAATATACATACATTACAATCTCCGAAGTTTAAACCTTTCTGAACATTAGTAATTAATACTCTAAAATCACCCATTTTAAATTGAGATATGATTTTGTTCTTTTCATCTATATCAGTATCACCATTCATAATCTCACACGATATACCTTCATTAAGTAAGGCTTCCATTATACCCCTTTGAGATTCCTTATACCTAGAATATACTAATATTGTTTTTTCATTCTTGAAATCCTTATTAATTAAATCTAAAAGACTACCTAACTTTGGAGTATTATTTCTATCCATTACTATAGTTTCATCAAAGTAACTAGGACAATCATACACCATTTGTGGCATACTAGTCTTCTTTAATAATTCTTTTTGTATAGGAGATAAAGGACTTTCTATAACTTCTGCAGTACAATCTCTCATAACTGCACCTAACCCTTTTCTAGTTCTTGCTAAATACCTATACTTTACCTGGTTTTTAAATATATTAGCATTCTTATACTTACCATTAAACTTCGGATAACCTCCAAAATGATTGTAAGATTTCTCCTCGTATAAGTTTTGGAATACTGTTTTAGCAGGTAGTAAAGTTTCATCACAGAAATTTAATTGTGCATAAAAAGTTCTAAGATTTGTTTCAAAAGGCGTAGCATTCATAACTACTACCCAATCAAAATCATCTGCTAAATGTTTTCCATTGGCGTACGTCTTAGTACTCATATTACCTATAATAGCTGACTCATCTATAAATAAAGCATCAAAAGGATTACAACCATACAATGCTCTATAAGTTCTCATATATTCTTGGAACTCAACACTATTAATTAACGAATGAGTACCTACAACACTATACACTAACTCACCATCATTTTCTTCGGCAAACTTTTGAACGTATTTCTTCTCACCTCTAAGAATATCTACATACTCTCCTGTGAATTTTATCATTTCATCTCTAGTCTGTTCTACTAAGTTCTTTTCAGTTAAGTATAAATACCTGAACGTTACCCCTTGCTTTTCTTTCATCTGAGTTAATAAATTACATAATCCACATATCTGAACTGTCTTTCCTAACCCAACTGAATCACCTAAAACCAATCTCTTAGCAAAAAACATATAGGCTACCCCTACTGTTTGTTCATCTCTAAGCTCACCTACTTGTTTATCTATAAAATCGGAACTTTTATGTAATTTAACTTGTTCTACTTCATCGTTTGATAAGTTATATATTACTCTTTTTAAGTCTTTAACACAACCATTGTTATCAGATACTTCTCTTAGATTATCAAGTATTTGACAATCTTTATCTGTTAAGTAAGCACCTTTTAAACTACCATTATAATATATTAACTCTTTCTTTCTACCCATACTATCAACTACCTCCTAATTAGGGCTGTATATTTTAACACCTGTACTTTCATATAGTTCAAAACCTTTTAAAACTACTTCCTTCATATAATTAAAGTAAGGTTGCCTTACAGGATGGAACACATCTTCTCCTACAGAATTCCTATTAGAGTCGGTATTTCTGTTACCACACCTTTCTGGCATTACAATATACCTTCCTTTTAAACCATTTAATATTTTAATATCATGGAGTATCACACAATCTTCAAACACTATTGAACACTTTGATAAAAAATTAGAATTATCAGATACCCCTATGTCATAATATTTTACTTTAGTTATTTTCATATAAACACCCCTATATTAATAATCTATTCTTTCTTTTAAATACCCTACCTAAACTTAATTGTTTATCTATTTCCTTTTTGCTAAAATACTCTAATGCAAATGACATTTCACAATTATTATACATCTTAACAAAATCTCGTAAATCTTTAGGTACTTGTATTTCTTCTACTTCATTAATTTCCTCTTCCTTAACTTCTTCTTTATCTAAGGAACTACTTTCATGTACTTCTTCTGCAATAAAAGGATTGCCCCACAGAACTTCCTCTTCCTCTTCATCTACTAGAGGACTACCCCACAGAACTTCCTCTTCATCTACTAGAGGATTTTCCCATAAAACCTCTTCATCTACTAAAGGATTTTCCCATAGAACTACCTCTTCTTCATCAGCTACTAAAGGATTTTCCCACTCTACTTCTTCACCTTCCTCATAACTACCCCTAGAGAATTCTCCCTCCTCGCTACTATAATCTTCAACTACTTCTTCTTCAGTAACAAAACCTTCATAATTTATAAAATCATCTACATCATCACTACTAACTCCATTACTGTAATCTACAAACTCATCATCTTCTTCCTCACTACTAACTCCACTACTGTAATCTATAAACTCATCATCTTCTAACTCGCAATAGTCTTCACAATCACCTAATTCAGTAATTTCACTTTCATTAACTAAATTAGTATTTTCTTTATCTAATTCAATATCTTCATTTTCTATTACTTCTTTTTCATTAACTGAATAATTGTTTTCATTTTCTGAATAACTACTATAAGTAATGAACTCATCACCTTCAAGTTCTAAATCACATTTTTCTTCTTCTACAGTTATTATTTCATCTTCTAAACAATTCTTTTCATCTTCGGAAATACTACTACATAGCCCTAAGCTAAAAGAAGGGTCAGAAAAACTGACCTCCTCCTCACTATCTACTATACGTTTCTTAGAAACTACCTTAACATAATTATCTACACATCTTTGAATACTGTTTATATCACCTTTCACAACTACCATAAAAACACCACCTACTACAAGTAATTATTCCAAAAACTTTCATCATCATCATAATCCTCACTACCAAACTCAGTATCAAAACTATTAACACCTACTAAATCATGACCTTTATAACTTTCCTTTTTAAGATTTAAAACTTGTTCTTTTTCTTCCTCTGGTTCTAACTTACCCCATAAAGAACCTACAAACTTATATATCCCTACATTACTCTCATTGCTAGAAGTAACTGCAACACCATGACAGAATACTGTCTTTCCTTTATTTACCTCTCCTGTCTTAAGAGCCATATCACCACTATTAGTTAAATCATAAGGGAAATCTTTCTTTGTAATATCTAATGTACTAGCAATCTCCTTACTATCAGTTCTAACACAAGCAATACACCCTACATTCGTATATGTCGTCTTCGGTACTATATCATTCGTAACTCTATGCGGTACAAGTATTAACCTAATCCCAAGGTTAGGCATCTGAGTAATTAACACATTCATTAAATCCTTAAACTCAGCATGTTCATCCTTAGTAAACGTTCCAATAAGACCAACTATCTCATCTATAAGAACATACAGGTAAGGCATCTCAACATCTACCCCTTTATTCTTTAAATCTGCTATTGCTATAACATCATGTTCATTAAGTATTTTCTTTCTTCTATCAGCTTCTACAGTTGTTATATGTCTCAGCCTTTGTAAAATACGCTTACCTACAGATTCAAACTTCTTGAAATGAGGTAAATGTTCATTCATACTATAAAAATCAGAACTTGTACCCTTTACATCAAATACCTCAAACTGTACCTCTCTCGGAGAACTATACATACATAACTGTAATACTAACGATACAACACTCCAAGACTTACCACTTCTAGGCTTACCACTTATAATGTAACTGAATACTTTCTCTGCATCAAAATACCAAACCTTACCTAACTCATTAACACCCATTACAACTGGTTTCTTTATATTAGGGTCTAATACAAAATCACTAACTTCCTTATAAGTATCAGCTAACGATATTATACTATCTTCACCCTTAAATATATTTATTATATAACTAGAACCTACTGATGAAGTAGTAGCATATACCCCCTCATGTATTACTGCACCGTATTCATCTCTACTATAAATATTCGCTATTTCATTAGCAATAGCCTCTTCCTTCAATCCACTAGGTCTAGTAGCTTTTAATTGTATTATAAATTGGTTCTCTCTTAATTCTAATAATTGAGGTAGTTTATCTTGGTTAGTACCAACCTGTATAGATGCATCAATAAGAACCTTATCGAATATAATAAAACTATCACTATTCTCAGATATAGATTTTAACTTAGCAAAAGCTGGATTTATAACTGGTAATACCCTACTATACTCTTCAAACAAGTACTGTCTAGTCTGCGTATGAGCAGGTATCTCCCTAATACTTTCTATTGCTTCATCTATATCTACTGGTTCACTACTAATAACCTCATCAACACTTTCAACATAATCATCCTCATCTATACTACTCCATGGGTCAAACTCTTCCTCCTCATCATTGAATATATCTTCTTCATCATCATCACTACCCCACCCTGAGTATTCTTCTTCATATAAATCATCATCTATATCACTAAATATATCATCAGAAAACTCCTCTTCTTCATATATTACTGGTTCTATACTCTCTTTCTTCTCCATACCCCCTAATTCCCTAGCCTTATCGCAATTTAAACTAAATATCAATACACCTACTGCTAAACTCATCAACCCACCTATTAGCACATCAAGACCTCTACTAATATTACTCACTAACCCCATAAGGGATAATATAACACCACTAATTGATATCACTACCCCTACTACCATTACCTTCTTACCATACACAGTCCAATAAAAAGCATTATTACCTTTTATCCCATCATGTATACCATTAAATAATTCCTTACTACCATTAAAAGCATGCTTACCTACCATAACTGCTCCGTCTATTATCTTATCCTCTGTAGCAGTTAAACTCTGGGGAGAATGAGAATTAGTATTAGAAAAGCCCCCTTGGACACTTCCACCAAGAGAGCCTAAATCTCCACCCATACCACCAAAACTATCCCCAAACCCTTGAGAGCTTCCTCCGAAAGCTGACTCATCCATACTCATACCTCCATTATCATCAAAGAAATTCCAACCATCGTCCTCACCTTGACCTATTTCAAATTCGGGAGGATTCATTCGAGCCTCCCTCTCTTTTCTTAATAAGTCTACATCACTTGCAAGATTACCCATGTTTCTCACTATACCACCACCTAAAATATTTTAAATAACATCACTATAATAACTACTATCGCTATTCCTACAGATATTCTTTTGGCAGAGTCACTTACCCCCTCTGCCGTAAACATAAATACTAGGAATAACACTAACAGTAGTATTGAAAAAGAAAATCCCATCTCTTCACCACCTAATAACCTAATCCCATACTTTCAAGTACTTTATCTCTTCCTGAGTTTCTATACATTTCTTTTATATAGCTAACTACTAATTTTCCATCTTTATAACTACAAGCATCATCTACATCGTTATCGATACTTACTAACCAACCACTATCTAAGTCTGGGTATTTCTGTACTGTTATATCAAAAGTAACATCTCTTAATACAGCATTATCAGATTTGTAATAATCAGAGATATAATTGTAAAGATAAATATCACTCTTAGTAGTATCGGCTTCATCTTGGTCATATAAATAAAGATTTTTATATATTTCCATCTCATCTTTCTTCCAAAAATCTTTATTAGTTAAATCCAACATACTAACCTTAACCGTAAATACTTGCTTATTTGCTGCAAATACTGCATTACTCTCAATACCCTTTACTTGCAATGATAAAAGAGATTCTTTGTACATAGTTCTTAAGAATTGGTCCATATAATCAGTATTTTTATTTTTATCATCAAAATAAGTAGAATAAGACTCAACTACCTTACTACTTCTAGAGTATCTCTCTACAGTACTAATATCTAAAGAAGATAAACCCCTTAGATAAGCATATACTACATCTTCTGCGCTCATAGACTTATCTCCTAAAGATAATAAACTTCCATCACTTTCCCAAATAAATCCTTCTGGAACTTTACCATAACTCTTTACCAACTCTGGTTGTATCTGCATCAGTAAACTATCACCCTCATCAGATGTTACACCTTCATTAGCTTCTGCTAATAATTGTTCTGTTAACTTATCGGCTTCCTCTTGCTTTATCTTTTCGTTCCTTGCAGATACCCCACCTTTTATGAGGATAAATACTACAAGAACACCTCCTGCAATAACAAGAACCTTCTTATTATTCTTTATAAAATCAAACATCTAAACACCTCCTTATAAACTCATATCTTCTAGCTGTTCTGCAACACCTGTTCTAAATATAGAACTCTTTGCAATATTATCTGGCATCATCATTTTAGTTAAAGTAGTAACGCTCTTATCTAAACGTATTAGAAAAGACTTATCATAAATACTAGTTACTTCATCATCACTAGCGAAACTTTCCGTACTACCCTTTTCTGTTACTATTCTATCTAAATCTGGTTTTAATAAAGGAATTGATAATCTATCACATAACTCTTCCCTTGTCTTGGCATCATCTATAGCCCCTATTGCAAAAGAAGTAGTATTACCAAAGATACCAAATCTATCATTATCTAATAGTTCCTGTACCTTATTAGTTACTATTAAGTTAACATCACCTAACTTACGACCTCCTGTTAATGCCGTAGTAATAGTTTTCTCTGAGTCTGGAAAAGCACCCCATCTTTGGAACTCTTCCCATACTTTAAAGTTATACATACCCTTCGCCTGAGAAAATATAGAACGTATATGAGAGATATTTGCTGCTGATAACTGAGATAATGACATCTGTACTGGGTCTACCATATCTGCACTCTTACCTGCCATTCCGAAAGAACAAACAACTAATTTAGCATCTCTTATATCTTTTAAAGAAACTCTTTCTTGGAATACATCAGACCTTGTTCCACCCTTAGATAAAGGTTCAAAATAAGATGATAACTTTGCAATAACTAAATCTAATGCATCTCTGTACCCCCTATTCCCCTTATAAGACTGTATATATTCATCAGAAGAACTATATAAACCACCTAAGTTTTTTCTAGTTCCATCATTATTTACTACTTCTTTATATAAAGATTTCATATTATGGTATACATCGAATAAAGTTAAACCTTTACTATTACCCCATGTACTAGGGTTCATCGTTATACCCCTATCTGCATAAGTCTTAGATACAGCATCATTAATGATAACACTAGACCAATCATTCTCTACTAAGCTCTTTCCTAATAATGTTTTTAATATAGCCAAAGTAAAAGACTTAGAGAACGAAAACATATCTGCATCTAAATCCTTATCTCCTGTTATATTAATCTCAACTGGGTCAAAATACTTACCTTTACCCTCTGCCATATTTATAACTACTACACTATCATTATTAGCCACATACCCTGCTAATGGAAGGTACTCAAACCCTTCTATATCCATTATAGTACCATTAAACTTAGGTTGTCCTATAAACTGTACTAATAATCCTTTAAGGAAGAATGACTTACCTCCACCAGTTTCTCCTGTTATCAAGATATTCTCTGCATCTACAGAACTCTTCTTGACTACCTTAAATACTGGAAATCCCGAATAAATATCAGTACCCCAGTATAATCCTTTCTTTCCTACCTTACCTTGGTCATAACTACTAAATCTAGATATTAACTCATCTGGTATCGTAGTATTACCAACTTGCTTTAACACATTAGTATCTAACTCTAAAGAAAAAGGACTAAATACTCTTAAGAAATCGGATAAATCTCTCTCTACCCTAGTTATATTAATTCCTGCAGATGAACAGAAATTTTGAACCTCTGTAACAGTAGTATTAAAATTATCACCCCTTACCCCTGAGATTATCATCATAGTTCTGTACTTGAATAGTTTTCTTTTTCTTCTAATCTCGGCATCAGATAAATATAATAAAGATTGCTTACGCCAAGTATTGTTATCTAATAGTTTTATATTTTCTCTATAGTTAAATTCATCTACATCAGTAGCTTCACTATCAATACTCTTCCAAGTTTTTAACTTAGACCTCATCTGTGCACTACCCCAATCTATTCTGTGGTTTTCAAATGTAGATATAAATGATATTCTAACACCTTCTCTAGCTTCTTGCCTTATAGCTTCTTTGAAATCTATCTGTAGCTCTTTAGGGAAACCATCTATAGTATAGAAATAAGTTACATTCTCCTTTCCACTAAACAAATCACTACCATTAGAATATAAATTATAATCTCTTCTATGAGGGTAATTACTATCATCTTTATATGCCGAATTTAGGAATACTTTCTTCCATAAATCAAAAGACTTTATAACAATATCAGAGTTATCACTCATACCCTTTAACTGTCTAAGTAAATTCATATTTACCTCCTCTTCATATCTAGTATTAACTTTTCATAAGCTGAACCTAGCTCTGCTAAATAAAATCTTTCTCTCATAAACCTATCACTAGGGTACTCTGGAAACATAGGCACAGTAAATAAAGTACCTTTAATCTCAGATAATGAACATATACAGTCTTTCTTAGGAAGTTTGAACTTTTCTAACTTACTCAATCCTCCAACTGCATACTTCACATTACCCCCTTTACTGTTTAAAATATGTTCTTTATCAGTTACAGTTCTATCTACTACTATAAAAGTATCATAATTGCTATCATCTAATAGCTTATTTAAAACATCTCTATTAGGACAATTTGTAAATACTACATCATTATAATAATTAGAAGATGACCTTATAGAAGATGTTTTTACCCATGGGAACCCCGAGTATAAATTCTCTACCACATCACCAATAGGTTCTACAAATATAAGTTTAGACCTTAGATTTTTAATATTCTCTAAGTATAGCCTAAACCCTAACATAAAAGATACTAGATACCTAAAACTACCTATTTCTTTTATTCTTATTATATTCTTATCCTTAACATAGTTTATTCTAGGGTAAAATAAAACTGAAGAACCTGCTGGTCTCCTAACACTACCAACAGATTCTTTAGTATTATCTGAGACTTTCTTCAGTATATTTTGCATATTTTCTTTCTCTTTTCGCATACTAGCTAATAAAGATGAAGTACTAGAAAATATATCAGTAGCAGTCTCAGACATCTGAAGAATTTCTAAGTTTTTCTGATTGTACTCTAGCATCAACTCATTAACTGCATCTTTAACTACTAACAAGTAATTGCTATTGAAATCAGAACTTCCATTCTCTAAATATCTATTAAAGAAATCACTTAGTACATTTACCCCTCCTAAATTAGCTAAGGCAGTAACTTCATCTAATGACAATAATAGATTGCTTAATTCATTAGAACTTTCTAAGAAGAACTCATCATCAAAGTACTTTCCATCAGAACCCATAACCATCATCTTTATTGCCATATCTGTATTCTTTTTACTACATATGTATATAATCTTATTAACTCTATCTTTTAATAAACTTAAATAAGATATCTTCTTAGAACTAGCTTCATCACTATTATTATATACTAATATATCTACAGTACCCCTAATTTGACAAGCTTCTTCTAATGAAGATACTTTTAAAAAACTACCTGAATAATCAATATCATTATTTGATACCACAATATTCAACAATACCACCACCTAAACTATTTTACTGCACCAATCCTCCCTTCCAAAGTAACAAGTATTTCTTATATACTCTAAATCTTCCTTATAATACTCTACTTTATTAACTATATCGAATTTAGAATTAGCAAACAGTATATCTTCTTCTTTAGCACCTATATAATTTCTGCTAGTTAGCTTTCCTAATACGGATAATAAAGAACCTTTATTACCCCCTACTTTAATCATCACTACACTATCAGAAATAATACTCCTATCTAAACAAGATATACAATCTATAGGACAATCTATAAATATAATATCATATTTACTTATTAACTCAGATTTCAATAAACCTACTAAGGATTCTACAGATACACCATAACCATATCCATTAGATATCACATCTACACCATCTTCGCTATAGACTTTTAATCTATCTATACCCCTATCACTATCAGAATTGTAGTAATTATCAGCTTCAATATAAGATAATATTCCATTATTAATATAATCTAAATCTACTATTAAAACCCTTTTCCCCCTCTCCGTACTAGCTACTGAATGGTCTACTATATAAGATGTAGCACCTACACCTCTCTCACCTACAACTAACCTAAACTTAGCCTTATCTCCCTTATCGTGTAAAAGAGGTTCTACAACAGGAATTACTTCCTCTTCAACATAACTATTAGTAGAAAAATCTCCTTCATCGTAAACATCTACTATATCTTCTTCTATACTTTCAGATTCTCTTAACATCTCTTCAATTTCATTTTCTGCATCTTCATCTAAGAAACCTGTATCTACATGCTGTTCACCTAAATCTCCTATACCTAAAATATCGTCTTCTTCAGAGTAAGAAGAAAATTCGTTATTGAAATCTTGACCTCCACCAAGACCTGGGACACTATCAAAAGAATTTCCAAAACTATTGGTTTCAGATTTTAAAGCCTCTAAACCTGCACCTAAAACTCCTATAGATGTACCTACTCCAACACTACTTGGAATAGGGTTTTCTAACGTATTTTGTGATGGCAAGTTAACCATATTTCCTTCAGTTAAAGAAGTATCTTCAACTGGATTTTGATTTTCAACTTTTGGGGTAACATTCTTTTTCCCACCAAAAAGGGATTTCAAGAACCCCTTCTTCTCTACTTTTTCTACCCCTACTGGAGTAACAGTTTCATTAGTATCAGTATACTTGCTTGTAACTGATTTAGTTGTTTTAACATCTAAACTATAATACTTTGCTTTTAACTCTTGAATATCGCCTTTAACAAACTCTAATAAAGTACTTGTAGTAACTTTTTCTACCAACACTACAGTATGTAATGGCGATGTAAATAATTCAGAGAATAGATTACTATTTTCATTATCATTACCTTGACATATAAACACTATTTTAGTATTATCAGAATTTTCAGATATATAATTGTTTAATAAATGTAATTCATCTTTAGCATTTTTTAATATTTTCTCTGAAAACACTATTCTATCAAAGAATATATGCCTTGAATTTGACTCCTTAATCATATCAGAGATTGTACTATATGAAGAAAACTCCACATTATCTGCTGACTTTGATATTGAATTTATTATCTTAGAACTCATAGGTCCTACTGAAAAACATACTCGCATAATACACTACCTCCTAAATTAACTAAATATATCTATTTCTTCTTCAGATGTATTCTCTTGATTTTTCTTTTTCTGCTTTCTTCTTTTTCCTTCTTCTTTCTTTAATTTAAGTTCTCTTTCCTTAACCTTTCTTTCTTCCTTCTTTTCTTCTGATGTTTTATTTATTATAGTTTCAACTCCATCATAAGTAATTATACTTATAGGAACTACCCCTGAGTATTTCTTGCTTTCAAAAGCATTTGAAGATGCTTCCATAACACTAAAATCATGTATATTATATAAACTTTTAGTTAACTCTCTAACATCTCCTGGATTTAATATCTTATAACTTACATAATTAGCTTTTAACATGCAAGAGATAACCTGTTGTATATTATACCAAAACAATGTTTCACTACCCTTAAAATGAAATACATAAACATCAAACGTTGTTACACTTTCATCCATCATATCTTGTAAATTAGTGTACATATCAGATAATATATCTCGTATATCTGGATTAGCCACATTAGGTAATTCTTTAAAACATTCAGCTAATCTATCATCATTACCAACCTTATCCATATAATCTATATGACACATACCAATTTTCATCGAACCTGCTAAATTATAAACATCGCCTATAGCTTCATAATGTTCATACTCTGAATCTTCAACTTTACCAAGTATAACATCTTTCTCAAACTGAACATAAATTGCAGTCTTACCATTTCTCATATGTGCATAGTAAGGGTATATATCTTCCATATCGTATATACCCCATAAATCCCTATAATCCTTTATGTAATCCTCTTCTTGCATTTTTACTACTCTTTCCCTAACTTTATGTTCTTTAAGTATAAGAAATCTTATCATAACTACTACCCCAACTATAATCGCACAACCAAGCAATATATTTACTAACCAAAAACCTTCGCTAGAAAATATAGTCCCTATCCCCATTATAAGACCTAGAACTCCGATTAGACCTACCCATAACATCTTGCTCTTAGATGTTTCTTTTCTACCTCCACTATAATCAAATGTTACTGGGAGATTAATACTAGAGTCACCCTTTCTAGGTCTCATTACATTATCTGAATCACCTACATATGCCATTTCAAATCCTCCTTAATATCCTAACAGTATAGACGGTCTTATAATATCATATTTTCCACTTACTCTTGAAAACCCTACTTGAAGGTTTTGACCGTCAGATAAATTTATATCACCCTTACATTTAGGGTTTACACTAGAAGATGCATGTACCATTACATGCTCGCCATTCTCATTCTTTCCTACATATATACCAACATGACCAACTTTAAGAAGTATATCACCTGGTAAAGCTGAATCAAGACTTGTAGCTGTAGTGCCTATATTAGATTGAGGTTTCTTGCTTACTATCTGCCTCATACTACTTGTAGGAACATACCCCTTTAAATCACTTTTTCTATTTACTGCGAAATTATAACCATTAGGAGCATCTCCACCTGCAAAAGTCCTATTTAAAGCACCCTCTAATACCCCACATACAAATACTGAACAATCTGCATATCCTACAGGAGTATTTCCTTGCTTGTAAAATAAGTACTTACCATTTGGTGGATTTATAGTTGTATCACTAGCAAATGATACTATTTTCTTACCTACTGCATCTGCCTTACTCCAAGACTCTTCAGATAACCCTGCTGGTTTTCCACCTACATCAACTGGAGCATCTAACTTTCCACTAGATTCTTGAAATGCCTGTTGAGTAATACCATTAAGTACTAAACTACCATCTACATCAGTATCTGAAAACAATGCTATCGTAGATGCTGAGGATATTATAATCACTCCTAATATAAATCCTCCTAACAGAACAGTAAATGAACCCAACAAACCTAACAAATCTCTTATCCTAGACACTATAAATGCCATAACTCTCATTAAAGTGATAGAAGTGGCTAAACCAAGTCTAGCCACTTCTATAGATTTCTTATCTTTAGCAGTTCTTTCAACTACTTTTTGTCCTAACTCTAATCCACTAGCACTTAATTTAAGAGATATAGCAATGAAACTTAATATTAAAACTAATATTATAAACATATGCTATTGCTCCTTTAATACTTTTTAGAATTTTTCTTTAACTTTCCTAAACCAGTATTTATCTTTGAATCTATATTAGAAGGTGAGTAAGTAACATTTTTACTATTCTTCTTAGAAGATTTCTTATGGTACTTATCTAACCTCTTAATATCTCTTTTACTTAGCTTAGTTTTTCTAGGAATATTACCCCTGTTAGATTCTACATAAACAGTATTTCCTTTACTTTCCATACGAGTACTGAAAGATGCACCCATATCACTTGAACCTGATGACATATTAGATTTACCTACTGCAGTAGCTAATGCTAACCCTCCTGCAGAACCTGCTACCCCTGAAATGAAGTCTACTACCATCTTTCCTGATGATTTTATATTCTTCCATACTTCCATAAGTAACTTAAATAATAAGAATAACACAATTCCATTAAGTAAAACCATAGCCAACATAACCATTACAGGGTCTCCAAGCGATATTGTAGGTTTCATAGAACCTGTAACTGCATCATTACCTTCACCCATAAATAAGGATAGTACAAATGCCATACCACAATTAATTAATAAGAACCTGAACATAGGGGAAATTAGGTTCTTTCCTAACTTCTTAACGAACTTAAACTCTGGGTCTACTCTAAATGCAGACATAAGTATTAATAATATTGACATAATAAACATACCCATTATAAAGAATATCTTTAATCCTGGTAGTACATATATCGATATAAAATCTAATATTAACATAACTATTATAGTTGTTGTACTAGATTTTTCAATTATGTTTCCATAGAAACTATTATTTCCATCTACTAACATACTTTCTCCTGTAGAGTTAGCAAGTATGAAACGTAAAAAGGCATCGTATGAGAAATCATTTAACTCAAATGCTTGAGGGTATATATTATTATTGTTTCCAAATAAACTATTTTCACTAAAAGTATTATTAAACTCAAAAGCTAAGTTCATAGCTGTTGCAGTATTTAAAACAACATCATTAAATGAATAATAGTTTAATAACTTGAACATTCTTTCTTGCATACCTTCTTGAGCATCTAATATTAACCTTTCAACCTTAGTAAGTTGACTTTCCTTTAATCCATAATCAACCATTTCAGACTTAGAGAATATCATCGGTCTTTCCTCTGGATAACTAGCTGGGTTTATAGGGTCTTGTACTACATAAGACTCACCTAAGTATTTTATCTTTTCAGACTTTGCATAACTTGAATCATACATAACATCTACCCATGGAGAATAAATATTATATAATCTAGCTACGTTTAAGTTATGCCAATACTTTTGTTGTAACTCTTTATTGTTTTTAATCTCTGCATCATCTTGATGACCTTCCTCTGTAGGAACACCATCATATATGAATACCCCATGCATCTTATCCCACTCATCTACTATATCATTTCCTTGTTTTAAATAAGGTATAATGTAAGTAAATAATGACCTCATATCTACAAAATCCTTTAACTCTCCATTACCTTTAGTGTTATAGAAGAACCCACCATTATCTTCACCTAATAATAAGTTCTTATAACCTGTATTATTACTTGAATCAGAAGATAACCCTGACTCATATAAATACCAAGAGAAATAATAGAAAGGATTTTCAGACATTAAACCATACGCTGCTAAACCTGAGAAATCTTCTCTAGTATACCTTTCTGGATTGAAAGTATCGGTTCTTAACTCTTCATAATAATCTAATGAATCTACATTAAACATAGGTATAGAGAAATTAAATGCATCTTGATTAATCCCTACATAATCACCTAATGTTAAATTCTTTAAATCAGTATTTCCGTACGCTTCAGTAACTATAGAACTAGATAAAGGTAATCTAACTCTTAATATATCTTTACCTGTTCCACTAGAACTTCCATCTCCGTTTTTATTAGCATACCCCAAAGACCTATCTGCTTCATACTTTCTATCATAATCAGCTATAGCACTCTTTAAACTATCATTCCAAGTTCTTTTTACATCACTTGTTAGGCTTAGATTTACTGGCTGTTTAGGGTCAGAACCTTCTAAACCTCTATGAATATACCTACTAAAGTTTGCTATATCTATATATGACCTATAAAGATATACAGAATCTTTATCATCTAAATAATTCTCACCACTATAAGTTTTATTTATTAAACCACCTAGCATACTATTAGCATCAAAACCACCTAAACTATCTTTCTCATCTTTTGTAAACATCAAAGATGACATCTTCTTAGGTGCTTGCCACTTTAACATTATAGACTCTTTACCTTGGTTTCCAGTAGCTTTAGCATTTGTCTCATACAATGTTTTTAGATAATTAGAATAACTATCTCCACTAGCTGCCTCATCTATAGCATCCGAATAAGACTCATGCTGAACTAATGCCCAATACGAAAACTTCTCACCATATAGATTTGAAGAAAATCTATTAGATGTTCCAACTACCCCATTAATCAATCCTATCGGTAATTGAGCTGTTATACAGAATATTAAGAACCCTATAACTGATTTCTGGAATGTTAACGCTCCAGTTACATAAGCTCCTAACATTATTACTATCATTATAACAAGTAAGAACGGTATTGAGTTTTGATAGAACTTCATTAAAGAATCTGCCCATGGAATATCAGATAACTCTGGGGATGTAACATACCCTGAATTACCCCTATAATTCGTTGTTCCGTTTATACTTCCTGTTCCATTAGTACCTACCATACTATCATGCCAACTAAGTAAGAAACCATTTAACTTATTAGTTACAAGAGTTGCAAAGTACTTTATACCTTCTGTTGGGTGTAATAAATAATACGTCCAATCTCTTATCGAAGTTAACATTAAATCAGACTTAGCACCTTCTGATAACATTAAAGGCTCATTAGGTATTTCTGGGAAACTATTATTGTTCATCTTATACCCTAATTTACCTATAGTACTCTTTTTAGCATCCGCACTACTATTATCATAAAGAGATGAATAAGCATATGTAACATATAAACCTACCATTGCTTCTCTAGACACAGTAGAAGGTACTATTATATCACCATTCTTAATGCTGCTAAAAGTATTTGTAAACCCACTCTCTGGAGAACTACCCCATGTACCTAATGATTGCTTTAAAGGAAGTAACCTTTCAGAACCATTTAAATAACTCTCTATATTGAAAGTAGAGAAATCAACCTTCTCACCACTATCATCAAAATGAGCTGCTCCTAAATTATCAGTATAAGCAAATGAATCAAGTACTTTTACGTTTCTATCACCACTTAACTGGTCTCCAGTTACGGGTGCACCAAAAACATTTACATACTTAGTATTTACAAATACCCCATCTTTTATGTTGTAATAGTTTTTAGCCTTAGGATTAGCTTCCTTGAAACCTTCCATAGCCATAATTGCTAAATCTCTAAAGCTACTTCCTTTAAAGATATCCCAAATACCTGCTAAACTACCTTCTCTATCTCCTCTAAGTATCCTTAAAGCATATGTTCCTTTTCCTGGGTTATCAGCAACCTTCTTTAACTTATCTGCTAATACCTTTGTTTCTATAACACCTTGACCATTGGCTACCCAAGAGAATAATCTATTACTGGTAACTTCGGCAGATATATTATCATTTAAAGCCATAGACGGAATGTTTACCATATTGTACGCTGTACCACCTAAACCTTCACCTATCTCTTTTCCTGTACTATCTACCTCTACCCATACATAAGGGTTCATACAAGCTGGTACTGCTATGAATTGATGATTTGCACCCATTAATATTATATTACCAAATGCATCTACACTTAACTTAGAGCCATAGGCACTCATCTTATAAGCTTGGTTTTTATCTAACTTGTCTACTAACTCTTTGAAACTAGACTCATTTACACCAACTTCATTCTTTGTAAAATCAAAGAAGTTAAACCCATACCCATTTTCTATATCTAAAGACTCTAATGCCTTTATAAAAGATGCTACAGATGGTGTTATAGTACTCATATCTAAATCGAAATCAAATACTGGCACATACTTACCATTCTTCATATAGGCAAAATAACCATATTCATACTTACCTTTAGCTATATCTTTTATAACTGTGTTTTTATCTTTATACATACCTACTATTTTACCTAAACCACCTAATACTGATGATAAAGCTGTATAGTAATTTAAAGGCATATCTGGTACTGGAACTAATCCTTTTTGATATTCCTTAGAAACTACTAATTCTAGTTCCTGTACTGAACCCCTAGACAAACCTAGTATTGTTTCTGTTAAAGTTTCTGCTATAGTATCACTAAAGTTTAAATTAGTTTG
>OLPQ01001082.1_pt1 | contig 20673 bp, 20 predicted proteins | sample 1672451 | NCBI WGS metagenome assembly OLPQ01 (sample SAMEA3136687, study PRJEB25190) | human gut metagenome | biome: human gut; feature: human-associated habitat; material: faeces | place: Austria | collected 2013
TTTTCACAAAATGCATGTCCGCCTTTGTGAATCCTGCCATTTATGCGGTGTTGCCTTAAATTTAATTATGTAATCTCCCTTATTATCACCTGCCCAAAAAGACACATGACCGTCCTCTGTTATCTTTATTTTTGTTTTTCCCGAACACCATCCATTAAATAAATCCATTCCAAAGTCGAGTTCTGTTTGTAAAGATTTCAAGAATTTTCTTGCAATCGTACTATCTTCTATGTAAATCACTTCATTTTGCCCAGAGTATTGTTTGGTTTTTTCCTGCGTCGAAAACAATGCTGCAAGTGCTTTTTTCTTAATTGTCATCTGGTGTTCTGACAAAAATGTCATATAATTATCATAATTAGCCTTTATTTCGCTATAACCGTAAAATGTTGAGTATTCCCTTCCAATTGCTCGCAAAAAAAGAACATCTAACTCTAAAAGGAGCTTGTCAAAAATCTTTTCGACATCAGTATCCTTAATTACTACTTCTGCATGTGTAAGGGCGTTTCGTACTGTATTCAGTTCCTTTAACTTTTTCTCTAAGGCTTCTGGTAAATCGTCGTTCCCGAAATATTTAACACGGCTCAACGCTTCCTCATAGGTAATTGTATGAATTTTTTGTGCTTTGCTTGTCTGAAATACACTTTGATACCCATTTTGATTTTTTTCTTTATACGCTTCTTTATAATTCGAATCTATTTCATCGACTATCAAAAATTCACTCTTCTTATTCAGTATGCATTTTAGAAGAATTTCCACACCATGATGTGTTGAAAGAACAGCTTGTTTGAGAACAAAGTAATCTTCTAAAGTCGGTGTTTCCTTTTCCTTTACTATTTCCTCATATTTCAGATAGCTAGAGAATCCTCGTTTCAAAGAATCCATTCCATTATTTAGCATATCAATAATCATTCTCCAGCCTCCCTTTAATTAGACGATATAAGTGCTGATCTTCTTACTCTGGTATTACTTCTCTGCTACCTTCTGCATATTCAAAATAGTCATCCCTCCAAAGAACACAGCAGTTGTATCCAGTGCTTCTATATCTGATTCCATCAATTCCTATTTCCTTGCAACATGATGCAACATAATTAGGAAGCAGATATTCATGTACCGTTTTGCCCACTTCATTTTCTACGGTGAATCTCATATGCTCAATGAAGCGATTTGTTTTCTTGGCTTCTCCGGACAAATCCAATAGTTTAACAGATTTCACGGCTTTAAGTCCGATTACTTGCACACGAGGTTTTGTTCCTCCACTATGCTTATAGATTTCTTTTAATGCACCTTCCTTATCTTCAGCGATATAATAGCAACTTCTACCTACCTCATTGTAGCGACCATGTGCTGAAACATTCGTAGGTGCTTTCATCATCTCGGAATCATAATATGGACGCTGATGTTCGCCTAATGATCTTGCATGATAATATGTAATGTTCTCAAAACTGATGAAATGATTCCAGTTCTTAAGCATTTCAAATATCCTGGCACCTACCGGATGTTGTAACGCAAATGCATAATTCTGTTCCAGTTTACTTTCAAAAGATACTAAGCTATCAAGCGAAAATTCTTCAAACAGTTCCAGTGAGCTTTCTACCACCGTAATCTGGTCTGCTGATAATTTAATGTCTGGAGAGTCTTGGTAATAAAAATCTTTTTCCTTGGGATCAAACTGAATTTTATCCGACTGCAGCAGCTTTTTAGCAGTCGTTTTGGTCAAAGACTTTAATACTTTTTTACTGCCTCGTGGCAATTCCAAGTCAGCATAATTTGGCAGCATCCTTACTACAGCAAAATTCTGTGCTGCAATACTACGCTCTAGCACATCATTTAAAGCAAGCGCATTATCCCACTGTGATGTCAATCCACCTATATAATCAGAAATGGCAGACAATCCGCTGTCCATTGCTTGAACATTACCTTCAAACTGTGTTCGAAACTCTCGCAATTCAGGTGTTATTGTTGCCGCCTCCAATGCAGCAAGAACATCTGAGTTAAATGGATTTATATCTCGATAGGGCTGCATAACCGTAGCTACAGCATTCAATGTTTCTGTCATAGAACTCATGGCATCATCTGGGACTAATGCTTGCGCCACAGAAGATAAAGATGCGGTTGCAGCGGCTAGCCCCAACCTATTTTGCTCCATCAAATTATGATATGGTTGCATGGCATCCTGCAATGGTTGCAATGCTTGAATAAGCGGTGCCTGTTGTACTCTTATTTGTTCTGCAACACTGGCAGCCACTTGCATTGTTGGACTGTTCAAAATGCGTGCTTCTCGCTCTTCCATTCTTTTTATAGCTTTATCATAGGCTGTTTCCGAAGGATGAATGGAGTCCTCATCTAATCTTTTTGTCATTCATATCCCTCTATTTATTTTTAATGGTTTTTCCTTTTTATCTACAGTTTTTCCCACATCTTCGCCGATCATCGAATCCCCGATTCTTAGATCGTTGCCTACTGCTCACCACAAAGAGGTGTGTGATTATCCGAGCAGCGTAGGGAGCTACCGCTCCCAGTATATCACAATTTCAACCCTTTTTACAGACGTTTTCTTGCCTTCATCGCCACACAGTACAATAACCCGCCTATCACTCCGCCGACTGTGTTATAGAAGATGTCTGATAGCTGGAGCGTTCCCAAACGAAGCAATAATTGTAGCATCTCAATACTTACAGAAACGATAAATGCTATCTTACCGCTTTGCCACAGGATCTTCTTCCAGCCTTTCTCCATCTTCTCTTGGAACGTCCACATAACCACACTACTAAACGGCACCATCATGATCACGTTCTCGATGCACTCGGTGGTTAATTGCTGTTCACCATTCACTGTCTCCCAGATGCCCCAACCGCCCATAACATCGGATAAAGGATTCATCCAAAGATTGCGGTTTAACAGGGTTCGGAACAGAATAAGTGAAGTCACAAAGGCCAGGAAGAACAGTTTCCGAAAGAATACACTCTCCTTAAACTTCTGATACCATGTCACTATGGCATTCTTCCAGCCCTTGCCAGCATGTATTGGCTCATACGCATACAAGTAGAAAAACATAGCTAGGAGGGAAAGTAGAAGCGAAAACCCAAACGGCTCATACAGAGCAGTCAGGATGTTTGTGATAATCTTCCCGAGTAAATCAATCGTTTCTTTCATCGCTGTTTACAGATCACTGAACAGGTCAGCCTTGTACACACCGTTCTCCAGCATCTTCTTGAAACTGTCCTTTACGGCTGCGACATCCTCATGGTAGGTCATTCCGTACCAGGTATCGTTCGTTTTTAGAACCTTCACAGACATCTTGCCCTGCTCCAACAGTTCACCGACAAAGATGGGAATCAGATACTCTGCTTTCAACGGATTGCCCGGAACTTCCTTCTCGAAGAACTCTTTGAAGCCTTCCTCCAGTACATCCAGAAAATCCGGCGTCAGTCCCCACATATTCATAGATACCAGAGAATTCACATCAACAGCCACACCGTCTGCCTCTGCTCCAGCTTCAGTCTTGACGATGTTCTTGGTTTCCACAACCTCAGTCAGATTGTTCTGCTCGTCCATTTTGCAGATACCACGAGTCACGCCGCCGTTATCGGACAGTGTGTTTTTCAGCACAAAGCCTGCCATGCAAGACTTGCCACCATTCACCAAATACTCATGGACGGCCTTGAAGCCTTCCTTTCCATAGTAATCATCTGCATTTATGACAATGAACGGGGTCTTGATGACATCCTTTGCTGCAAGGACTGCCTGACCCGTCCCCCAAGGCTTTGTACGTCCTTCCGGCATAGTTCCCGGAATGTCGTTGATATCCTGGAAAGCGTAGTCTACAGTTACGTTGTGAGAGGAGCAAATGGAGGCAATGCGATCACCAATGACCTCTTTGAACTCCTTCTCGATATCCTTGCGGATGATAAACACCACATGATTGAAGCCAGCCTCGATTGCATCATGAATCGAGTAATCCATGATGATATGGTTAGAAGCATCCACCGGCTCCAGCTGTTTAATTCCCGTTCCGAAACGACTACCGATACCGGCTGCCATGATAAGTAATGTTGTGTTCATTTTGTTTACTCTCCTTTCGAGGTTTCAAAATTCCGTTTATTCTCTTTAGTCTAAGCATTCAATCTGACTCGTTGTCACTTGAAATACTTTTGGCGAGTGCCACACGCTAGTAACAAATGAAGATCTTTTGACTAATATTAATTATATCACCTAGCATTTTCAACGCAGCTTTTCTAAAAGGTTTCAACATCCATTGTGCTAGTACGTCGATTGACATACAACCAACCATTGCGATTAATGCAACAGCAATATTTACTAAGGGCCAGTACCATTCTCCTTCATATATGCTATAGTCAAAAACAATATTTTGCACAATTTGCCGTAATGCACCTTCAAAAAGATACACTGCAAACACATGTTTTGCAACTCTATTAATGAAATCCGAATGGAACTCAACCTTCATAAAGAACATCATCAGAGCCGCTGCTTCTATTACAATAAAAACACTACAGTCCCTTGCAAAAGGAATATGTGGCTTTCCTCCTGTAGCAATGCTGATCAAAGAATTCAAAAGAACATTTAATGCCGTCGTTGCTATCAGGATCTTTAAAAGAGATTTCTTATCAAACCGTTCGTCCAAACTGTATTTTCTAATATATGACCCCAGAAAATATAAAAGAAGCATATTTATAACATTCTTGCCCTCCCCCAGAACACTGTAATAAATTACAGTAGGTGCAACAAGAAACACAGCCGACATAAGCAACAGTAGTTGTCTATGTTGCAATTCACTCATCGAATCAATTGCCCTATTGATATATGGGGAGAAGATCATCAATAATATGTAGCAAGAAATAAACCAATAGCAATTCGTTGAAACGGGAATAAAAGCTTTGATTATGCTTAATATAGACGCTTTGCCAAAGTAGCATCCCACCAATGCGCTTAAAACCGCATAAAGAATCACTGTCGATTCCAACTCAATCAACTTTTGAGTGCTTCGTCTTATTCCGAAGTATCCTGATATTAAAACAAAAATCGAAACTCCGGCATTAAAGATGCCATTTTCAATCTGTGTCCAAGCAAATCCAGTTCCTGAACCATGCTCCATTACAGCCCCATTCGTATGCATGATTACAATTCCTAGCATCGCCAGGATTCTAAGCATCTCAATGCTTGAATTTCGTTCTTTCTTCATACATTCCTCTCTACCAAACGCCATTTTTATTATCTGCTCTTCACACGTGACAGCACTTTTCTCGCAACTCCTGTTAATTCTTTAAAATATAACACAAAGACAGCAACTACAAAACCGATTTGAATCAGGTACCCACTCCAGTTATAGCTATAAAACACTAGGAGTGTAGCTTGTAGATACAGCAACACATAACTCAAAACATCTCTAATCAGGCTGATATCTAGTTTCATCTGACGGGTTACTTTATAGAGTCTCAATACCCAAATCAGCATATACGACAATGATGTTGCAATGGCAGCCCCTAAAGGTCCGCAAGCATATACAAAAGCTACATTCATAACCGTGTTGGCTGCTGCACCAATCAAAATTGTATTTCCAAATACCTTCGATTCTTTTGCAGCTGAGAAAATTCCTCCTAAAAGCTGAACCAGTGCACCAAATACTACTGAAATCATCAGGAAAGGAGCATACTTCCATGCTTCATAAAAGTCTGCTCCGAAAAGGATCTTAGCGATAACCTTATCAAATAGAATCAAGCCTGCACATGTAATCACCATACACATGTTGTACGCCTTATAGATTGTGCTATAAAACTCACTGCTGTCCTGATCGTATTCCTTTACAGCTGATATTGTCCATGCCTGATTAAATATCTGCTGAAACATCGAAAGAAGCGATGGGATTTTATATGCCACTGAATACACACCATTGGCAGCAAGGCCACAAATCCACGTTACGATATAGCGATCAGAGACATTATTAATCCACCATCCGATATTGCCAAGTCCCATTGGTACACTGTAGGCAACCATTTCTTTTTTTAAGGACCTATTTTCCGGTTTCCAACTAATAACCTTCCAAATTTTCAGCTTAATTAGCAAATACAAGTCTGTGCTTGCAAATGACAAACAATTGGCAACAAAATATCCAACAAGCCCCCACTTAAATACCAACAAAAAAAGAACATTTAATGTAAGCATCGATACCGAACCGATAACGCCTCCAATGGCAACATCTGATACCTTTTCGATTCCGCGCGCGTAATTATTGAGAACATCCGACATCAGGCTTGTAACAAAATATAAAACAAAGAACTGTGGGTACAACGTCAAGGTTTCTATTATAGAAAAACACTGATTAACACCCACCAGTAAGATGCACAGAACACATGCGACAATGTACCGTCTGACACCAACCATAAAGACTTCACGCTTATCATAGGTTTCATCCAGTGAGAAGCGCATAATTCCATCTGCAATATTCAATGACAAAACTGGAACAATCAAAAAGAGTGTGGTCTGATAGATATCATACGTTCCATATGCTTCTGTTGATAAAATATTTGTATACAGCGGAACCATTAAAAATGATAATATTTTGGTCCCGAAGCTGGCCAATGTCATTATGCCAACATTTTTTAAGAGGTATTTGTATTTTTCCATAATCTTCCTGTACGATATTTTTATTCTAGTCTATTGTTTCTACTTCATTAGCAGGCTTCATAACAGCTGCCAATGCTATTGCACCAATCATACCTGCAGGAGCAGAAAGAATTGCAGAGCCAACGGCATGAATTATATACTGCATGTAACCAGCATATAAAAGTGCTTTTTGCTCCGAATTCAAATTCATCCACTTGAACGAGAAGAAGATTCGCACATAAATCAATATATACAAAATCGAACCAATCCATCCGAACTGTCCAATTGCCATCGGCCAGAACGTGTCACTCAAGAAAGATCCATCCTCGGTATTCATTCCGAATAGGCTGTTAAAGCCATATTGATAATACAATCTCGAATAATTTCTAGCTGCCTGATCCGAACCGAATGTGGCAAACCCGGAACCCAATGGGAAATATGTATTTGCTGTTTTTCCTCCGTAGTAGAAGAACAAATATCTAGGTGCATTTACATTCATCAGATAAGTTTGAATCTGGAAGGTTCCCAAAAGCAAAACAATCACAGCCATAAACACTACTGTTCTTGTTTTAAGCTGTGCTCTCTTTTGAAAATAAATCAAAAGGAATATAAACATTACCGAAAACAGCAACGGAGAACTTTTTGTCGCTAGGATCAGTCCAACGCACACGGCTGCATACGGCAAACGATTGTTGTATTTGTCCTTTGAAATTGAAAGCACAGCAATTGCAGCCAATGCAACTGCAAGAAATTGAAAGCTCATCGGAAAAACAAAGTTATAGGATTTGATTCCATATCTTTCGTTTTCAGTCATTCCGAGATTCACAAACTGGGATATAATCGCAAATAAGCCTGCGAGGTAGCAGAACAATTTTGCGAGTGGGCGCAGCGCTCTGGACATATCGCTATATACGTCTGATGTAATATAATATTTAAATGCAAAAATCGTCCACAAAAACTTTGTTTCTGCAATGACATCCACAAAAACTGAGAACCATGAATATGCCAATCCACTCATCGCATTCGAAAGTAAGCCAATTGCGATTACCACAATCAGAAGGAACACCGATATTTGGTCTGATGAGTCCAATCTTCTCTTTAAAAGAAGCATTATAACATAGGCCATGCAAACAAGTGCTAGCCCTTCATCGAAATAGGTTCTACCTCCTCGCATTTCAAAATAAATCTGGAATGCAAGAACCAAGATGCAAATCACAGTATGTGAATGATATACCCTTTGTCCAATTTTCACATTCCAACTCATACCGTCACCTCGCATCCTGCAAATCTCATATAGTTGCAAAATTGAGTGTGCATAGCACAAGCTGTTCCGCGCTTCAGTCCAGCAAGTTTTTTCTTAATCCATCTGCTTAGGATTACCCCCCCCCGTTTAATTGCGTCGATTTTAATAATCATACAATAGAACGGATAAGAAAGTGTTGCGCAAAAATAGGTATAAAACATATTAAAGAAGGCGTTAAATGCCCATATTGCAACCAGCATCATCATCGCCATCTTCGATATTTTAATTCCGTTGAATGTCTTCTTGAACAATGTTATAAGCATTCCCAAGTACACCAATAGGCCAAACAAACCATAGTCGCTAAAAATTTGAATAAAATCGTTATGTGCCCACAATGGATTTCCAAAATGAGCATAGTTAATCTTGAACAAATAGTTGACTCCATTTCCAAATAGAATCCGAATCGGATTGTTTTTGATCATAGTTAAAATATCGTATGTCCAGAAAGTAGATCTTCCGCTAGTGAATGCAGCCAGCGGATCAATGCCGATTTCTGTTCTGCTTGATGCAGATATAAATTTTTCCTTTATCGGAGACAGTAGCACAATTCCAACCAGAACCACTGCTGCTATCGCAATTACTGCAAAGTACATCTTTTTGTTTTTGATTTGCGTATAGAGAAACAGCATCCACGCGCACGCCAAAACACCCAGATATGTTCTTGTCGTACCAAGCATGATACACAGCGAAGGTACAAACATGGCAATTACATATTTCTTCCTATGCCAAAGATTATATTGAACCGCAAGAAGCGCAAATACAAAAATCGCAATTGGACAGAGCAGGAACGTTGTTCCCGCAAAGGAAACAAATCCTCTTGTTTCTCCCTCATACACATAACTGCTTGACAACGGCAATGAAATCAGCACTGCCACTACCCACAGCCCTATAACGCTGTCTACATACTGCTTATGATTTTTCATAAACGCTATAGAATCGTCTTGATGATATATGAAAAAAAGAAAGTATGAAATCAAAAATGGAAAGTAAAAAACCATGTTCGTACTGAAAAAATGGAAGCCATTGATTGCAACATTCATCAAAACGCCGAGCACTGCATAAAAACAAAGCAACAACTCGCTTTTGAACATCTGTGTTCTATAATAATTGTAGAAAAAAAGACCAAACAGTAAAATTGTCAGAATTAAGTTTAAAGGGCCAACATATACTTTTATCGTTGAAGTCAATGGAAACGCAACGATAATATACCAAATCAAATCTTTTATCCTTACTTTGCCACGGTCACTGTATTGAATCATACTGTTCTCTCCTATTTTGAAACAACACTTCCAACTTCTCGGCAGTTGCCCCACTTGAAGTTTCTACCTTGTATGTTAGTTTGTGAATCGGTGTCAGACGCATAATTTGTTGACAACGATTTTCGTCATAATGCTTTGGCAGTTCCTGCATCAGCAAATGAGAATCAATGTGATTTATTGCCGGAACTTGTTCCCATAATTCTGGATTCGCATCTGTTACCATACGGAAAAATATATGCATCAAAAAGTAGTTTTTAATATAATTGTATTTTTTCCAATACGCATAGAGTAGGCTTTGTGTTTCAAGAAGAATTTTATTATTTGTGTACTTGCTGAAAATTAGCCAGCTCCCCATATTGATCATTTCCATGTCCATCCAACCATTTCTATATACAAAGAAATTGGAATCATCAATATAGGCTGGAATAGTGCCTGTCATATACGTCGTACTATCAATCCACAGTCCACCATAACGAATAAGCAACTCAAGTCTCAAAAGATCAGATAGATGTGTATTGCTAATCATTCCTTCTTTCCATTTTCTAACAATATAATCAGGGAATTGCACATATTCGTTCATATTGTTTGCAGTAATAACCGTTATCTTCCAGTCTTTCATCCAGTAACAGACAGATGCATAGCAATCCTGAACAATTTGAGGTGCGTTCTCCATTCCCTGCAGCCAGCAGATCCAAACTTGTTTCTCCGCCACGTCACAATTCTGTTCTTTGGGAAGCTCAGTCTCGATTTGTTTCAAATCATTTTCAAAGTGTTTTTTAAGCCACGAATAGGATTTATACATTGTTAGCTGACCCGCCAGATATTTATCTGCAAATCCAGTCTTTGTCAGCGAATAGCCAAAAACATCTGTAAACAGTGTTTTTTGACTTATACTCTTTTTTATCAATTGTTTTATCTTCATTATCTTCCACCCTTGGTTTTTTTCTGGTTTCTTAATTTCATTGCCTTTATCGGTTCAAACCAGAATAATAGCCACCACTGCTTTTCGGCAATCATATAAATTACTACCGGCACAAAAACACTTACACTAAAGCCAATCATAAAGTGAAGAATTCCTGAAGAGATACCGATTTTCAACAACACGGTTCGAACGCCCGCCGCCACAATTGTATGTAATACATATACGGGCATAAAATACTTTGCGCTATGATTAACCAATCCATCTGTTTTATACTGCTCTTTGCTTTGAAAAAAGTATGTAATCACAAGCACAAAAATACTGGCGAAGATAAATTGAGCTTTTGCATTATCGGTCGGTGTACTATAGACAAAGTAAGAAAGGATGCATGCCAATATCACCATCCCAGCCGCTATCCCATTAGCCAGTTTACTTTTTTTGAATGGAGTCGCTGTAATCAGCATTCCTATGCAAAACCAAACAGCACTTGCCATCACTTTTGCAACCAAATCCGGGATAGCCTTATCTGCAAGCCACCCCACATAGATGATCTTCATGAAACACGCTATGACAACCATGCTGACCAGCGTTTTTCTTTTTCCTTTTCCTGTCGCCGGAGGAATCAGGAAAAACAACAAAAAAAGCGTATACAAATACCAGTATGGTGCGATTGGTTCTATAAGAAGCGTTTTCAAAAAAGGTGGTGCGGCGTTGTTTACATCCGTGGCAAATACATTCTTTAGTAAAAGTGTAATAGTTGAAAACGTTACATACGGAACACCCAATGCGAGGGCTTTTTTCTTAATATTCCCTATGTGTTTTTTTACATTCCATTCGTTCGGAGCAGTAGCCTGATATAGAAACCCACTACAAACAAAAAAAAGAGGCACATGAAATGTATATACCGTTTGGATCGGCCAGCAATATAAGATATTGTTCTCACTGATCCAGCCGCCTGCCATCATCGACATATAGAGATGCCCTATAACAACAAGCAAACAGGCAAACATTTTTAAATTATCAACCCATAGATACCTTTTGAGTTTGCATTTTAAGGTTGTTTCATTACTGGACATGAAGCATTTCCTCGACTGTGCAGGGTTCCCTCAGTCCTTTTTCTAAGAAAGGTGCTGAAAATGCCCTTGCTTTTTCTTTTGCACTTTCATAAGTTCCAATTACCCGTGCCGGAACGCCTCCAACAATACTGCCCGAAGGAACATCCTTCGTAACGATTGCTCCTGCAGCCACGATACAATTATCCCCGATTGTAACTCCATAATTGATAATTGCATCCGCACCTACATACACATTATTTCCAATTTCAACTTTTCCGAAGCGGCAAAGATACTGATCTGTTTTTTCTTCATGATTAAACACAGTATTCAATGCACTATGGGTTACAATTCTTACGCCTGCCGAAATTGCCACATTGTCATGAAGATAGACCAGAAACGGTTCTGCGGGCAGTATATTCGACTGGAAATAGCAATTTTCACCCACTGCACCAAACATTCCGTGCTTTTTTATGTAGGCCATCTTCTTCCATCCATCACGGATCGTCAGCATGTGAATCTGTCGCCAATAACGGCGAAATTTATCATATACTTTATAAAGTCCCACCTATCGCTGCCTCCTTACTTCTTATAGTTCAGCATTCCCTTTACATTGAATACAATTCTTTCCCAAGTGATTTTCTTCCTATTAAACCACAGTACCTTCGCATAGTATTTCACTTTACTGCGGCGACTTCTTTTCAGAATCAATTCAGGAGTCAACTCAAATGGCTTATCCGTTGTAGTATCTGCATAGATTAGATAATCTTTTTGTTCATCGTACTCTTTAATTGCAAAAGTTGTCGGGCGGCACCAGTAGTGCAGGTACATATACTCTTCATCCTTTATTTTGCCATGATCCAAATAATGGCGAAGAAGAGTTCCATTGTGCCATGTAAAGACCTGATGTTCATTTTTGTACGCATCTTCTTCCTTACCCCAGTCAAGGAAGAAGCCATAATCATATTTCAGCAGGTTGGCGAAATCAATTTTTTTATAGACTGGAATTTGTAGTGCCTCGTAGATGTCATCCATACCTGGCTCATCGAATGCAAAGCCCTTATCGACTGCATAGACATCCCGATAGTACATCTTTCCTTCAATATGTGTTCTATAGCGAGCACACACCTCAGGTGTATTCTTATAGAGATTGGAGTGTCCATTAAAACCAACTTTTTCATATTGACCGAGAACTTCATCCGTATAAAATTTGCGGATATTACCCCAAACCAGATCTATATCACAATGTCCCCAGAAATCGTAGTCTTTTAGCTCGTCTGCAAAAATCTCACCATACGCCGGCTTGAAATCGCAGAGCTTATACGGGCGCTCCAGGAAAATCGGGAAATCATAAATTGCCTGAACCTTTTTCTTCATCTGGTCGAACGTCCAATATGTGACCTTCACATTTTCCGGGTAATCATAAGGCGTTTTGTCATCTGTAAAAATCAGCCAGTCAATCGATGGGTTACACTTACAGCTTAACAGCCAGAATTGAAACCCCTTTGGAAACTTTCCAAAATAGGGTACAACATACGCTATTGAAAACATTTTATCCTCCATAATCACATCATTTTTTAACTTCCAAGAACTGTTCTACCCTTTGTTTTGTAGAAAGTTTGTATCTGTATTTCATGCAGTTTTCAATATACATTTCACTGTTAGAAACCACATCATTCAAATCGGATTCATCCCACTGTTTCTTCGCAATGCCAAGTTGATAATCTTTGATATAGGTGGAATTTAGCGGAACGTCTGTTGTGACAATAGGCGTTCCAACCGCAATCGCTTCTACGATGGAAATCATATTGTTGTCTTTCACCGTATTAACGAGCAACGCCTTTGACTTAGATAAAATCGGGAGCAGTTCATCGTGTGTCATCTTTCCTGTGAAAATTACATTCGAAGCAATTCCCAAAGTCTGTGCCATCCTCTGAAGTTTTTCTTTCAACTCCCCTTCGCCTATAATGTATAACCGGCATGTAGAATTGTACCGATCCAGATACTTGGCAAACTTTTCAAGGATTCCATCGATTTTCTTTCGCTCAATCAGTTGCGAACAAACCACAAAACTGTTATCTTTCTCAGTAGATGCTTTAAACTTATCGAGGTTGACACCATGATCGATTACATTTACATCCGTGTTCATGCAGTATTTCTTCACAAAGTTTCTTGCCTCTACTGAGCGTGCAACAACCTTTGCGTTTCGCATGAAGAGTCTTGCTATAACTCCATACCAGATCTTTGAGGGAATTTTCTTCATAATGGCATTATGCTTTGCAAGTTCATGCCAGATAATTGTCTTGTCTGGTGCTGCTCGATATGCCATCAACGAATTCAGTGAGAATACTTCGCTTGTAATAATCAAATCGTACTCTGTACGATGTTGTTTTACATACCAATACGTCTCTGGCATAAACGGCAAGCAGTGCGGCATGCAGACTTTTTGACACTTGCACTTCCACCATAGCACCTCAAATGGATATATTTCGCTTTTTGTCGGTTTGAACGGCTCTCCTCCAACCAGCGTTACAGAATGACCCATTTCATGGAAAGCCAAGCAAAAATCATACATCATTGTGTCTTTTATTGATGCCGCTCTTTTTATATTTTTTGTTTCCGATGTGTACATAATCGGATTAATAACAAGTACTTTCATTAAATATCTCCCATCATCTACTGACAGAAGACATTTAGGCACTTAATCAATCGAATTACTGTGCTTTACGCCATCGTGAATGCAAGAACAATCCACCCGGTATGCACACTGTTGCAAGAACTTTATGTCTTGATTTGCGAATCAAGTCGCAAATCTTGACTCCCGCAAATCTCCCATATACAATATACTGTAGTCCACCCTTGATTCTATATCTTGTCTTTAAGTCGGACTCCATGAATTCCTCTGCTCGATACATACACCCAACTGGCGAAGCGATATTATGCTTGCGACGATTATTGGTCAATCCGCCTTCAAGATAATTTCCGACGTAAATGGCTTTATTAATATGTACCATCTCATATTTTCTAGCCATTCTAACCCAAACAAGATCTTCCCCAAGGAATTTCTCATTCGGATATTCGGGAAAAGGGAATTCCTTTAAACAATGTGTTTTGAATACCTCTGCTTTATCTGCGCCAGTGTCATCACCGTTTACACGCACGTCAATATAGGAACCTATTTTTTCATCTACATCAAACTTCTTGCCATTGATTTTACCATCAGGGAACGTTCTGAGAAACGCATATCCACAGATATTGTTTTGTGACCTGTATTTCTTGTGAATCTTCAGTATCGACTCAACTGCATCATCTGTCACACAGTCATCCGAATCAACTATAAAGATAAGTTCGCTGCAAATGGTCTGTATTCCTACATTTAAAGCAGTGTGTTTTCCACCATTATTCTTATAGATATATCGTATTGGAAAATCACTTTTTTCTTGTAACTGAGTAATTAGATTTTTCGTACCATCAGTACTTCCGTCATCAACTACAAGCCACTCAAAATCTTTTACAGTTTGCTTTTGCAGTGAATCCCAGAGGCTTTGTAATCGCCCCCCCGATTAAAGGTAGGGGTTAAAACTGTTATCATCATAGTTATTGTTTTCCTTATTTATTCTCCATCTGCTGTGCGATATCGGCATCCACGATTTCCTCGCCAGTCTTGTGCTTCAACTGCTCCTTAGAAGCCTCACTCAGACCGTTGTTGATCACACAGTTCATATCGCAGGTGCTACACTTATCCAGTTCCTCTTTAGTGACTTTGCCATCACGATAGTCACGGCAAATCTTCAGCTCGTACATGCTGTACGGATGCTTGGTGAACAGAGCCTTGAACTTATGAACCAGAACCCAAGTAGCCGGTTTCCAGATGTACTTGTGCATAGCAGGACTTACGCTTCCAATCATCCAGCAGTCACGGTCGCAGCAACGAACCTTTGCACGAACCTTCTCTGCTTCTGGGCTGTTCCACAGCTCATCCCAAGTCTGATTGTTCAGGTTTCCCATGACCTCTTTGTCCTTGGTACCGTTGCAAGGCATAACATCGCCATACGGGTCGATGAAGAAGGTATCGAAGCTCATATCGCAAGGCAGCAGACGCTTCTGGCCGTAGATGTAGTTGATCAGACCGTGGTTAAAATAAGCACGGAACCACTTCTTCGGGCTGTTGCTGCGGAGCAGTTCATTGACCAGATTCTCGAAGTTCTTTGCGACCATAGGACGATCATGGATGATGTTCTTTGCCTCAACGAAGTAGAAGCTGTTATGCAGAGAAGCGGTAGCGAACTCCATGCCCATCTCATCGGAGATTTTATACAGAGGCACCAGGTCAGGAGCGTTCTTGTCCTGAACAGTCATACCGAAGCCGACATCCTTCATGCCCATCTCACGCAGCTTTTTCAGTGTGCCGTAACCACGCTGGTAGCCGTTCTGCAGACCACGGATCTCGTTATTGGTCTGTTCCAGACCCTCGATAGAGATACGAATACCGATCTGCGGGAACTCCTTGCACAGGTCAACGATACGCTCCGTGAAGAACCCATTTGTAGAAATAACGATACGGTCGGACTTCTTGTACAGTTCACGCACGATATCCTTCAGGTCGGTACGGATGAACGGCTCGCCACCGGTGATATTGGTAAAGTACATCTTCGGCAGCTTCTTGATGGTTTCAATGCTGATTTCTTCTTCCGGCTTGGAAGGTGCTTTATAACGGTTGCACATGGAGCAACGAGCATTGCAGCGATAAGTGACGATGACCGTACCATTTAACTTCTTTTCTTCAGACATGATTAACTCTCCTATTGTTTACTCTCTCTTTTAAGAATGTTTCGATTTTATTTAAGAACCACTTGGCACATACCGAGAACACAACTGAACCACAGATGACTGCAACAGCTGTGAAAATATATGCCAACAGGCCATTTCCAAATAGATGAACGAGGTGTAGTTTTTCAAGCACACGATAAATTACCATGTGACACAGGTAAATCTCGAAGCAGATGCCACCGAGGAACTTGGCGACTGGATTGACCAGTACCCCCCCCCGATTACATCCGAGGGTATAGACCAGTGCTGCCACACAGAAGAACAGCATCGTAAGTGTAGAGCCGCCTAATGCAAAATAGGCAACTGTGGCAATCAGCAGAATCGCTCCGGCGATAACCTTGTGCTTTGACGCAAACTCAGCCAGTTCCTTCCGATAAAGGAAGATCAGACCTCCTACGATGAAATAGACCGCACAGTACAGAATGTTTGTCCTAGCACTGAAGTTCACTGCCACTCTATCTGCAATGTGGCTTTCATCAAAGAAATATGTACTGCACACGAAGCTGTAGATTGCGGCGCAGATAAATGCCAACCATGCACGTTTCTTGTTTTCCAGCAGGAAGCAAAAAACGGAAACAGCAGGTAAAACACGAAAATCACTGCCAATGTCCAACTCACACCAATGACTGATATGTTCATATTCGGCAAAAGTCCTTGACATAAAGTCAGGTTTGCAAAAACCTCATACAGAGCACTTTTACTGGGTGACATTACAAAATCCAGCGCACAAAGCAATGCGAAGTACGGCCAGATTTTGCTGTATCTTTTGGTGTAAAACTCTCCTACACTGATTTTCTGTTCCTTGAATTTCTGGTAATAGCCACAGCACATACCAAAACCGCTGGCCATCATAAAAAGGAACACCAGATTCGTAAAAGATGGTATCAGCTTCTGGAACACAAACCCATTCAAACCAAAATTTCCATTTTCAAGGATGTGCATCAGCGCAATGCCAATAATGGCACAGGCTTTCAAGCCATCGATTCCTTCATATCTTTCTTTCATTCCGCAAGCATCCCCCACAATGTCTTTGCATATTTCTCCTCAGAACACTCACTCTCAAGGAAGCTCTTAAACTTTGCCGCACTAGTATCGGCTTCTTCTCTATGCTGTAAGTAGTACTGGATTTTGTTCTTCCAGTCTTCTATATTCTTTTCACACAAAGCACCTCTGCCCTCAGCGAAATACTCCTGTGTGGTTACAGTATCCGATGTGATCACCATCTTCCCATTAGCGGCTGCCTGGTAAAAAGCAATCAGTCCAGCCGGTGCTTCCGTATCCAACGGCGTAACTACCAGCTGTGACTGACACATAAATTCAAGAAATTCCCTCTCAGGAATATCCGACTTCACCACCATATTTTTGCCGAAGTTTTCTTTATACTGCTCATACTTATCCTTCGGCATAACACAGTTGAATATCACTTCCGGCATCGCCTGTGCAATTTTAATCAGGAAATCCCAATTACGACCATTTCGGCCACCGCAGAACACAGTATTCGGCGCAACCGCACCATCATAATCCATGCTGTAACCGCCATGATAGGTGTCATGCAACAGCGTGTATTGCTTCCGGATTCCGAGCATTTCGTTCAAGTGTTCACCGTACTTCTTTGAAGTCACAGTCGCCTGAACCTTTTTCGATTTCAGCATCGGCTTGTATAAAAACTTCGCCAGCTTGTTTTTTGCAGTTGCTTTATCTTTAAGCAGAATATTCAGCGCAATGATCTTTCTATTTTTGAACTGTACTTTGCACGGCCACCAGCACAGAACTGCCATAAAGTCATACCAGCAGATGATAGTGTCACCCTCCGCCGACTGTTTAATTATGTCTTTGCAGGTTGCCAGCATTTCTTTAGTGGAGTTACATTTCTGAGGAGGATAAACCTGCCGAATCTTGGCTGTTTCATAGCCGTTCAGAAATGTCATATTCTGTTTATCTGCCGGGTTATCGAATAACATATAAATTGCCATATCGTTCCTCTGTTTCCAAAGAAAACGACATGACCGCTTATCTACTCAGACTGTCAGATACTTTTTGACCATCTGTGATAAACAAGCATACTGGGCAATGCTGCACACACAGCCAATCCCTTGTATGGAGCTTTTGCTATGAGTTGTTTTTCTCCTGCAAATTTTCCATAAACAAGGTATTGAATCGCACCCTTCAATCGGTATTTCAGCTTCAGTTCAGGCCGCATGAACTCCTTTGCTCGTTCCATACATCCATGTGGTGAGCGGATATTGTTTTTTCTTCTGTTCTTCGTCAGCCCATCTTCCAAGTAGTTACCTACATAGATTGCTCTATTTATATGAACCATCTGGTACTTCAAGGCCATCCGAATCCACACGAGATCCTCTCCCAGAAACTTTTCATTTCTGTACTCCGGGAATGGGAACTCTTTCAGGCATCTTGTATAAAAGACTTCTGCCTTGTCCGCCTGCGTATCGTCCGCATTGATTCGACATTCAATGTACGTTCCCACTTTCTCATCCGGCTCAAATGGTTTTCCATTGATTTTTCCGTCTGGAAATCTTCTTAGGAAGGAATAACCACACAGGTCTTTTCTCTCCCCGTATTTCTTGTGGTACTGAAGAATTGTTTCAATTGCGTCCGGCACAAGCGTATCATCAGAATCAACAATAAAGGTCAGTTCCGAGGTTATCTGCTTCACACCGACATTTAGTGCCGTGTGCTTGCCACCGTTTTCTTTGTATATGTATCGCATCGGAAACTCGGCTTTTTTCCGCATTTCCTCTGCTATGTTTTTAGTGTCATCTGTACTTCCATCGTCAACCAGAAGCCACTCAAAATCCTTTATTGTCTGCTTCTGTAATGACTGATATAGGTTATTCAGTGACCCCCCCCCGATTAAATGTGGGGGTCAGCACTGTTACAATCATTGTTTTTCCTCCTGTAACTTACTGATACACCTTCATAATTTTTTCGTAATACTCATCGATGGTATCGAAGCTGATGTCCTTGCAGTTCTTACTGTATGCTTTGCACAGCTTCTTATCACCCCAGAGTTTTTCAACCTTCTTCTTCAGGTCTTCCGCATTACCGCTCTCAAACAGCTCGCCGGTCTTGCCAACCTGAATCAGTTCCGGGATACCACCGATGTCTGCTCCCAGCACCGGTGTGCCATACATCTGGGATTCCATCACAGAGAACGGGCAGTTCTCATACCACTCAGACGGGTAGATGGAGAACCGTGCTTCACGGATGAGTTTTTCCAGTGCCTCCCCCTTCTGGAAGCCTACGTTCTTGATGTTCTTAACGCCATTCACCGTCTCTTCCAACGGTCCAGTACCGGCGAAGATGAACTGTACATCCGGCAGTTCCTTGCAGACCTTGATGAGTGTGCCGATGCCCTTCTCCTCCGAGAAGCGGCCGAAGTAAAGGACGTAGTCCTTCTTCTCCGTCTCTTTCCACTCTACCTTGTCGATGAAGTTGTGCATTGCCACAGTCTTGGTCGCAAACAGCGGATTGCTGTCCATCTTACTCTTCATGAACTCAGAGCAGCAGATCATCGTGTCGATGTACTTGTAGGTGCCCTTCCACTTCCAGAACTCCGCTTCCATCATGCCGATAGCAGACTTTGCAGTGGAACCGTGGATGCACTTGCCTTTCGTGCAATTCATGAAGTGACCGCCAAGACACTTCTCACAGTTCTGGTGCGTGTTCGGATTGTTCAGCATGTGGTTCGGGCAGACCAGCTGATAGTCGTGTGCCGTAAAGACGATCTTGCAATTCTTCCCAGTCTCCTTACGCCACTTCACGATTTCAAGAATCATAGACGGCGTCAGCTGGTAGTTAAAGTTGTTCAGGTGACAGACATCCGGCTGGAAGTCATCCAGAACCAGTCTCAATTTTTCCCGTGCTTCCTTGCTATAAATCGTCTTGATCGGGTAAGTCAGCTTGCTTAGTTTGCTGCCGCCGTGGAAATCCATGTCACTCGTGTAAGCATTGACCCGGTTGCCAACGCAGCGGCCTTTGTGATCCATACCGAAGTACTGGACCTCGTGTCCATGCTGCTCCAGTGCCTCGCCCAGCTTGAATATGTACGTCTCTGATCCGCCGTTTGGAAATAAAAATTTATTGATTAGCAACACTCTCATCCGTCATTCCCCCTGTACAGCCTCATCGTTTCTTTTACAACATCATCCCAGTTATATTTCTCACAGATAAAATCAGCCGCCTGTCCTTTCAGCTCCATGACCTTCTCCGGATGATTGCAGGCATCTTGTAACTCGCCTCTAAGATCATCGACATCTGATTTTTTAAAGACTAAAGCCTTATCTTCTACTACCTCTGCGCATTCTGGAATATCAGACACCAGACAACAGTTACCGTAGCTCATGGCCTCCAACAGACTCAAAGGCATTCCCTCCAGATCAGAAGGCAATGTGTAAATATAGGCATTGCTGTACAGCTCATCTAACATTTGTCCCTGAACGAATCCAGTAAAGATAATCCTGTCATCATCTTTCGCCAGCTCTTTCAGTTCTTTCATAAAGGAATCCGTATCGCTAGATCCACCAGCAATGACCAATTTCTTATCTGTTTTGACATTCTTGAATGCTTCAACCAAATATCTGATACCCTTTTCCGGCACCAATCTACCAAGGAACAATATGTAGGAATCTTTCGTCAGTCCAAATTTTTCTGTTATTAAACCAGCTTCTC
>OLPQ01001083.1_pt1 | contig 20665 bp, 30 predicted proteins | sample 1672451 | NCBI WGS metagenome assembly OLPQ01 (sample SAMEA3136687, study PRJEB25190) | human gut metagenome | biome: human gut; feature: human-associated habitat; material: faeces | place: Austria | collected 2013
TATGGAATGACGGTTGGAGAGAAGTAATGGAAGAAAAAATCAGACTTGCGGTTTTCGGGCAGAAACGTCTTTCGCGTGAAGGCGGGATAGAGATTGTTGTAAAAGAACTATGCACCAGGATGGCACAGAATGGTTGTGATGTGACTTGCTACAATAGAGCAGGCCATCATGTAAGCGGTGCAGAGTATGACAAAACCATTGAATATGATGGCATCCGTCAAAAGGTTGTTCCGACCATTGAGAAGAAGGGACTTGCAGCGGTAAGTTCTTCCTTTTTCGCAGCACTTTGTAGTGCATTTGGTTCGATTGCTTCTTCGGCATACCGCTGGGGCGCAGATATCTGTTCCCAGATGGCGGCAGGTGTCCGGGCAGCAGCCAGTTCCGTGATCGCAGCGGCAGAAAATGTCGCAAGCAGGGTCAGAAGTCTGCTGCATTTCTCCGTGCCAGACGAAGGTCCTCTGTCCGATGCAGATACCTATATGCCGGACTTCATGAAGCTGCTGGCGACCGGCATTAAGAAAAATGTCAAGTCGGTAGTGAAGGCTGTGCAGGGGCTTGCCGGTTCAATGAGCGACAATCTCACAACCCCGGTGGATTCTCTGGGTGACTGGATGGACTCCGTGGTTGGTGGTTTTGCGACAAGCGTTCGAAACAGCCAGCGGGGAATCAGTTCTGCAGCAGGAGATGTTGGACGCGGCATTCAGACGCAGCTCATGCGTATGGGCTATAACGCCCCAAAACAGACTGTGTCACAGTTTCAGTTAAAAGGCAGATATGCCAGACAGTATCTGTCCTTTGCCGGAAAGTCCAGCAAAGACTTCCTTTTATATTTGTCTGGTCCCGGCGTGTATGATTCCCCGGCTGCAGATGTGGAGAGCACCTCTGTACCCGGCAGGAACGGGGACATCATCACCGAGAATAAGCGCAGATCTTACCGCATGATTGGAAATCCGTTCCCAGAGCAGAGGCTGGTCAGCTTTCAAATTCAAGAAGCACTGCCGATTGAAAATGGAAGAGTGCTGGACGGAACGGTAAGCCCCACGTTTGCCCTGTGTCGGGCAGAAGGCTCTCCATCGCAAAACAATCCCACCCCGGAAGAAAAAGCCGACAGTGGGGCAATGTGAGGGGCGTGTGGCGAAGCAAAGGAAGAAGCTGGAGCCGAAAAATAGAATATCCGAAATAAAAGAAGCCCACTTGGTCACCATCCGGCTTGCTTAAAGCATAGCAGGCAGGAACGAACCAGGTGGGCTTTTTTCAATAATCAAATAAGTGAGCTTTTTGCACCGATATTTAGGTCATCAATTTTCGGATTGATGGCCTATTTTTTGCGCCTGAAAGCACAGAAACACTATATGTAGTGGTTGATGATTATTTTATACCGACATATTGTATTTTGCCGAAGAAATGCGTAGTAAAGGAAATTTCTGCACCGAAACGGCGGCAGGTTAGAGAAAATTCACGAGGAGGAATTGGAAGATGGATATGACACCGCAGACGTGGCCTGAGTGGTACGACGGCAGGCACATCAATGAGGTGCTGTTGGATGCTTCGTTCTGATGCCTTTTTACGATATAGTTTCTTTTACAGTGGCGACAACGATTACCGGAATTCCGTCGTCTCTTTCTGCAACACTGCACTCCTTTTGATTAGCGATTTTTTCTCCACACCCATTGCAAACCAGAAAAAAGCGCGGTATAATATGACCAGAAGAACCGAAATGGTCATATTTCATGGAGGGTGCAACCTTGGCTTTTACCGATTACGAGACTGAGCAGCTCCGCAAGGCGTTGCTGAAGGAAACGAGACATTGTGCTGTCACGCTGGGGATGAAGAAAACCTCCGTGGATCAGCTGACAAAGGCGGTCGGCATCGCAAAAGGCTCGTTTTATAAATTCTACGAATCCAAGGAGATGGCCTTCTTCGCGGTTCTGGAAAGTATCCACTCCGAGCTTTACGGGGTGGCTGACCATGCACTGAGCGAAGCAAACGACCTGCCGCCGTCGGAGCGTGCGGCAAAGGCGGTTCTTGCCGTCTGCCGGCGGCTGTCCGATACCGGCGACATGGTTTTCATTGAAAACGATGCGAAGCTGCTTTTGCAGAGACTGCCGGATGACATCAAAAATGTCCATTACCACGATGGCGAGACGCACATCCGTCAACTTTTGGAGAATCATGACCTTATGCCCAAGTGTGGCATCTCTTTGGCTGCCGCCACGGTGCGGGGACTGATCCTCACAGTTTCCCATAAGGAGCAGATTGGGGAGTTATATCCGCAGGTGCTGGAAACGCTGGTGTACGGTGCTTGCAGGGAGCTATTTGAATAAGCCGAAAGGCCGCAGAGATGCGGCTTTTCCAAGGCGCAACGGTTAGCATCATCTAACCTCTCGGATGCACGCGTCGGTTAGGTTAATCTAACATTGAAAGGAATGATAGCGATGCAGGAACACAAGAATTTCTGGGACAAAAATGCCGGACGTTACGACCGCTTTATGCGAAAGGATCGGGCGGCGTATGACGAGATGTATGAGCTGATCCGGCCGGTCGTGCGGCATAAGACGGTGCTGGAGCTTGCTACCAGCACGGGATTGATCGCAAAGCACATCGTGAACGCAGCGGCACATATCGAGGCGACGGACGCCTCTGCGGAGATGATCGCCGAGGCAAAGCGGGATAACCGCTCGGCAAAGCTGCATTTTTCCGTGCAGGATATGTTCTGCCTGCCCTATGCGGGCCGGTCCTTCGACGTGGCGATCGTGTCCAACGCGCTGCATATCGTGCCGCAGCCGGAGAAAGCCCTTGCCGAGATTCGCCGGGTGCTGAAGGACGACGGTGTGCTCATCGCGCCTACCTTTACCCATGCGGGAAACTCGTTTTCCGGCAAGGTCAGGGCATTTTTAATGAAGCGTGTGGGTGTATAGAGTAGTAAGATAGGTAACACTGAGGGAAGGAAGATAGGTAACAGTTTTTTGGTAAAATAGAGGCATAAAAATTCACCAGGAGTGAAAAGATATGCCGTGGAAAGAAAAGACTGTTATGGAACAAAGAAAAGAATTCATTGAGCAGGCCGCGGAATGCACAAATTTCAGCGCGCTGTGCCGAGAGTATGGAATCAGTCGGAAAACAGGTTACAAGTGGCTAAATCGCTTCCGAGAAGACGGAAGCGTGTCGGACAGAAGCCGCCGCCCTAAGCACCCACATGCAAAAACAGCACCTGTCATCGAGGCTGCTGTTCTTGCAATGAGAGAAGAAAATCCCAGCTGGGGCGGCAGAACCATCCATGCAGTTTTAGAAGCAGATGGAATAAAAGGCCTGCCCAGTGCAAAGACATGCAGTAACATCTTAAAGCGCAATGGGTGTATAAAGCCAGAAGAGTCGTTAAAACATCGTGCTTACCAAAGATTTGAGCGAGAACAATGTAATTCTTTATGGCAAACGGATTTCAAGGGTGACTTTGGGTTATTAGATGGTTCCCGGTGTTACCCTCTGGATATCTTGGACGACCATTCACGTTTCTGCATCCGTACGGAACCTAAAAATTCTGCGACTGGCGTAAAAGAAAGCTTTATTCAGGCTTTTCAGGAATATGGTTTGCCGGATGCCATTCTATCGGATCATGGTTCGCAGTTTGCAGGATTCAAAGGCGGATATACGCACTTTGAGCGCTGGCTTATGGACCTGGATATTCTACCGATCCATGGTAGAATTATGCATCCACAGACGCAGGGCAAAATTGAAAGATTCCACCGCACTATGAAGGCTGAACTTCTGCGTGAGCCGTTTCTTGATCTGAAAGATGCGAAAAAACATTTTGCCCGTTGGCGATGGAAGGCATATTATGAAACGATCGCGGTAAACGGCTTTCCCTGCCTGATCGTGCGAGAGCATCCGAAGCCGTCCGAGCGCGCGATTCTCTATTTCTTTGGCGGCGGCATGGTGATCGGCCCCGATAAGGGCGACCTGCCTGTGATGCGCAAGCTCTGCCGCGAGACCGGCTGTGATGTGTGGTTCCCGTTTTACCCGCTCTGCATGGAACACTACATTACTGAAACCTACGCGATGGTGTACGAATGTTACCGAAAAATGATTACACTGTACGGCGGCGGAAATGTCAGTACCTGCGGCTTTTCCTCCGGCGGCGCGCTGGCGCTTGGCATTGCGGCGCATAATAACGCGCAGCCCGAGCCGCTGCCGCAGCCGAGACACATTGTCGCCGTATCCCCCGGTGAGGTGCCGTGGAACGATGCGGAAAAGGCGCGGATGCAGGCGCTCAATGAACGGGATGTCTCCATCGACTATGCCTTTATGGTGACAGTGGAAAAAATCATGCGGCATGGCTGCGAGAATGTGCCGGACTATATGCTCTCCGGCTCCCGGGGAGATTTTACCGGCGTAGGCGATATTCACTTCTTCTATTCTGCCGACGAGGTGCTCTACGGTGCTTTGCCGGACTTTGAGGAAGCTTGCAAACGGGCAAATGTCCCCTATACGGTGTCCGCCCGCCCGAAGATGGTGCATTGCTACTGTATGCTGCCGATCTTCAAGGAGGCAAAGGAGGACTTTGCGAAAATCGTGGACATTTTGAAAAAATGAGATTGGAAACGGTCGTGTGATGATTGAAACACGGAGGAAGAACCATGGAACGAAAAGAAGCCATTCGCGGTGCGTACCGAATGACGGGCGGAAACAGTTTTTATGACGGCATGATCACCTGCTCCACTCTGAGCGGGAAAGCGGTGTGCCGTTTGGTGTGGGCAATGAACAAGGCAGAAAACGACGCCTATCTGGAAAAGGCAATGTCCGGTATTCCGGAGCATTTCTCCGGCAAGCTGCTGGAAGTGCCGGTGGGAACAGGGATTCTGACCATGCCGGTTTATCAGACGATGCCGGAGGCGGACATTACCTGTCTCGATTATTCGCCCGATATGATGAGGCAGGCACGGGAAAAGGCTGACCGTCTGCACCTGAAAAATGTAACCTTCCGGCAGGGAGATGTGGGAGCACTCTCCTATGCAGACGACACCTTCGACATCGTTTTGTCGCTGAACGGCTTTCATGCTTTTCCGGACAAGGAAGCCGCCTATCGGGAGGTTTTCCGGGTTTTGAGACCCGGCGGGACATTCTGCGGCTGCTTTTATGTGATGGGCGAGCACAAGCGGACGGACTGGTTTGTCCGGCACGTTTATGAAAAGGCAGGTTTTTTCACACCGCCCTATGAGACGATTTCCAGTCTGAAAGCACGGCTGGATGGAATGTATACGGATGTGGACATGGGAAACCTGAAAAGCATGGCATGGTTTGTCTGCCGCAAATCAAAATAGGGAGCGATGATATGTCAAAGAAAGCAACCGAATTTCAGAAAAAAGAAATGAGCAAAATGTACCGCGGCAAGGAGATCTTCAAGCCGCTGAACACCGGCCGGATCGATGAGAATGTCGCCTGTGTGCGCGAATGGGTGGCGAATATCTTTTTCTACCGCAAGGGCGATACGACCATTATGATCGATGGCAGACGCCTTCCCCGGCGGTGTGCTGGTGTTTGACGCTGCGAATCGGGCGGCGGTGAAGATGATTGCAAAAACATGGCTCAAAAGCGCGAAAATCAAGGATGTCGGCGCATATTTTGCGGTTTCGGACGCTCCCCAAGAGATCAGTGCGTGGGACAGCCGTTTGCAGGTCTCCAGCCGGGGCTATATGCTGGGCTACAACGACTTGAAGGACCCTTCCATTGGCGGCTTTTTCCGGCTTCTTGCAAAAGTCGGTGACGGAATGATGAAGATGCAGATTGTAAAGATCAACTTTTGAAAGGCTTCCCCAAACATTCAAATCGGTCGAATGATCCTCAGCGGGCCGGAGTATCTGGATTTTGGCGTGCTGAATCGACTGATTTTGAAGGTCATGCTGCAAAAGCAGTATCGAACGGCACACGAAAAGTATATGCCTGCATGGGCGTTGCGCTTTATGGGGCAGACGGAGCAGGGAATGCAGACCATGCTCCGCCGTATCCCGGATCATATCAGCTTGGAATCCGTCCGGGCCACTTGGGAGGCAGGGCTTTATCTCTATCGCACGGACTTTCCGGTACAGCCCGATGCAAAGGTCGCCTGCTGGTACGGAGAAAAAGAAGGGCATATGAAAAAGGCCATCCAGCGGCTGCGGAAGGCATATCCGGGTCTGATCGTCCGCTGCTTCCCCGGTTTCGGCCATGGCGATATCATCAATCATCCGGCGCTGCTTGCATCGGAGCTGGAACGCTTTCTGACGGATGGCGGGACAGAGAGATGTGCTAAAGGATCAGGAAAGTGAAATACAATGAAAGTTACAACATTAGACGAAAAATCCATCCGTGATATCGGCCATGCCTTCGGCTATTATGACTATGAAGAGGAAACAGGAATGTCCGCTGCCTTTTCCGGGAAAGAAGCCACGGCAAACTATATCTGCGCTTATGTGCGCGGGGTGCTGCGGGGCGGCTTTCTGCACACCACCAGCGAGCGGGGCGAGGGATATATCGCCTACAAGCTGCCAAAGGAGAAGATGGGACTCAAGACGATGTGGCCCATCGCCTGCGGAATGCTGCACAACTCCACCCTGAAGCGCCTTTTGCAATTTGGTATTGCCATCAAGCGGGGCGGGGCTTCCCTGCAAGACCGCATGGACAAGGAAAAGAAACCCTACATTTTCGTTGGACTTGTCTGTGTGCGGGAACAGTATCAGGGGCAGGGATATATGCGAAAGGTGCTGGACATTGCCTTTGCCGAGGGCGACCGGCTGGGCGTGCCGGTAATTCTGGAGACCGATGCCAAGTCCAAGTGCAACAAATATGTCCATCTGGGCATGGAACTTGCCGGAGTGCGGGACATCGGCGAATTTGGAAAGCTGTATGACCTGATCAAAAAACCGGACGCGGAAAAGCAGCAGTCTGTCAGTACGGAGGCATCAACATCAAAATGAAAATCACGGTTCTTGTAACGCTCATGGTATTTCTGGCATACTTTCTTGTTTTATACGGCGGGGTGGGTTTCATTCAGGACAAGCGTTTTTTCTCATCCGCACCAAAGGAAAATCTGGACGCAATCCCCGATACAAAGGAACGATTTCCCGGCGCACATAGTATCGGCTGGGTGATTGAGATCATTGCCATCCTGCTTTTTCTCGCTGCGGCGGCACTAAGCGTATGGGACGGCGTCAGAAACGGCTTCGGCTTCCTGGACTTCTTTGTGCGGTTTCTCGCCGTGCTCTACGCCATGGAGATCTACGACATCATTTTCTTTGACTGGGTGCTGCTGTGCCACTCCAATTTCTTTCCGCATTTCTATCCGGAGCTGAAGGGCGTGGTCGGTCCGCATATGTTCGGCTATAACAAGCGAACACATCTTTCCATTGCTGGGCGTTCGCTTTATCTCTGTCAACGATGGGTATGACAGTGGAATGCAGGCTGGGAACGATGTGCGCGGACTGGAAGTAGCCATCAAGAACATCATCAACGCATCCTACAGCCGGGACCTTTCTGCCAAAATCGCAGCAGCAGACCATGTGATGCAGAAAAAAGGAATGTATCTCGGAGGATACCGCCCGTTTGGATTCCTGCCGGACCCAAATGACTGCCATAAGCTGATCCTTGACCCGGTAGCCAGCCAGTATGTGCGGTTGATCTTTGAACTGGCATTGCAGGGCAACAAAACAGGAGCCATCGCAAAAATCCTGAATGAAAAGCAGATTCCGACCCCGGCAGCGTATCATGTGGCGAAAAATCATGTGTACAGCGAGCAGAAAGCATGGGATTTGCAGCGCAGTCATTGGACAAGCGGAACGGTTTACCATGTCTTGAAGAACGAAAAGTACAAGGGAACCTACGTGGGCGCGAAATTTATAATGCCTGTTCCCTGTAAGCATCGGGTCCTGCGCGCTCCTTTGGAACAGCAGGTACGAATTGAGGACAGCCATGCCGCCATTGTGACCCCGGAAGAATTTGAACAGGCACAAATGGTCATTATGCTGTAGCATGGGAACCACCAGGCCGGGAACTACACAAAACACCAGTATCCCTTGAAAGGCAAGGTCTACTGCGGCTACTGCCAAAAACTGATGAAATATCGTGTTCTCAAGAAACTAGGCCCGTCTTTTAACTGCAGATTTTCAGCCGCAGCGGTGGATAGCCCTTGCAAACGAATTCCAATCTCTGAGGAACTGCTGGAAGAGATTGTCCGAAACGCACTGACAGCGCAGATAAAACAGGCGGAGCGTGTACTGGAAATTCTGCACGAACGGGAACGCAAAGCGTTAATTTGTTTTTCTGCGCTGGAACGACAGGAAGAAAAGATGCGCGAAGAAAAGGAAGAAATCGTAAAACAGTGCGTTGCTCTGTATGAGCAGTATGCCGACGGAAACATGAGCAAGGAAGAATTCATCCGGCAGAGAGATGCCTACAAAGCACAGGAAGATGAACGAATGGAGCAAATCCAACGGCTGCACACCGAGAAGAATCAAATTTTCCAGCCTGTGAAGAAGGATGCTGATAATTTGCAAGCCGTAATGGATACTGTGGGAGAAGCTGGCAATGCGATGCACCTGTCGCAGAATGTAGTAGAAACCTTTATTGACCGCATTGAGGTTTTCAACAATGAGCGCGTGAAAATTCATTTTACATTTGAAGATGTGCTGAAAAGTTACGAAGCAAAGTGAGAAATGATATTTGCGTTTTTGAAAAGTTCATGCTACAATAACTATAGAAGGGAGTGTGGAGGAAATGGTTCTCCAGTACTATGTGGTAGAAACTGCGACCGGAAAACAAATTGAGATTGATATTGAATCGGCAACCAACGAAGACCTGACCTCTACAAAGGAAAAGTGGCAATCTGATTGGACGAGTGAATTTATCCGCGATCCAAAGCTAGAAAAGTATGCAGCGAAAACGGATGCTGGCGAAATTGTAGCATTGGGTGCATATCGAGAAGATGATCACGGAATATCAGTTTTTATTGCGAATATTGAAGCGCATCCTGAGAGTAATCCGACAATTAGCACAGTGCGGAAATACGCAGGCATTGGCCGAATGATGATTGCTTATGGTATTCAATTGTCAATTGATAGTGGGCATGGCGGCATTGTTACCTTTGAAGCAAAAACAGATGAACTGTATGATCACTACATCAAAGATTTTCATGCAGTTCCGATTTTTCAGCCACATTTGGGAGGCCCAAAGCTGCTTATGCTGGCTGATGAAGGCGCACAAGAAATTTTCAGTACCTACTTATCTTAAAGATTGGGGGGTTCAGTATGAAAGATCAAGAACTTGAACTGCAGGTTGCTCCTATGAGCAATGATACAATGGAATATTTAAATGTTTTATTTGGCGTATGCAAACGCTTTAAAACAGATTATTACCATGCAACACCGAAGCAGCGTGAATTTATTGATGCAGTGGCTACGCACGAGTACCAGCTGATGAAAGCCCATGAGAAAGGGCTGAGCCGAGGTTCTGTTCCTCCTTTTATGGGAATGAAGCGGAGTGAACGCAGCAACAATATGCCTGCTTGATAGTGTAAGAGAATGAGCTAACATAATAAGTGCTCGCATAAACCACAGACAGCACCCAAGATGATTCGAGGGTGCGTCTGCGGCTTATGCGGGCCTTTTTATTTTGTGATTTTAATACGGATGGATGTTAAATTCCAAGGCTGACAAGAGTGGCCTTTAACTCCCTCGCCGTGCGGATAATGATTTCCTGCTCAGTTTCGTTACAGTCCAATAACAGACGATGAAATTCGGTATTGGAAGTTGAAACGGAATATAGATTGTCAGACTGTCCAGTTCATCGTGATACCACGCGAATATTTCAGCAAGGATCGTCAACGAGATTTCTCCCGCATTCTTTTTAAGAGCGCGACCCGTTGACAGCGTTCTTCCATGGATCGGCCATTCATCGTACAGCCGGTTCATCCATTCTTCTGCGGAAGGCAAATCAATCAGATCTTCGGTTTTTACTTTCCTACGAAGAAAGCGCATCAACTCTGACACACGCGACACCGCAGCTTCAACGATGTAGTACAGGTTCACATCTTCATCATTGACAAATGTACCGTACTTTGTTTCATCAATCCAACGAATAGGATACCCTTGTGCTTGAAGCTGCTCAACATAGGTGCTTCTGTATGTAGAATCCTCAATTTCTTCCATTACTCACTTTGGTATCAGAATCAAATCGTATACGGTGAGGATTCCATCAGACGGATAACTTCTCTGGCTCAACTCGTGCATAAATGCCAGTGATGAGTTATCCATAAGTGCTATTTTGGTTTTCCCACCATATTCTTTATACTCTGGTATGCTCCTGTCAGCGATATTCTAAACGGATTTGCTTATGGGATTTAGCTCAGAGTGTTTGTATTGTTTTCATTATCCAGATAGTTTGGGCTATCTGATTTTTTGTTGCCATTCGGTTGCCACAGGTAAGGTTATCTTTGTGTCACAAGGTCATACCCACTGGCATCATTTTCGCTTTTATCATACGCATTGTTGATGTATTTTTGAGGATCTGCTAAAAAGTCTGCCTCTCCAACAAACGCAATGTATGACCCATTCAGCCAATCATAGGTTTTGCATTTCTCACAATGCCACTGCTCAGGATTGGAATTGAAGTGGTTTTCAGAAATGATATTGAAAACTTTACTCATCTCGTAAGATACAGTAGAATTTCCGTGACAATTAGTTCCTGCTTCTTGGAACCAACTATAACCTCCATCAACTTTCATAATAACACCGACTACCCCATTTGTGTGAGACGTACGGTTTTTCCTTACCATATTTTTTAGGCAGTATTCAATCTCCCAATCTATCCATTTGCTTTCTGTCATGTTGGGAGACAGAATTACAATAGTAACAGACGTATCGTACATCATATCTTTAAGATTCTTCTTGATATTTTCTGTCGACGTATCCGTTAAATCAGGAGATTCGCTTGTTTCGCCTTTGTAGTAGGTTGCATCGTCTCCAAGAGCGTCAATAATATCATCTCTAAGCTTCTGGGCTTCATTCCACTTATATGAAATGAAAGTTTTATGAGCCATAGTACCTCCTTTAAATTTATCATACCGGGTGATATTTTCCGTTTTTGAACAGTTTAATAAACGAAATTATATCATTAACTAAACTCGAATTATCCGATTTAGTATTTAATTTAGTAAACGCAGCAATCAACGAGTCATCAACATTAGTATAAAAAACCGACATATCTTGGTTGATGGTGTCCCAGATCTCGTGCGCAACATACCCAGTACAACCAACAGGGACAATTAAATTGTGCCTTTCAACAGCAATTTCAAATTCTTGTTTCATACCATTAGCAAGTACTATTTCAGTATCATTTAATTTGTTTCCAAACAAGAAAATCGATACACCGGCGCGGGAAATCATATCTTCTCTATATTTTTTCCATAAAGCCTGTCTTGTAGTGGCATCTTCAATCCCCTGAGGGAACGGGCGTAATAGCAACCGATCTTCGTGTACACTTTTCGTGTGCATATATATTTCTTGTAACGCTCCAATTATCACAGAACTTCCTACGCCTAAACCAAACCCAGAAATAATATTGAAGTCCTGCATGATCAACTGTTTGCTTAACAACTGGATAAAATCTAAAGCCTCCTTTTCAGTATAGTCACCGTAGATCTGTGCACTTCCGGATATAAAAATGTTATTATGGTTCAATCTTTCACTTATTTCATTTAGAATATCTGTAATCTCACTGTACTCATCTATTAATAGTGCTCTAATATTGTAGCGCTTTAGATCTTCGATAAATAAGTCATGTTTTCTCTGTGCGTACTCATAGTCTGCACGATTATGATAATCATCCTCTTTTACTTTGCGCATAATCGCATAGTGTTGCCTGTTATTCTGACCTCCATATTCAATTCGGATTCTGCTTAATATATAATCAATATTGGGATCAGAAAAACTGAATCCGACAAAAAGGAAAGTTTTTGAAATCAAATCGCCACTTAGAGCTGTAATAAACTGTGCATGATTTCTATAATATTGCTCATAGTCATCTTTTATCAGAATCGCTTCATCGGGGTTGCTTTTATCCCCGTGCATTTTATAAACAATAGCATCTCTATGAGGCTTAGTTAATGATAAGTGTTTATTACTATATTTTACGTCAACGATTCTCTTTGCATCATTCAATGCATCTTCAATCAAGGAATCATAGTTTGTTGTCCAATAGGTGAGAATTGGTAAACGTGCAATTATTCTATGATTTTCACCTATATCCTTGTCTTTAGAAAACTCGTCAAATATCGTATCATTAATAAGACTTCGGTTTCCGTTCTTATTATAGCAATACTGTGCCAAGGAGACCAGATCATACTCCTTATCAACATCGAGCTCTAAATCTTCAGCTATACTTCTAAGTAAGTTCTTCCAATCCACATACCCAGCACTTTTTGAAAAACCTGCACCGATAAACATAGCAGCGTTATTGCCTTTGATTTCTTTAACATATTTATCAACAAACGAAGAAATTTCTCTATTCATAAGACTCCTCGTATATTCTTATTATTTTCCATGTTTCCTTGCAGCATTCTCAATCCATATCCCCATATTAGCATATCCATTATCTGCAACATAATCATAGATGCTATCCGCAATGCTATCAAAATATGCTGGAGAATTGTCACCGTAATACCCTATTACTGTGTGAGTATTACCTCTAAAGGAGGTAGACAACGTGCGCATATCCTTGATAGCATTTATATGCACGCCTATGACAGCATTTTCCCTTTGTAGACTTCTACAAATCTCATATTGCACAAAAGGACGATTCAAAGTTTCTCCTCCAATTAGGACTACCGTTACAGAAGTTCCTTCAAGTTGCTTATCAATCCAGTTATGAACAGCCGTATCTCCTTGCCTTTTAATTTGCTCAAATTCTGCCTTATCAATAAAGCCAGCAGCCTCTTTTCCCTGCGTAACCCAACTATTGCGAACAGTCATTGATCGGTTAATATCGTTATCATAATGAAAGCTAAAAAACACTCTACGAGCCATAGATATTCCCCTTTCTATTACCTGTTTGAAAACCAATGTTCCAATGTCTGATAGTTCAATCTTCCATTTTCCGGTGTTACCACGTAATATCCTTTTTGAATATAGATGCCGTTATCGTATTTGTTTGTGCCATCTTCATAACAGATATACGGATATAGTGATAAATACTCCGCACCTCTGTAAAGACTATCATAACTACCCTTTGGCTTCAGCGGAAACAGTGCGATGTGGGTTTTGAATTTTTGAGCATCACCGTATCCAAGTTCCCAATTACACCTTTTGGAGTCTATTGCAGCATTTGTAGCAAGTAGAATAAACTTGTCACATTTTTTAATTCGAGCCTTTAAATTAGCCGCGGTCTCTGCTGTGGTAATATGGGGCATTGAAGGATCCCGGCTATCGATATATGTTTTCACATCGTACCGCTTCTGAAAAAAAACCAAGTACACCTTTAAGTTCTTGAAGCTCATCATGCTTATGCGAAATAAAAATGGTTGTTTTTCTGCTGTATAGCGAATATTCGTTAATAGTTGATCTCGCCTCATCTAAACGAATATTTGCGTACGCCTGAAAAGAACCTTGCTCATTAAGCATCGGCCTCTCCCGTCAGCATTTAAATTCACTTAAAACCGTTTTCAGAAATGCTTCATTGTCTTTATGGTATTCCACTTCCGGCTCATTGCGAATCGTCTTATTGATTTTCTCTTGCAGCGGGCTTACATTTACTACATACGAAGGCCGTACAAGGGAATCATCCAAGCCCAAATCGCGGAATTTCTGTGCAATATCTTCAACCTGCACATCAAAGTTTTCCTTAACTTCTTCCGCAATAGCCGTGTTCCCATTCTTTACTGCACTTTCATACAGAGAAATCAGCACCGCCTTATAGGGAGCTTGGAAAGCGTTCATGCACTGAAACGCTTTTGCTTGGAACTCCATATCCTTTAAGCCCTCAAAATACGGCATAAGGTTTCCCAGAAGCATAAGCGCAGCAAAGTATTCTGCTTTTCGTTCTTCCATCAGGATTTCGGATTCAATCAAATGGTCAAAAGAAACTTCATCAAACAATAGATGATAAATTTCATGCCACGCCGTAAAATACTGATTTGCTCTCGGAAGTGCCGTATTTATCAAAGGGATTCGTTTTCCATCCCGAACAAAAATTGCTCCGCTCAAATAGTGATTATCAATCGGCAGCTGTATCAAACCATACGGTCTTAAAATCTGTAACGCCAACTGTATCGGAGAATTCATCTGCATCGGATTGTATTTTAACCAGATAAGCGAAGCACTCTGCTTCATCTGCTCCTCGATGACTTCGTTCCTTTTGATAACTTCATCTAAGTTGGCTGCTGTAATTCGCTCACTCATAGCCTTCCGCCTTTAATAATAAACACTGCAAAGGTTTAGAATATCCTGCAACAGATCGTATTCCATCTTTGCCTTATCATTCATCTGATAATCAATCGGAGCATTCTGCGAGTACACGGCATCTACACTTTGCACCCTCGGTGAAAATCCCATCAAGGTATCCGGGTCAATGCTCAAACTGGTAAGAATTTTATTCAAATGCTTATCGAATGTACTTTTACTATCTATCTCGCCATTCAAAATCTTATCTAAAGTAGGGCGAGAAATCTCTGTTTTCTTGCAGAACGATACTTTTGAGAATCCATTGCTGCGAATATAGTTCTTTAATTTTGTCCCTGTCAGTTTTCTCATTTCAAAAAGTTCATCAAAACGCATTTTTATCTCTCCCTTCTGCTATTATTATATACCATCAGCTTCTGGAAATCAACCTTGCTGTAAAAAAGTTTTTTACATTTTTGCCACTAACGCAAAAAAGATGGCCTCCTTTTTAGGGAAGCTATCTCAACGACACTACGGCATTTTAACTTTTACGGCTTCTTTCTTGCTCCTGCTGCGGCGTATTGTCTTTTTGTCGCCGCTCGGCCTGCTTGATATGCAGTCGATCCAGCACCGACCACCTGCCACCAATACGCCGGGGCTTTTTCGGCACATTATTCCCTGTGATGTCAATATAGACACCAACCAGCCTTTTATCCGCATCATCCCTGAACTTTTCAGCATAGTAGGAACTGTGATAGGCTACTGCTGCATCCTTAGAGCGTTCCCACAGTTTTGCAAGTTTCACATAGCCGCCAACCTTATACTTGCGATCCATTCATAACACCTTCTTCCGGCTGAACGCTCCAATACCATCTCCGCTTCTTCTGGTAGCAGTGGATTCCCATTTCTGTTTTCACCATCCGCGCCACACGTTTGCTGACCCCCTCGTTGTCCAGACGGCAATAAATTTCATTCGCGCTCATATCGCCTTTTTCAAGGAAATGCTTAATCCAGTAGACAGCTTTCTGTTGCTCGGTATCAAATTCAGGTTCGGTATCCGGCTGTTGTTTTTCAAAGAGCTGTGGCCTACATTCCAGCCACTGAAAACCACTTTCGGCAGAAATAGAAAAACGGATATCCTCTGCCGTAGGTGCAAGACTGTTTTTTATTTGATGTACAATTCTTATATTAGGTTCTTCCGTGTCTCGCTCCACCTGCAAAACACTTCGCGCTGCTGCCACAACATCAATGCTGCCAAGGCTGCGGTACAGCCCTTTGGAGCCTTCTTTTTTGTTGAGGTGGCCAATCAGAACGATGGCACAGTCATAGCCAGCAGCCCACATTCCAAGACGGCGCATCAGTTTTCGTGCCCTGCCGGCAATCTGCAAATCCGAATCACTGCCAAGATAAGCCTGAATCGGGTCAATCACGACCAATCGCGGTCGAAATTCAATGATTGCCTGACGGATGCGCTCATCGTCCAATGTAAGGCCGTTATAGACTTCTTCATTGATGAAAGCGATCTTCCCGCAGTCTGCTCCGCAGCGTTCCAGACGGGGCTTTATCGTGTCTGAAACGCCATCCTCTGAGCACTGATAAATCACTTTTTGCGGCGCACCAATTTTGCATCCGTCCGGGGTCTTACCTCCTGTTGAAAGTTCCGCAATCAGATTCATCATCATAGTGGATTTCCCATCACCGGGATCACCTTGCAGCAGTGTGATTTTCCCGATTGCGATAAACGGATACCACAACCACCGTACATCCGTTGACTGAACTTCGCTATACAGTGTCAGCAGCCGTTCCATTTCGTTTTCCCCACTTTATTTTCGCAGCTTGATTTCATGCTTTTATTATACTCTTTTCAGATGATTTTTTCTGTAAACCACCTGTTTACACGTGCTCCAGAATGTAAACAGGTGGTTTACATTTTGCTTTCAGAATACACGATTGATGAGGGTGAACACTTATGTACTCTGAACTCTTTATTCTCTTCTTGTTATTACGACTAAAAGCGTAAATAATGGTAATGTCTTATGCGGGCGTAAGAAAGGAATGTTTTCTATGTCCGTTAATCGCATTGCTTTAGGTAAACGAATCAGTTTTTATCGTTTAAAGTTCAGCATGACTCAGGAAAAGCTTGCCGATTTGACCAACTGTAGTCGTGAATATATTGCCTATCTTGAAAACGGAGTCAAGACCCCCAGTTTGCCAATCTTGGTTGATCTCGCCAATGCTCTACATATTTCTGTCGATGCGTTACTGGTTGACAGCCTCGGTTATTCTCTTTCTTCCTCTGATTCCGATTTACATCGTCTCTTATTGGACTGCAACGAAACTGAGCAGGAAATCATTATCCGCACGGCGAGGGAGTTAAAGGCCACTCTTGTCAGCCTTGGAATTTAACATCCATCCGTATTAAAATCACAAAATAAAAAAAGCCCGCATAAGCTGCAGACGCACCCTCGAATCCTCCTGGGTGCTGTCTGTGGTTTATGTGAGCCTTCGTTTGTGGTAGCTGAAACTCGATATCCACCTTAGATCAAGAAGTCGCTGCAACCACTTTTCTGCATAGCTGCTCGGTAGCTAGTTAGACCTTTTCAATCTGTAACCTTCCCATTCCTACGGAATGAAACACCCGCCTAGTCGAGAAGATTTACATCCTCTCACCTAGACGGGTGTTACCTTTTGTTTACTTTTCCATCAGCGTACAGCTTTAATAATAAAGCCAGCGCATACCATCCCAATATGGCTGAACTTCTCCTCTGGATTCATGTTGCTCATCAAAAAGGTCAAATGCAATTAGCCTAGCCGTATGAAAATCATCAATTCTACGATTATTATATCGAAACACACTTTGTCCTCCATAGAGAACACCCCAACCTGCTCCAAACTTACTTTTCATAATCGTTATATTTTCGCCCTTATACCGTAGCACATATTTTCCTTGCGCGCGTTCCTGCCATTCTCTGCGCATAAAATTTTTCTTGCGATTCAAGCGATTTTTTAGTTCTCTCTCAGACTTTTGAGGGTTGATATAATCGTCCGTCATGTGTTCTGCGCATACGCATCCCACACGCAGTTCGCCATTAAAATCAGAATGCTGTAAATGTGAACGTAGCGTATTTTCTCTTGTCCACACATTTCGCACTGTTCGTATTCTACGTCATCGCCAAATTCTAAATCCTCACCCAAATCTTCTATTCCTATTTCTTTCCATCCTTTATGCGGAATCCCTTCTCGTTCCCATCTTGCCAATTTTGCTCACCATCCTATTGTTATTCTCCAAGCATTTATTCATGCAGTTCCAATGGCAGACCATCTGGATCAAAGAAAAATGTCATCTTCTTTTGGGTGTAGCTGTCAAATCGAATCGGTTCACATCCTATCCCCATCTGTTCCAGTTCTGCTACAGTGGCTTCCACATCATCCACCCGGAACGCCAAATGCCGCAGTCCGCAGGCTTCCGGTCGATTCACGCGCTTAGGTGGGTTCGGCTCTGCGAAGATCTCCAGCTCAATCGCATCAGCACCCTCACCAACACGCAAATCCAGTTTCCAGTCATTCCGTTCTTCACGGAAGTTTTCTCGTACAATCTCAAATCCCAGCTTATTCACATAGAAGTCTTTCGATTTCTCATAATCTGAAACGATGATTGCCACATGATGAATCGCTGCTAATTTCATTTTCTAGGTTTCACCTCTCCTTATATGTACCATACTTGCCGAATCGTTGCTGTTGCCAGTTCCAAAAATACCACCACACTGCCGACCACCTGCGGAATCATAAAAATCACAAATCCACCGATCAGCATTTGAAGTGCTTCTATCCCCTGCGATTGTTTCATCAGGAACGAAAGCACTGCTGTTGCCAGCAGCACACTGCCCAGCAGATAGAATATCCATGCCGAACAGCAATGAAGGAACGTCACGAACCATTTCAGTAGCCATACTACGACGAGTAGCGGCAGGGTCAATAAGGTCAATATCAGTTTTGCCAGCTTTCGGGTTATACTCATTTCGTCCTTCTCCTTCCGGTGGGTCTGTTGCCCATATTATAACATACTCTTTGATGTTGTATCATGGGCAACTTCGCCTTTTTGAAATTCATTCTGTGTGTAATGCTCTCACGGCATCCTGTATACTCTGCTCATATTTAAACCGTACTACGATACGCCCACCCTCATGCACATAAACATTTTCAATGAAGGCTGACACCATGCTTGCCGTAAGTCTCGTGCCGTGCAGAAAATTTTCTGCCTGTTCTGCTGCTGCCCGCACCGTCCCTGGAACAACGCTCTTGACAGATTCTTCCGCTTTGAATTGTTCGATTTTGTCCTGCACTTCTGCAATCTTCCTATCGCATTCCAGTTTTTTGCTCTTATAATTGTCCAGGGAGAGCGTTCCTGCCGCGTACTCCTCATACATCCGCATCTTCTCACCTTTCAGATTTTTCAGTTCCTGCTCCATCAAAGTTTTTCGGCGGCTTGCCTTTCTACTGGCTTCTTTTAAGCTCTGTTCTTCCTTTTTAATATCACTATAGAGTGAGTCCAATAGAGAAAGTTCTTTTTTTAATGCCTGAAACACTGCATTTTCAATATCACTGGCCTGATATATTTCCGATGAACATTGGGTCTGACCGATAAGTTCCATTCCCTCTCTGCACCAGAATATGGGAGAAGCCTGTTTGTAGTCATATCCCAGGACTCGTCTGCAATTACCGCATCGAATTTTTCCCTTAAGGGGAAAATCCACGCTTCCCATCACTACTCTATGTCCGTTATTTCTTATGACAAGCTGCGCTTTTTCAAATTCTTCCCGGCTGACGATAGCTTCATGGGTTCCTTCCGTAATGTATTGTTGCCCTTTTGGAACAATGCGAATGATTTTCTTGCCGGAAATCAATCTTTGACTTTTTCCCAGAACCATCGCTCCGGTGTACACATAAGCCGTGAGAATCTTCCAGACGCGAGAACTATCCCAAAGAATCACAGGTGCAATCGTGTAAGTCGTTTCTTTTCCATACGCCTTATGCTCCCGGTTATAAACACTCGGCACAGGAGCATTTTCATCATTCAATGCCATCGCTATTTCTCGCGTTCCCAATCCCAGAATCGCAAGGTCAAAAATGCGACGGACAATTTTTGCCGCTGGAGGGTCAATGATATATGATCCTTTTCTATTCGGGTCAAACTGATAACCAAACGGTGCAGCAGACGCTGTAGAAATACCCTTGCGCCACTTCACTCGGTTGGCTGTCCGAAGTTTCTTTCCTGCATCTCGGCAGTACATGGTGTTTACCAGGTTGCTGACAACCAAATCCATCCCCAAGGTTGTACCATTATAATTGCTGCTGTCATAGTTGTCATTGATGGAGATGAGCCTGACACCCAGTAGTGGAAAAATCTGCTCCATGTATTCGCCCACACCAATGTAATCGCGTCCAAAACGAGACAGGTCTTTTACGATAATGGTATCAATCTCGCCACTGCGCACACCATCCATCATTTTCTGAAAGCCCGGTCTGTCGAAATTAGTTCCCGTGTAACCATCATCTGCATATTCTCCTACCAAATGCAGTTTTGGTCGTTCTGCAACGAAATCCCGAATCAGTTCTCTCTGATTTCCGATGCTGTTGCTTTCAGCCTTATCTCCGTCCTCGATAGACAACCTCAGATAGGCTGCTGCTCGTATGTCCTTATTCTTTTCCTTATAAAAAAACAAAGCCATTAAACCTCCTGTCTCCACGCAATTCGCATGGTAAAATCCAGAAAGTTAATGGCTTTTGATTGCACATATTTACTTAACCCGTCTGTATTCTACCAAGCTGCGGCACGAAAATCAAGCTGTAGCGCACAATTTTAAAAAATCTTTTTTTCAGTGTTTCCCCATACTCTGCAAGAGGCAGTCCCACAGTTCACTGCCTTCTGGTCGGAACGATTCATACACGGTGATGCCCTTAATAATGATTTTTCTGTGATGGTCAGGCTCCGTGCGCTCCTGCTTCACTTTTTCGTCCAGTCGCTCTTTCTGCTTCATCGGATCAATCCCCCTTTACTAATAGGAATCCAGAAGGGCATTTTGGAATACAGTTTTTGAAAGAAATTCAAAAAAATCTGGAAAGTGTATTCCAAATAAAGGCTGCGGATTCCTATTTATAGAAGCACTTCTTTTTCTGATGGCAAGGCCTATACTGCAACACCAGGGTTTCCCTGTCTTAGAGCAAGATTCGCCTATGGTAACTCAAAACTCACTTTCGTGATTTTT
>OLPQ01001087.1_pt1 | contig 20640 bp, 20 predicted proteins | sample 1672451 | NCBI WGS metagenome assembly OLPQ01 (sample SAMEA3136687, study PRJEB25190) | human gut metagenome | biome: human gut; feature: human-associated habitat; material: faeces | place: Austria | collected 2013
ATATCATATTTGGCTGCGTTTTGCTTTTTCTATGCGGTATTGCCTTAGAACGATTCCAAAGTGGTTTTGAACAGGTTCTGTTTGCTTATTTAAAAGAAAGAAATATAGATTTATTTAGCATCCTCTCTACGGGGGGCTTGAATAAGCAAAAACAACAGGCGACAAGTGGACTAAAAATGATGTCATTATATGTCAGCCGATTATTGGAGGTGACTGAACAGAGCATAAGAAAGCAGTATGATCGGAATCCTGTTGTTGAACAAATAAAAGCATATATTGAGTTAAATTATGAGAAAGAAATCAACAGAAAAGACCTTTCTGCTCTGGTTTTCCTGAATCCGGATTATATGGATCGAGTATTTAAAGAGCAGGAAGGGATTTCCGTAAACCGTTATATTAACAAGGTACGCATGGAGAAAGCACAATTGTTACTAGAGAAGACACAGATGCAGGTTCTTGAAATTGCGGATAAAGTGGGATATTCAAGCTTATCCAATTTTAATATGCAATTTAAGCAGTATTGTGGATTGAGCCCAAATCAGTACAGAAAAAGAATAAGAAATAGACAAAATGTCGAGATACAGTAAGTCTGCGTCGACATTATTGTAGAATGAATCCATGTGATTTTGTATAATTGTGACAGCAGTTGCGCAACAGGTAAAACGACAAGGAGGAACACCGTATGAAGAGATTTTTGACTGTTTTGATGATTGCTGTCTTACTGGCAGTCAGTATGGCGACGGTTACAACCGCATGTGCCAGCGAGGAAATTGTCAAGTTAGTTTATGCTACACCTTTCCAGGCGGTTGCTCCACGCGAGACACAGGATGTTATTGATGCGATCAATGAGATTACGAGGGCCGAAATCGGAGTTGAAATTGAGCCGCAGTTCATTAATCTGAGTGACTATAATGCTCAGACGAACTTGATGATCTCCGGAGGAGAACAGGTTGATGTTTATCTGTCTAACGCATCTCTGATTACTGATGCTGTTCAGGGAAAGATCCTTCCGCTGACGGAAGAATTTATCATGGAACATGCGCCGGGTGCATTTGAGGCTATTGGCAAGGATTACATGCAGGCAGCGTTCATCAATGGTGCGTACTATGGATTCCCGACGCTTCGCGATTTTGCTCGTCGTCCTAAGATTCTTTACAATGGCGATCTTGCAGATGAATATGGAATCGATGTTTCCAATGTTCACACTCCGGAGGATTTTACCGCGGTACTTGCGCAGGTCAAGGAAAAGATCCCGGGTATTTATCCGATTGGTCCGGTTGAAGATCGAGTTGTTACCCATGCGATCTCTGTAAACTATGATCGTTTGAGCGATACAGCCCAGGGCGATACCTGCGTACTGCTCAATTACGGTCAAGATGAGCCGCTCAAGGTTGTGAACTATTATGAAACTGAAGAATATAAAAAAGCAATTAACCTTGTGCGTGAATGGTATCTTGCCGGATATGTATACCCGGATTCTAGTACTGACGTTGACGCTGGCGCAGCAGGACTGGCTGCGAAGAAGTACTTCTGCTACTCGAGCTATGGTCATCCCCGGTCCATCATGGATCTTTACGCGATGACTCAAGGCATGGATGTTCGCGAATTGTTCTTCGATGATATTCTTGCGCTGTCTACGACTGAGGCGGTTACCGGTTGCACGATGTGCGTAGCGGCAACTTCTGAAAATCCCGAGAAAGCGCTGGAGTTTATCAATCTGATGTATACCGATCCGCGTTTGGTCAATCTGCTGAATTATGGTATTGAAGGAAAGCACTGGGTGAAGGTTGAGGGAAGCAAGCAACTGATCAACTATCCTGATGGAGTGGATGAGAGCAATTGCGGATATCATATTGCTCAACTTTGGTACTATGGTAACTCCCTTATTGCAAATATTTGGGAAGACGGCGGCCGTGATGGTCTGTGGGATGAAATTCGCGAGTTTAACGATACTGCGATTAAATCCAAGGCATTGGGATTCGCGTTCGATCTTTCTCCCGTAAAAACGGAGGCAGCAGCTATTGCCAATGTCTGCAATGAGTACAAGCGTGCGCTTGGTTGTGGCGAGGTCGATCCTGCGGTCTACATTCCGAAGTTCAATGAAGCCTTGAAAGCGGCGGGTGTGGATACCTTTATCGCCGAATGCCAGAAGCAGCTCGATGCGTGGGTCGAGGCAAAGTAAGATTTGATAATTGAATAGAGCAGCGGATGCGAATTTAGCTTTCGCATCCGTTATCTCTACTCTAATGGAGGTGCTCCATGATAAAACGGCTTCAAATTGCGGGAAAAAATGGATATAGGAGAAGAGAATTCCAAAAGAATGCTTTCCTATATCTAATGGCGCTTCCTGCTGTCTTGTACTTATTTATTAATAACTATATGCCTCTGGTAGGACTCGTAGTTGCGTTTAAGAACTATACGTTTAGAGGCGGAATATTTGGCAGTCAATGGGTAGGGCTGGCAAACTTCAAATACTTATTTAGCACAAGCTCCGCGTGGGTTATTACACGAAATACGATCGGTTATAATCTTCTTTTTATCGTTGTTAACACGGTTGGCAGTGTTATTCTTGCAATACTTCTTAATGAAATTAGATCGAGGAGAATGTTAAAAGCAATACAAACTGCAATATTAATGCCGTATCTGCTTTCGACTGTGGTAATCAGTTATTTGGTATATGCCTTTTTAAGTGCACAAACGGGTTATATAAATGGAAGCATTTTAAAGGCGATGGGTTTACCCCCGGTTTCCTGGTACTCTGAGACTAAATATTGGCCATTCATCCTTTCGTTTGTAAATTTCTGGAAGAATTTTGGCTTCTTGACAATTATTTATTATGCGTCGATCATATCAATTGATGAATCATACTATGAAGCTGCAGAGATAGATGGAGCAACTCGTTTTCAACAGATCATCAAAATTACAATACCGTTGATGAAGCAGGTCATCATTATGATGGTGCTGATGAATATTGGAAGGATTTTCTTCTCAGACTTTGGCCTTTTCTATCAGGTGCCGCAGGATTCGGGAATGCTTTATTCGGTAACAAATACAATTGATACTTATGTTTATCGAGCGCTCATGCAGATGAATGACGTAAGTATGGCCAGTGCAGCCGGTTTGTATCAGTCGGTAGTTGGTTTTGTTCTGGTGATGGTATGCAATGCTGTTGTTCGGAAAATCGATCCGGAGAGTTCTTTGTTCTAAGGGGGTGAACATGAATGCGAAGAAATGGTTTGCATACGTCTGCAGTAATAGTGTTCTCTCTTTTGGCATTGTGTTGTCTTCTCCCAATGTTGCTGCTATTTTCTGCTTCGATAACTGACAATAACACGATTATTCTTAATGGCTATCGTTTTATTCCAGAACAAACAAGTCTGGCTGCATATCGATATCTCTGGTCCAATCGTGTGAGTATCCTTCATTCCTACTTGGTTTCGATTGGTGTAACTTTGGTTGGAACAGCTTTGGGATTGAGTCTTTCGCTCTTGCTAGCTTACCCGCTTTCTAGAAAGGATTTTGCCGGACGGAAATTTCTTGCGTTCTTCGTATTTTTCACGATGTTATTCAACGGAGGAATGGTACCGTCATATTTGCTGTACAGTCGGATTCTGGGAATGAAGAATACATATATGGGATTGATTGTACCACATCTATTAATTAACGCATTTAATGTAATCATTCTCAGAACTTTTATTTCTTCAAACATTCCACAGGCAATTATTGAGTCGGGTAAAATTGATGGCGCAAATGAATTTAGTATTTTGATAAAACTGGTTGTACCGATGTCAACGCCGATATTAGCAACCGTCGGATTATTGATTGGTATATCTTATTGGAATGATTGGTATAACGGGACTATGTATGCTACGAAAAATCAGTTTTATAGTGCACAGTGTTTATTGAACAAGATGATGAAAGATATCCAGTTTCTCGCTCAATCGGGAGCGTCTGGTACACAGGTTGCTGGAATGCAGGGAAGTATGCCGACGCATACGGTTAGGATGGCTATAGCGACAATTGTAGTTATACCGATTATGGCGATTTTTCCGTTCTTTCAGAAGTATTTTACACGGGGCATCACGCTGGGTTCGGTAAAAGGGTAAAGGGAGGAAGCAATATGCGTTACGTACGTTTAAATGGTACAGGATTACGAGTTTCGGCGCTTGCATTGGGAACCGGTCCGTTTGCAAGTCATATCAGTGATAAAGTGGCGGAGGAAATTCTAGATACTTATGTTGGCGAAGGCGGCAATTTTATTGATACCGCTAATGTTTATGGTCGCTGGAATCCGGGAAATCAACCACTTTGCGAGCGAATGATTGGTAAGTGGCTTACGCAACATCATCAGAGAGATAAAATTGTTCTTGCAACAAAGGGCGCGGCGGATGCAATTGATAAGCCACATATCAAACGTCTTTCAGAACAGGAAATCAGAACTGACATTGAGGACAGCCTGATAAACTTGAAGACTGATTATTTTGATATGTACTATCTGCATCAGGATGATCCCAGTAGACCGGTAGGGGAAATCCTTGAAACAATGAATGCGCTTCATAAGGAGGGAAAGATTCGATACTTTGGTTGTTCTAACTGGAGTGGACAAAGAATGCGGGAAGCGGATGCCTACGCAGAAGAACATGGAATCAGGTCTTTTAGCGCACATGAAATCATGTTTAACCTTGCGAGGAGCAATCCGGAGGTTGTTTATAATGAAATTCAGGTGTGCACGGATGAGGATATATGGAATTATCATAAGGAAACGCAAAAACCTATGGTTGCTTACACATCACAAGCAGCAGGTATCTTTGTTCGTTGGCACGAGCCTGATTTCTTTGAGGGAGAAAAGCATGCTTTCCCGCGTCGATTCTTTTGGAATGATGTGACAAAGGCGCGTTTGCAAAGAGTAGATCAACTTGCAAAGCTTACTGGTCGATCTTCTATGCAACTTGCTTTGGGCTTCCATTATGCACAGCCATTCCAGGTTATTCCGATTATTGGCCCCTATAATAAGTCTGAGCTTTTGAATAGTTTGGCGAGTTGTAATTATGTGATGACTGCAGAGGAATTGGATTTTATACTTGATGGGAAAGATTTCTGGGCATAAATGGAAAGGAACGCATTTATGGGCGAGAAACAATTCTATTACAAAACCAGTAAAATATTGGATGTAGAGGGAAAGTACCGGTATGCCCGGGAACCTGTATTACGCAGAATGCCAGACGGAAGCTTGATATCTTTTGCTTTGTCTGGCGGACTGAGAGAGCCGGCTAATGATAATATAGTCTTGGTTACTCGCAGCACAGATAACGGAAAAACGTGGTCAGAACCATCTGTAGTATTTAAACACTCTTGTAGGGCAGTATGGGCAACGGAATTGTTCACTGAAATCGAAAACAAGCCCATGTTATTTATTCAAACCTATGTCGCGGAAAGCAGGTATCGAGAATTACAGACCTTCATTTCTTACACGAATGATTGCGGAAAGACATGGACGGAACCTGTTAGTATCGGCGGCGGAGTAAATGGAATTTGTGTTCGTCAAGGAATTAAGTTGAATAGCGGTAGACTTGTTTTCCCGGTTTATTGGCAAGAATGTGTAAAAGACTGGGATTGGAAAGACATACCGGAGGAGGATACCATGAATAATGCCGTTTGGCCTAAAAAGTGCGGTGTTATGATATCTGATGATAATGGAGATTCCTTCTACCGAAAAGGGTGTTTGTCAGCTGATTATCTGTTGTGGGAAAACAATATTGTTGAAATTGAACCGGATCATTTGGTGATGATGATACGAGCGGAGAGAGCAGGATGCCTTTATCGCAGCGAAAGCTGGGATGGTGGTGTGACGTGGACTCCGGCACGTGCAACAGATATCCCGGGGGCAGGAAGTAAGATTTCGATGACAAAACTGGGCAAGAGTGTTGCCATGGTATTTAATGCTAATTCCTACAAGGGACCGACTTCTTTTTCATCGAGAACAAATCTGGAAATATGGATTAGTGATGATGGACTTAATTCATGGAAGAGAAAGTTACCGCTTTGTAAAAATGACAATCTGTTTTTCTATCCGCATCTCCTGAAAGATGACAATGAAGAACAATTGTTGGTAGCATTTGAAAATGGAATGCAGCACTATCTTATGAGTATCCCATATGAGGAATTAATAGGGGGAGATACGCCGTGAGAAATGGAAGAAGGATTGTGGATGCACATATTCATTCATTTCCGTATATCGATGGAATTTCAACACGCGGGAAGACTCAAGGAACAAAGAACGGAAGAATGTTGGTAAATGGAGTAGAAGAGTCTTTTATTCCAGAATGGCTTGCGGATTCGGCATTCCCAATTGAGTTGGCTTTGAACTACATGGACAAAGAAGGCGTTGATCAAGCCTTCATTATCCAAAATAGTGTTATTGGAGATTGCAACGAGTATATATCGGAAGCAGTTGCAAGGTATCCAAAGAGATTTTTTGCTTCAGTACAGGTTGATCCGTTTTCCAAGGATGCAGCCAGTACACTTGAGCATTATGCGTCCCTTTCAAGACCCAACGTCTTTAAGATGGAAATCAGCGAACAGTATGGCTGGTCAGGAATGCATCGGGATTTAAGAGTTTTTGATTCACCAGGGATGAGCGATCTGTGGGATATTGCATTAAAATATAAAATGGCTGTAATGTTTGACACGGGATTAATTGGAACAAATGGCTATCAAACAGAGCAATTTGCAAAGTTAGCAGATGCATATCCTTCTCTGCCGATAATAATAGAACACGGTTGTATGTGCAAAAATGACTTTGATACGGATTCTGAGCTGCGACCGCAGTGGGATGCAATGGCAAAGTTAGGTCGAAAAGAAAATATCTATATGGGTCTTACAGCGATTGTTGAAACAGCCGGAAATATGGAGCGTGCAATGTGGGTATTAGAGCATCTGCTAAATATTGCTGGTGAGCGCAAAATTGTTTGGGGAAGCGACATTCCCGGTAATATGAGGTTTTGGACTTACAACAATATGATTGAATGGGCTGAAAAAGCACCATGTCTGACTGAACGACAAAAAGACCTGTTTTTGGCACAAAATATGTTGGATATGTTTAAATGAGGGGGAAAAACTATGAATAGAAATGATTTTATAGTGGCACCCGAAGAGGTTTTTTCGATGTACGTTGCAAAACCTCAAACTGATGTACCTGAAACGGAATTGGTGAAAGGATCGCTAAGTCACCTAGTCAATACGGAAGAATTGACACTTAGTTTTTTAAAAATGGAAAAGTTTTCGGAATTTGAGGTGCATACGCATCCCCAGACACAGATAATGATAGTTGTATCTGGAAGCTGTGATGAGATTATTGACGGTAAACTTTTTCATATAACTTCTGGAGACGTAATTTATTTGCCGTCGGGGATTCCCCATGGTGCATTCCTTAATGAGGAAGATTGCTATGCGATAGATATATTCGTGGGAGGGCGGCCGGATTATTTAGAGAAGTTCTACAAGCAGAACCCGGGATGCAGCCTCCCCTTTGACGGAGTTTCTTTCTGGTAAGATGGGTGGAATTTGTGAATCTGAAGTAAAGAGATGATCAGAAATAATCCGAGCTTATCCCCAATTATATGTAAACACAAAGGTTGGCGAAAAATCAAAGTGATATGAGGCGGTGAACAGGGCAACCTGTTCACCGCCTTGACGATAACGTCAAGATTTATGCGCAAATTTGTTTGCAATTTCGTAACAACCGCTTAATAATCCCGTGTCCTGACAACTGCCTCTAAACATGTCCAGTGGAACGGTGAACAGTTCATTCACTGGGCCGGTAAAGTCGACAGCAACACGCAGGTCGCTGTCCAAGCAATTCTCAGCAGCTACAAGGTAGAGCAACAGGGCTACAAGTTCTGCGTGGGTCTGCAGAAGTTGGCAGACAAGTACACCCCGGAACGGTTGAAAAATGCCTGCAAACGGGCATTGGAATACACGCCCCACCCTTCTCTCAAGAATATCCAGGCTACCTTATCCTTACCTGGTTATATTTTTTGAAAATTTGACCAGATTATCACACTATTCTATTGGAAATATCGAACAAATGTGCTACGATAGAATGGATCAGACAAACGAAGAAAGGAGCGGGCGGCGTATGGAAAAAGGGGAGAAACTTACGTTATCCGGCTTGCAGCATTTTGCGTTCTGCCGTCGTCAATGGGCGCTGATTTTCATCGAGCAGCAGTGGCAGGAGAATTTGCGAACGGCGGAGGGGGACGCCATGCATCGCCGCGCGCACGATGAAACGCAGCTCGAGCGTCGGGACGATACGCTGGTCGTTCGCGGTCTGCGTGTGGCCTCCGAGCGGCTGAACGTGACGGGCGTGTGCGACGTGGTGGAGTTTCACGAGTCGGCGGACGGCGTGGCGCTGTATGGGCAGGAGGGGCGATGGGCGCCGTATCCGGTCGAATATAAGCGCGGCGCGCCCAAGGAGCACGATGCGGACGCCTTGCAGCTCTGTGGGCAGGCGATGTGTTTGGAAGAAATGCTGCTGTGCGCGATTCCGGAGGGCAGCTTGTATTACGGCGAAACGCGGCGGCGCGAACGTGTGGCGTTTTTGCCCGAACTGCGCGGTCGGGTGGAAGCGCTGCTCGGCGAGATGCGGGGCTACATGGAGCACGGCTATACGCCGAAAGCCAAGATGACCAAGGGCTGCAACGCCTGCTCGCTCAAAGCGCTCTGCCTGCCCAAATTGAGCAAAAGCATGTCGGTGGATGATTATCTGCGGCAGGCGGCGAAGGAGGCGGATGGATCGTGAGAAAGATGCTCAACACACTGTTTATCACCTCGGAGGATGCATATCTGGCGCTTGAAAACGAGAATGTTGTCGTGCTTCGGGGCGAAGAAAAGATGGGGCAGTATCCGCTGACGATTTTGGAAAACATCGTGTCATTTTCCTATAAAGGGGCGAGTCCGGCGCTGATGGGTGCGTGCGCCGCGCGCGACATTCACCTGTGCTTTCTGACGCCGAACGGGCGCTTTCTCGCGCGGGTCTGCGGGCAGTCGCGGGGGAACGTGCTGCTCCGCAAGGAACAGTATCGCGTTTCGGATGATTCCGCTCAAAGCTGCATGGTTGCCCGAAACATGATTTTCGGCAAGATATTCAACAGCCGCTGGGTGCTCGAACGGATGCTTCGGGATCACGCGATGCGCGCGGATCTGCCGAGCCTTTCGGCGGCGTCTGCTCAACTGCAAAACCGGCTGGAGGGCGTTCGGCAGATCGACGATTTGGATGCGCTTCGGGGTGCGGAGGGGCTGGCCTCGGCGGCGTATTTCGGCGTGTTCGATCAGATGATTCTGAATCAGAAGGATGTTTTCCATTTTGACGGCAGAAACCGAAGGCCGCCGCGGGACAGGGTCAACGCCGCGCTCTCCATGACGTATACGCTGCTGGCGCATGACTGCGCGTCGGCGCTGGAAAGCGTCGGGCTGGATGCGTATGTGGGCTTTATGCACCGCGACAGGCCGGGGCGCGCATCGCTGGCGCTGGATTTGATGGAGGAGCTGCGCGCGCCGTTGGCGGATCGCTTCGTGCTGACGCTCATCAACACGCGCGTTTTGCAGCAAAAGCATTTCAAGACGCAGGCAGATGGCGCGGTATGGCTGACGGATGACGGGCGTAAGGCGCTGCTTTCCGCTTGGCAAAGCCGAAAGAAAGTGGAAATCACCCATCCGTTTTTGAAGGAGAAGATGGCGTGGGGGCTTGTGCCGTATGTGCAGGCGCTGCTGCTGGCGCGGACGCTTCGCGGCGATTTGGACGGCTATCCGCCGTTTTTGTGGAAGTAGGAGGGGAAAGCGCGATGCTGGTGCTGATTACCTATGATGTGAATACGACGGATGCGGCGGGAAAGCGACGTCTGCGCAATGTGGCGAAGCTTTGCGTTGCGCACGGTCAGCGGGTGCAGAACTCTGTGTTTGAGTGCAGCTTGGACGCGGCGCAGCTTTGCGCGCTGAAGGCGGAGCTGACCCGCCAAATTGACAGTCAAAAGGACAGCCTTCGGTTTTATCGGCTGGGCAACGCCTATCACGATAAGGTGGAGCACATCGGCGTGCAGGGCGGCTATCGACCCGACGACGTGCTGATGCTGTAAGAGGGGGAAACGAAATGGATTATGTCACGCACTTGAAGCCGGACGGAACGTATCAGCTGCTGAGGGAGCACGAAGAGAACGTCGCGGCGCTGGCGGGAGAATTTGCGGCGGCATTTGGCGCGCAGGAGCACGGCCATCGGACGGGGCTGCTGCACGACATCGGCAAATACAGCGCCAACGGGCAGAAACGGCAGCGCGACCCGGCGCATACGGCTAAGGTGGATCACGCTTCGGCGGGCGCGCAGATGGCGGCGCGGCTGGGCGATCCCTTTGCAGCGTTTGCCGTGGCGGGGCATCACGGCGGCCTGCCGGACAGGGGCGACAAGACGAACGACGGCGGCGGAACGCTTTGGGCGCGGCTGAACAAATGCCTGACGGGCGGAAATGATCCTTCCGCGTGGAAAACGGAAATCGAAATTCCGGCAAAAGTCCGGTTTCCTGCGTGGCTGGCGGCTGAGAAAGACGCGCGGCGCTTGGCGATGTACACCCGCATGCTGTTTTCGTGCCTGGTGGACGCGGATTATCTGGATACGGAGACGGCGATTCAGGGCGGACAGCCGCGCGGCGAGGGGGAAACGCCGGAACGCCTACTGGAAAAGCTGAGCGCCCATGTCGCGCCGTGGCTGGAAGCACCCGCCAACGAGCTTTGCGCCAGGCGGAGCGCGATTCTGGCGCGCTGCCTGCGCGGCGGGGAGGATGAGCGGGGGCTGTACACGCTGACCGTGCCGACGGGCGGCGGCAAGACGCTCTCTTCGCTGGCGTTTGCGCTGTCGCATGCGGCGAAGCACGGGATGAAGCGCGTGATATACGTGATCCCGTATACGAGCATCATCGAGCAGAATGCCGACGTTTTCGCCAAGGTGCTGGGCGAAGAAAACGTGCTGGAACATCACAGTCAGGTTGAATTTGCGGATGACGGCGAGGAAACGCCCGAGGCTTACCGCAAGCGGCTGGCCTGCGAAAATTGGGATGCACCCGTGGTCGTAACGACGGCGGTACAGTTTTTTGAATCGCTGTACGCGGCGAAAACCTCGAAATGCAGAAAACTGCACCACATCGCAAACAGCGTCGTCATTTTCGATGAGGCGCAGACGATCCCGGTGCCGTTCCTGATGCCGTGCGTCTCGGCCATCGGCGAGCTGGCGCAGCATTACGGCGTGACTGCGGTGCTTTGTACGGCGACGCAGCCCGCGCTGGGGAGGTTATTTAAGCAGCTTGCGCCGACGCTCGTTCAGCGTGAAATTGCGCCCGATCCGGATGGGTTGTTCGATGATTTTCGCCGGGTCTCGTTTCAGCGAGAAGGCGTTTTCACGCCCGAGGAGCTGGCGGGGCGGCTGGCGGAGGCGGAGCAGGTGCTCTGCATCGTCAACACGAGGAAACGCGCGCAGCAGGTGTATGAAGGTCTGCCGGAGGAAGGACGCTTCCATCTCTCCACGCTGATGATTCCGACAGACCGCGAAGAGACGCTGAACGTCATTCGTGCGCGGCTGCGAAACGGGCAGGTCTGCCGCGTCGTTTCAACCAGTCTGGTGGAGGCGGGCGTGGACGTCGATTTTCCGTCGGTCTGGCGCGAGTTGGCCGGTCTGGACAGCATCTTGCAGGCGGCGGGGCGCTGCAACCGCGAGGGAAAGCGGAGCGCGGCGGAAAGCGTCGTGCATGTCTTTGAAACGGAGGGAAAGTTCCCCACGTCCATGATGCAGCAGCGCGAGGCCGCGACGGAGGTGATGGGGGAATTTGAAGAGATCAACACCCGTCCCGCGATTCGGGCGTATTTCGATCGACTGCTTTGGGTGAAGGGCGACGATGCACTGGATGAAAAGCAGATTCTAAACAGCGAACGAGCCTGCACATTCCGAAAGACGGCGGAAGCATTTCGTCTGATTGACGCCGACACCTGCACGGTGTATGTGCCGAATGAAGGGAACGCGGAGGATATCGCGCAGCTTCGCGCGGGGCTGTACAGCAGGGCGCTGATTCGCCGGCTGGGTCGAAGCTCCGTGAACGTGTATCAGAACGAATATAAGAACCTTGTTTTTGCGGGCATTGTGGAAGATCATCAGGAGGACGGATTCGGCATTTTGATTCAGCCGGATGCGTACAAGCCGAAATGCGGCCTTTCGACAGAAGCTGGCGATGGGTTTCTTTCAAAATAAAAATAGAGGATGCACTTGCATGCATCCTCAAACGGTTGACAACTGAATAATCCAATATTTCAATCCACGTTTCAACCTGAAGATCGAAACGACAAGGATATTGTATCATTATTTTGTTGCAGGATCAAGGAACTTGTTTACAATCATTGGGCAAAAAGCAAATTCCGGATTTGCACATTTGCTAGAAAAATATTTCCAACTAAATAAACCAATGAAAAAATATATTGACAAAAAGATGACGGAACGATATAATACAGCTATACCGAACGACAACTGATATGGAGGTGAGAAACATGTCTGTGAAAATGGAAGTCTGGGGCGATTATGCGTGCTGGTCCCGTCCGGAACTCAAAACCGAGCGTTATTCATACGATGTGCCGACGCCGAGCGGCGCGCGCGGCATGCTTGAAAGCATCTTCTGGCACCCCGGCCTTCGATATGTCATCGACCGGATTTATGTGATGAACCCGATTCGGTTCACCAATCTGCGGCGCAACGAGGTCAAATCCAAAATTCTGGCGAGCGCGATGCTGTCGGAGGCCAACGGCAAGGCGGCTTCGTATATCGACCGAAACGAGGATATCCAGCAGCGGGCGACGACGATGCTCCGCGATGTGCATTATGTCATTGAGGCGCATTTTGAGATGACCGATCAGGCCAACGCGTCGGATAATCCGGGCAAGTTTCAGGATATCATCAAGCGCAGACTGCGCAGGGGCCAAGCCTATTCTCAGCCGTATTTGGGCACGCGTGAATGCACGGCGCATTTCGGTCTGTGGGAAGGCGGCGAGATTCCGACGATTTCGGAAACACGGGATTTAGGCCATATGTTATATGATTTGGATTTTTCAGATCCGAACGACATTCAGCCGATGTTTTTCCGCGCTAAACTGGAAAACGGCGTGCTCGACCTGACGAATTGCGAGGTGATCAAATGATCCTGCAAGCGTTGGTTCGCTGTTATGAGGCGCTGGCCGAGCGGGGCGAGCTGGAAAAGCCGGGCTGGTCGCCGGTGAAGGTCAGTTGGGGCTTGGAGCTGGACGCGGACGGACAGGTGAAAAGCCTGCTGCTGATGGGCGGCACGGATGCAAAGGGCAGACAGATTCCGCGGGTGATGAAGCTGCCCGACCCTGTTAAAAGAGCCAGCGGTATAGCAACCAATTTTTTATGTGACAATTCCTCGTATATATTGGGTATTGACGCAAAGGGAAAGCCGGAACGGACGCGAGGATGCTTTACGGCGTGTGCGCAAAAACATCAGGATATTTTGAAGGATGTTCGACATCCGACAGCCAAGGCGATTTTGAATTTCTTTGAGCGCTGGCAGCCCGAAAACGCGGCTTGTCATCCGGCGATTCAGCCCAATCTGGAAGCGCTGCTCAAGGGCGGCAACATCGTCTTTGTGACGCATGATGCGGAGGGAGAGCTGCAACTTGCGCAGGATGTGCCGGAAATCCGCCGCGCGTGGGATGAAGCCTACGCCAATTCGGATGACGCGGTGATGGGGCGTTGTCTGGTCACGGGCGAGGAAGGGCCGATTGCCATTCTTCATCCGAGCATCAAGGGCGTGATGGGGGCGCAGTCCTCCGGCGCGTCGCTGGTTTCTTTCAACGCGCCCGCGTTTGAATCCTACGGCAAGGAAAACGCGCGCGACAATCAGGGACAGGGACGCAACGCGCCGGTCGGTAAATATGCCGCCTTTGCTTACGGCGCGGCGCTCAATTACATGGTCGGGCATGCGGATTTCCACGGACGGCTGGGCGACACGACGCTCGTTTACTGGGCAGAGGGCGCTGAACCCGCCTACGGCAGCGCGTTCATGGCGATGATGGGCATGGGCGGCGAAGACAAGAACGAAATCACCCAAAAGGAATTGAGCAGCGTGTTGACCGTGCTCTGCGACGGACGCACCGTAAAATGGGCGAACGTGCCGCTGAACCCTGAAAACCGATTCTACATTCTGGGAATTGCGCCGAACGCATCCCGCTTGTCGGTGTGCTTCTTTTTGCAGGATTCCTTTGGCGCATTTGTGACGCATTATCAGAAGCATCAAGAGGATCTGGACATTGTCCGTCCCGCATTTGATGAGCGGGAGACGCTTTCCATGTGGGCGCTATTGAGGGAGACAGCTATAAAAAACCCCAATAAACCGCCCAAATTTCAACGTCAACTCGTTGAAGAAATGTTAAATGCGATACTGACCGGTTCACCTTATCCATCGACGTTGTTCACACAAGTGGAAATCCGCATTCGCGCGGAGAAGGAGATTAACCGCGGGAAGGCCGCGATCATCAAAGCCTATTTGCTGCGCAACGTCGTTGAACAGCAGAAAGACCAAACACATGTTTATAAGGAGGTTTTGGACGTGGAGCTGAACGAACAATCGACCTATCTGCCTTATCGGCTGGGCAGGCTTTTCGCGGTGCTGGAGGCCGTGCAGCAAAAAGCCAATCCGAACATCAACACGACCATCAAAGATCGCTATTTCAATTCCGCCTGCGCAACACCGGCGCTCGTATTCCCGACGCTGCTGCGTCTGGCGCAGAGCCACCTTAGCAAAATCGGCGGCGGTGCGGAGGTCTATTACGACAAGATGATCACCGAATTGCTCGGTGACGTGACGCAGAGCTATCCGCTGCGCCTGAGCCTGCAAGATCAGGGCATTTTCCAAATCGGCTACTACCATCAGAAACAAAAGCTGTTCACCAAGAAGGAGGAGAAGGACAATGGCTGATGTGATTCGCAATCGGTATGACTTCGTGATTCTTTTCGATGTGGAAAACGGCAACCCGAACGGCGACCCCGATGCGGGCAACATGCCGCGCGTCGATCCCGAGACGGGCTGCGGATTGGTGACGGACGTTTGCCTGAAACGCAAAATCCGCAACTATGTGGAGACGGTCAAGGAGAATGACCCGCGTTTTGGCATCTACATCAAGGACGGCGTGCCGCTCAACGCCAGCGACAAAACCGCGCTCGAATCGGCGGGGCATAAGGAAACGGATTTGAAGGCGCTGAAAAAATCCGATCCGGATATTGACAAAAAGCTGATGCAGTATATGTGCGGCCATTACTTCGATATCCGCACGTTCGGCGCGGTGATGACGACGTTCGTCAAGGCCTCGCTCAACTGCGGACAGGTGCGCGGCCCCGTGCAGCTTGGCTTCGCCAGAAGCGTTGACCCCATCATGCCGCAGGAGGTGACCATCACCCGCGTGGCCATCACCACGGAAGAAGACGCAGCCAAGAAGGGCACGGAGATGGGCCGCAAATTCATCGTGCCCTATGGCCTCTACCGCGCAGAGGGATTTGTTTCCGCCAATCTGGCGCGCAAGACGACCGGATTCGACGAGGATGATTTGGCGCTCCTCTGGAAAGCGATTCTGAATATGTTTGAAAATGACCGCTCCGCCGCGCGCGGCATGATGGCCGTCCGCAAGCTGATTATCTTCAAGCATGACAGCGAACTGGGCGAAGCCCCCGCGTGGAAGCTGTTCAAACTCGTGGATGTTCAGCGCAAACCCGAAATTGCCGCGCCGCGCAGCTTTGAGGATTATCAGTTCTCCGTCGATACCGAGCATCTGCCGCAGGGCGTAACCTGCCAAATCATGGAGTGATACCGGGCCCCTCGGAAAGCCGTGCGAAGGTGAAGCTGTCATGGATTTCCCATGGGCTTCGCACCCCGAATATCGGGTTCTGCGCCGCAAAAAGGGGCTTGTAAAGCTCCGAAAAGCGGTGTATCATGGTTTTGTTGTGTAAGCTGACGTAAATCCGGATGGATTTTTGGAGGCTTATGCTGTCTCCCCTCGTGTGAGGGGAGTGGATTGAAATCTCGTCGCCGCCGCCAAACCAGCCGGTGATGGTGTCTCCCCTCGTGTGAGGGGAGTGGATTGAAATCGGACGGTCGGCAGGGTAACGCCCATTTCTTCGGTCTCCCCTCGTGTGAGGGGAGTGGATTGAAATTACATGTGCCGGATGGGGTGCGCGGGCGAGATCGTCTCCCCTCGTGTGAGGGGAGTGGATTGAAATCGTTGAATCCGATTGCAGATTGCCACGTTTGGCCGTCTCCCCTCGTATGAGGGGAGTGGATTGAAATCCCGTGTCGCCGCGCGGGATCGTCAGCTCAATCACCGTCTCCCCTCGCATGAGGGGAGTGGATTGAAATTTGGACTGCGCCGACGGCGGCTGCGGCCGGCGCGTCTCCTCTCGTATGAGGGGAGTGGATTGAAATGGCGTGACCGAGCTGTTCAGCCCTGAGCTGATTCTGTCTCCCCTCGTGTGAGGGGAGTGGATTGAAATACCGGGAACATTGCCATTCCGACCGGAGGAACGGGTCTCCCCTCGTGTGAGGGGAGTGGATTGAAATTTGGCTCGGGTCGTTCATAGCTCATCCCTCCTGGTCTCCCCTCGCATGAGGGGAGCGGATTGAAATTACGTCTCCAACGAGGGACTGAGCATCACGGAGGTCTCCCCTCGTTATGAGGGGAGTGGATTGAAATTGCTCGATGCCGCTGGAATAAAATGTCGTGCTGCGTCTCCCCTCGCATGAGGGGAGTGGATTGAAATACACGTCCTTTCGTTTTTATCGCTAACCGTGCGCACGTCTCCCCTCGCATGAGGGGAGCGGATTGAAATTGATACAATGCTACTTTACATCATTATTGATACGTTATCGAGCGTTTTTTGTATCAGTTTTGATATTTTTTGTTGTGTCAGTTGTGATATACTAGAGCTAAAGAGGGTGATACAATGATGAATACATCAGAACGGATTCTAAACTTGCGAAGGGTGAAAAAAATGGGGCAAGAAGAATTTGCCGAGCTTTGCGGACTGTCCAGATCGTCTATTGCACGATACGAGAGCGGAAAGCCAATAAACCGAATTGCAGCTCAAAAAATATCTGCCGCGTGTGACGTTCCAATATCGTATATTCTTGACGATCAAAAAGAACCCGGCCATTTTTCAGGCGGGTTCTCTGACGATGAGATTGAGATTATCTCAATGTATAGGGCTGTTTCTCAAGATGGTCGGGATGCAACGAAATCCTTTTTACGAGCGCTCTCTGGTAAACACGGAAAATCCACCGTCGCACTGGACTAAGCTCGCGATACATTGCAATGATGTACTTTTCTTCTGTGGTCAGCTTTTGTGAGTTCTTTCCTTTTCTCGTTTCCATTTTGATCACCTCGTTCAGTAGTTACGCGCAAACGTGCTGACGCAGTTTTTCAACTCGGCTTGTTGCTTGCCCTCTCCGGCGGCGGCATCTCCCCTCACATGAGAGGAGTGGATTGAAATTTTACCAAGATAGTTTCTAGCTATATAATGGTATAAAGGAGGGCTGAAAAATGAACAGAATCAAACACTGCAGAGAAAAGTCTAACCTTAGTCAAAAATACGTTGCCGTTGCTCTCGGCGTGGCTGCACCTTCTGTTAGCAACTGGGAAAGCGGAAAGACAAAACCCTCGATGGATAATTATGTTAATCTGGCAAAACTTTTCGGTGTTTCCGTCGAATATCTGCTAGGCATGGCGGACAAGGACGAAAGCGAAGAAAAAACTCCCACCACTATTAGCGATGGGAGTAATAAAGAATATCAAGAGGTTTTTAATCTTCTGAATAGTTGGAACCGTCAACGGGCTCTTGATTTCGCAAAAGGTCTTTTAACAGCTCAAGAAGAAGAGTCTCCCCTCGCATGAGGGGAGTGGATTGAAATCATATCGCCGTGCCGATATCCGCCCAGCTGATGTCTCCCCTCGCATGAGGGGAGCGGATTGAAATTGCAGGCAGCCGATCAGACCGTTGTTGGTCGCGTGTCTCCCCTCGCATGAGGGGAGTGGATTGAAATTTGATGTCGGCCTCCATCCAAACGAAAAAGCAGTGTCTCCCCTCGCACGAGGGGAGTGGATTGAAATTCTCGCGTTAAGTCCATGTTCGCGGATCTGACCGTCTCCCCTCGTATGAGGGGAGTGGATTGAAATGACGATTGGCTTTCCTGCGGCATCTCTGCCGAGGTCTCCCCTCGCATGAGGGGAGTGGATATCATACATGGACATCTGCGGGAAAACAACGGAGAGAGGACGGAGAAAGAGCGTGAGCTTAAAAGAACAAATCGAAAGCGGAAAGGTTTTCACGGAGTACGGGCATACCGCGCAGGAGGATCAGGAATACGAAAAGATCATCGAAGCGCAGCGCCGCAAAAGCAAGCAACTGTGTTTTCGGTATAACCAGACCGATCCGATGGACGAGGAAGGACGCGAAAAGCTGGTTCGTGAGCTGCTGGGCGGAACAGGGAAAACGCTGTGGCTGGAAGCGCCCATCCACTTTGCCTACGGCTGTCACACGACGGTCGGCGACCAGTTCTATTCGAATTTTAACCTGACGGTTGTGGACGACGGGCGCGTGAGCATCGGAAACAGCGTGATGTTCGGGCCGAACGTGACCATCAGCACGACCGGGCACCCCGTCCACCCGTATTATCGGATGCGGGGCGCGCACTTTTCCCTGCCGGTCGTCATCGAGGACGGCGTGTGGATCGGCGCGAACGTCGTCGTGATGCCGGGCGTGACCATCGGCAAAAACAGCGTCATCGGCGCGGGAAGCGTTGTGACGCGCGACATTCCGGAGAACGTCGTCGCCTTCGGCACGCCGTGCCGCGTGATTCGCCCGATTACGGATGCGGATCTGGAAACCATCCGACCGGGCATGACGATCAACGCAGACTGGAACGCATAAAATCGGCCGCAAAACCCGGTTGCAAATCGCGGCGCAAGGGTGTATCATAGAACGCAGATCACTTGCGCGGAGGACATATGGCAGACAATCGACTGACGAAAAAAAGACTGAAAAACCATTTTGCGTATAACTGGTGGAAGTATGCCCTGTCGGCGGCCGTCAGCGCGATGCTGGTGAGCATCGTGTTCGCGGTGACGGCATATCGCCCGCCGGCGGAAAAGAAGGTCGAGCTGTATGTGCTCAACGGCTACATCGACACGGAGACCTTTCAGCGGGATTTCTGGCCGGAATTGCAGGCGCGAAAGCCCGAACAGGAGGAGCTGACCGTCCTCAACATCAACCTGACGGACAGCAGCAACATCTACGCGCCCATGCAGTTTTCGACCTATGTGGCGGCGCAGCAGGGCGACCTGTTCCTGATTTCGCGGGATGAGATGCGCAGAATCACGGCGGATGGCGCGCAGGAAGCGCTGGTGGAGCTGACGGGATATCTGGATAGCGGCGTGATTGACGCGGACGGGATGGATTTGAAGAACGGGACGCTCGACCGGGGCGACGGCACGACGGCGGTTTACGCCATCCCCGCCGATACGCTGACGGGGCTTTCGCGATACGGCAACGATCCGAAAAACAGCCTGCTCTGCATCCCGATGTACACGAAGAATGCGGACAGCGCGGCGGCGCTGATCGGGCTGATGCTGGAGAAGCTGAGCTGACTCCTTCCGTCACGCCTACGGCGTGCCAACCTTCGGCATCTCATCTGTTTGTTTCCGCCACAGGCGGCAACAGATTCGATGTCCCTCAAAGAAGGAGGAATGGCTCTGCAATTTCGAATATTATGCAATTCTGCTGGCTTCATCCTTGGCGAAGCTGGCGGAAGAAGTCGAACAGTAACAAAAAACAAAATAAATTTTTCGGCCGAAAAGGGCGGTGCGTGTGGCGCCGCCTTGTTTTTTGCGACTTCGTGCTTTAACGCACGAAATTGACACGGAACACAAGATGCTGTATCATAGCAGGGCTTGCGTTACAAAATATGGTATCAATTTGATATAAACAGGGGAGAGAATGAATATGCCGGAGTACATCAAAAAGCGCGACGGGCGGCTCGTGCCCTACGACGAGGCCAAAATTGCCTCCGCCATCGACCGCGCGTTTGTGGCCGCGGAGAGCGGAAAGGGAGAGGACGAGGCCGACCGCCTGGCGAAGATTGTCACCCGCGAGATGAACGCGAAGGAGAACAACGAAACGCCCTCCGTCGAGGATATTCAGGATCAGGTGGAGCGCGTGCTGATTGCCGAGGGCTACGCCAAGACGGCGAAGGCCTACATCCTCTACCGCGCGGAGCGCAGCCGCACCCGCGAGGCGAAAACCCGCCTGATGCACATTCTGGAGGATATCACGTTCAAGGACGCCTCCGAATCCGATGTGAAGCGCGAGAACGCGAACATCGACGGCGATACCGCGATGGGCACGATGCTCAAGTACGGCTCGGAGAGCGCCAAGCAGTTTTACGACATGTACGTGCTCAACCCGAAGCACGCGCGCGCGCACCGCGAGGGCGACATCCACATCCACGACCTCGACTTCCTGACGCTGACGACGACCTGCACCCAGATCGACCT
>OLPQ01001088.1_pt1 | contig 20633 bp, 24 predicted proteins | sample 1672451 | NCBI WGS metagenome assembly OLPQ01 (sample SAMEA3136687, study PRJEB25190) | human gut metagenome | biome: human gut; feature: human-associated habitat; material: faeces | place: Austria | collected 2013
GGTAAGGCAACGGACTCTGACTCCGTCATTTCAAGGTTCGAATCCTTGTAGCCCTGCTAAGTGGAGCACCTCAGATGAGGTGCTTTTTTCATGTCGTAAAAGTCCCGGAATCCGCGTATTTACTGGGTTTCCGGGATTTTTAAAATAATTCCATGCCGCCTACGGCATTTAAATTTCCAGCAGCTCCTCACTTTTACATCCCAGTTCTCTTGCCAGACGCAACACATCAATCGCCCTTGTATGGTTAATATCCCTCTGACGCTGTTCAAAAAGTTGGATCTGGCGAAGCGCCACACCACTCCTCTTTGCCAACTCACTCTGAGACAAACCGGCCAGCATCCGAAGCCGCTTCAAATTAGTTTCCACATAATACTGGTCCCATTTTTCATTTATAGTTTCCACAAATTTAGAAATATCTATTTCGTGATAAACTGGATACATGCTTAAAATCTCTTCAATTGAGACCGCATGATAGATTTTCATGAAACTTCGCCCTGTGTACCATTGATAATATGCCAATGCCCAGCCACACCAGTACTCTGGAGATTTATCCAGATACATTTCATCTTCCAGTTCTGGAATCAACAGTCCTGATTTCCGAAGCACTTCTTTGACCAGTTCACACCCGGTCTTTCCTGCTACATAAGTCGGATTTCCAGTTTGAAACTGCATTGACACATCTGATACCAGAAACATCTCATAAAACTGATTCGGAGAAAACTCATAAGTGTTTACCGCATAGTCCATCATATCTCCAAGTATTTTTTGTGCATGATTCAAATAATCTTCAGAATAAGCGTGGATCACCATTTTCCATTCCCTCTCGCATAATATCCAATATAAACAGTTCATTTAAATCCGCTTTCTGCCGTTTACTCATTCGATATTCTTTTCTGGCGGCACGCTCCCGCTCCATTTTCTTTATGTAGTACGCCTGCATGTCAACCGGCTCACTTTTTACATATTGGATTTTTTCAAACGCTTGCGGACTTTTCAAGACAATCTGCTCCCCGAGTTTCCCCAGCCGCATAGCTTCCGAAAGCTTCTGTAGCGAGATTACCCCTGCTACAAAATCCTGTGCAAATGAAAAATAAGAGTCATCCGCCCGATATCCTATAATCACATCATATTCTGAAATATCCAGCAAAAAATGTTCTTTCAGGTATCTTTTCCCCTCTTCTGCAATGCTTCCATTCTGCCAGTATGTCCTATTGGCCGCCAATAATGCAAGCCAGTTCAAAATATTATACTTGCCATTATTCAAGTTCAGCACCTGAAGACCTTCCAAATTCAGCTTATATTGATTGACATATCCATTTGTCTGTTTTTCACATGCCCATTCTCTCGCCGGTTCTATTTCCTCGGTACAGTAAAATCCTCTTCCATAATCATTATTTCTTGCGCCTTTTCCATATTCCGGTTTTTCCAGAATAATCTGTGAGCCATGGTATAACGTTCTTTCCATCCCATCACCCTTTCTTGCTTTATTATATCTCTCATGCGATATAGTTTCAAGTATCTTCTCTACTGTTATTTGGGTGCCAGTACCGCGAAAATTAAGTAATTACCATATTGACTTGTCTGATTTTCCATCTGCCACATTATCGTCGGTTGCCATAATGGGGACCTAATTCTCTTGTAACATGTTTCGTAACTCAGTGAACGTTTTTCCTATTGCAGCAACACGGCCATTTTTTACATCATCTTCTGCTTTCGTAAGAACTTCCTGCAAATCTTTTGAAACATGAACCCCATTTACCGTATCCGTAAGGATGTATTTTTCCATTAAAAAAGATTCCTTTCTATTACTTCTTTCTGTTTTTTCTGAAGCAAAAAATCTCCCACTACTTGATAAAATTCTCTTTGTTCTTCCGTGTCAGCCTCCAAAATCAGCTGCAATGTATCCTCCGGATCCAACTGTGCTATTTCCTGATAAATTTTTTTATATTTCTCGACATCACATATACTAACTGCTCCATTCAACTATATTAAACCAGACAATGCTTTCCAGGTTCCATTGGTATTCATTACGATTCTCTGCTTCTTTTCCAAAGTGCCCCCCCAACACATCCTCCTGTGATAAGAGCAAAAATCTATGAGGAAACAAATACACTCATGTCTATTTCTTCTTTTTTACCATTTTCTTTTTCATCACATTATGTTCAAACTGAACCTATGCGATCTCAGCAAATATTACTATCATAAGAATCCCCACCTGCAGCACAACGTTATCCAACTTTTCAATAAAATATGCAAAAACTGATAGTGTAATAAAAAGACATGCAGCTTCGTCATTGTCAAAAAGGATCACGCTGTATGTCCCGACATCTGGCAGGCTTTCATCCTCCATCTCGTAAGCGAGTTTTGTACTCGCAGTTGCAGTCTTCACTCCAGTGAGCACAAGATTCGCAAGTTCATCGGCAAACGCACCGCCTCCGCAGAACTTCCACATATCATGCCGTCTATCTCTGTCTGTATTCGTGGCACGGCAATATGCCTGCCACATCATTTCTCCAGTCATTTGAATTTCCTCCAAGCAGGCTTTCTCCCTATGTTTTCAAGTTATAGCACTCATTTTAGCTGAATCCAAAAACGTTTAACCGTAACCTTCTCATCTGGGGGAATATAATTCTTCCCAATGCTCTTTCGTCATTATATTTGTATGTCCAACTCTTATCTCATTGAAAAGCGGCACCGGCACTTCATCGCAGGTATGGTGAAAAACAAAGCCCAGCTTTTCCTGTACACGTTTCGACTTCTGGTTGCCATTGTAATAACCGCACCAGATTGTTGTCATGCCAAGGTCTTCAAATCCATGCCGTAATACTTCCCTGGCTGCTTCCGGCATGTAGCCCCTTCCCCAGAAGGGTTCTCCCAGCCAGTATCCAAGCTCACTCTCATCGTCCCGTTCCGTCATATCCGTATGGTCATTCAGCCGCAGTTCCACAGCACCAATTGCAATATTGTTCTCTTTTTCGCAAATAGCGTAGCACTCTGCGCCATTCAGTACATTTCGGATTACAGCTTTACTTTCTTCCACGCTTTTATGCGGCTGCCAGCCAGCAATCGGTCCCACATTTGGATTACTTGCATATTTAAATAAGCTGTCCGCATCCGCCTCGGTCCATTTTCTTAATATTAATCTTTCTGTTTTCAACATAATCGTTTACCTCATCACCAGTTTGAATCTAATTTTTATGAAATAACTCAGCCGTTTTCTCACTGGAAATATCCTATTTTTCTACATATGCTTTCATTGTCTCAACAGATGCATCTTTGATTTCAGTATAGCATACCCTAATATAAAATTACCACTTATTTCCTTAACGTTTCAGCGCATACTGCGCGAAGTGTTTTTTATATCATAAAAGTCCCGGAAGGGGCATACCTGCTTTCCGAGACTTTTAAAATTTTTTGTTTACTCCTCCGCCATTGCGTACTGCACAATCATGGGATCATCATATTCCGCCCACATGGATTTGTTCTCGTCCAACATTTTGAGTTGCTCCATTTCGTTGTCGGTCAATTTAAAATCAAAAATATCCATATTTTGCTTCATGCGTTCCTTATGCACACTCTTAGGAATTACAACAATTCCACGCTGAATGTGCTGCCGAAGAGCAACCTGTGCTGGTGTTTTCCCATGTGCATCTGCAATTTGCTTTACAACGGGATTTTCGAGGACTTCTTTCAAACGGTGCTGGGCAAGCGGTCCCCACGCCTCGTGCTGGATGTTGTACTTCACCATCCACTCGTGCAGATTATACTGCTGCCAAAATAAATGCGTTTCCACTTGATTAACCGCAGGCGCAATCCGATTAAAAGTTGCAATATCTGCCATACGTTCTGCACTAAAATTAGAAACACCGATAGCCCTGATCTTGCCCTCATCATACAAACTTTCCAGTGCATGATATGCTCCATAATAATCCGACAGGCATTGATGAATCAACACAAGATCAAGATAATCCGTTTTCAGCTTTCTCAAAGATTCTTCTACAGACGATACCCACACTCTATTGCATCATAGACACACTGCGCCGTATGCTCTGCCGGAATTTCAAATACTCCGAATCCAATTATGGGCATTTCCACACCATTATTTAATTTTACATATTCCATATTTTTTATTCTTTCGTCAATATTATTTACAAAAAGGCTTTTTTACAAGGGCAAAACAGCTTTACCAGTTCTTTTTTTCTTTACTGCTGTCATGCTGTGATTTGCGTTTCTCAACCATTTTTACAAACCATTCCACCATTGCCGCCGGGTCCTGATGTGAGAAAAATGCACTCGTAGCCGTATCCAATTGTGAAATCTGGCTCATATCATTCTCATCAAGCCTAAAGTCAAATACATTAAGGTTCTCAATCATACGTTCTTTATGTACTGACTTTGGAATTACGATCACCCCTCTTTGAATATGCCAGCGGAGCATTACCTGAGCTGTTGATTTTCCATATTTCTGTCCGATTGCTTTCAGGACTTCGTTCTCAAAAAGTCCGTTTCTTCCTTCGCCAAATGGTGCCCACGCTTCCAGTCGGATATCATATTTGTCAGCCCATTCTTTTAATGTTTTCTGCTGGTTGAGAGGGTGCGTTTCCATCTGATTCACCATTGGCTTAATACTTGTAAAGTTTGCAAATTCTACCATGCGGTCTGCATAATGATTGGAAATGCCGATTGCCCTAAGTTTCCCTTCCCTGTACAGCTCTTCCAAAGCACGCCATGCACCGTAAGTATCACCAAAAGGCTGATGCAGCAACATCAGATCCAGATAATCGGTACGCAGTTTTTCCATGGATTCCAGCACAGATTTTTTACATTCTTCATATCCAAAATGTTCAATCCATACCTTAGATGTTAAAAATATTTCTTTCCGATTGATCCCTGACTTTTCAATCGCTTTTCCCACTTCCTCCTCATTAAAATAGCTCTGGGCAGTATCAATACTGCGATATCCTGCTTCCAGCGCATCCAATACACACCGTTCACACTCATCCTTCGTTACCTGATATACACCATAACCAAGCTGCGGCATTTTAACACCATTGCTTAATGTAATATATTCCATCTTTTTTCTCCTCACATAATAAATTTGTTATTAAAATCAACAGCATTTACTTCATATCCGTTTATAGCATATTGTGCCATATTGGTAACAAATATGATGCCAAGCTTTGAATCCTTTTCTCTTATTTTTCTGGCAGCTGTCATTCCGTCCATTTGAGGCATTTCAATATCCAAAAACACAATGTCCAAATCACCTTTATAATCCTCAACAAAGTTTAATCCATTATGAAACTCCTGTATACTGAATTTGGTATTGTGTTCTTCTTCATACTGCAGCAAAAAAGTGCGCATTTTCATTAAATGCTCGCATTCATCATCCACTAAACCAATATAAATCATCTTCTCAGCCTTCCCTTTACTACTTTCCCGGTTCTCTTTTCCATCACCCACGCAAACGCCTTCGCTGTCCTCACATCTGGTTCCTGAAAATGATTTCCCTGGTTCCATTCCAGGGTACAATTTATACCCTGCTCCGACATCCAGGAGCAGGCATCTCTGATACATGCCCCCACCTGCGCCATAACTGGATTTCTGGTCTTTTCCTCTCTATCGCCAAGGCTTAAATAAACAGTTCCGGTTTTCATCCTGTGCTCTCTCATATAAGCTGAAAAGCCCGGGAACCACACAGACGGAGAAGCTGCCGCAACACCGGAAAATCGATCTGTCTGGTACGCTGCCCACAGCGCAAACAGGCCAGCCAGAGAATATCCCCCAATATAATACGTCTTGCCCGGATCTGTACACAGTGCGAGAATCTTTTCCAAGGTTTCGGCCGCACCGCCGCCAAAATCTTCATTTTTAAACACTGCCGGGGCTTTCCACGGCGAAAGTTCATCATTCCAGTTCTCTACTTTTGCCGCAATAAACCGGAAATCCAGTTCTCCTGATGAAGCCCGTTTCCGGATTTCCTTGACCTCATTCTCAAGCACCGCCAGTTCATGCTCTCCCGTAAGCTGGATCAAAACAACATCCGCCTCCGGGTTTCCATATTCATACGTTGTTATCATACGCTGCTGTCCATTCTCCATATCACACCACGCCCGTCAGATTTGTCAAAAAAAACATGCATATATTTTTTACCAGTATACCATATTTTTTGCCATCGAAAAGCAAATTTCTTTCTTGACTCCAATTTCATTTTCCATTAAAATAAAGAAGATAAATCAAATAAAAAAGACGCGAATAAGACAATAAATGTCGCCTATCCACTGTCAGACGGATGGGTACATTTGTTGTCTTTTTTTGTTGTCGGAGAGGAGAAAGTTTATGAAAAAATTCAATGGAGGAAAACGCAATGCCTAAGACAAAAGGAGAGTCAATATTTTTTACAGCTATTACAGCATGGATGATGGTCTATGTCATGACCTTGTATAACACAGTAATTGCCATGGGAAGCTTCACAAATGCCGCCTTTCTCATCGCACTGAAAGGAATGTGGATCGAGTACATCATCATCGCACTGCTAGCCTATTTCGTATCTGATCACCTTATAAATCATATCCATCAGGATCAGATCGTACTGTCCCGGGGCTGCCTTTTCCATGATTTCAACGGCTGTCTTACCGTTGTTCGCAGTCTCGATCACAAATCCTGCGTCCTCCAGAATAGTCTTGGTAATTGCCATACCGAGCCCAGTTCCCTGGATTCCGCTGACAGTAGAGGTCTCTTCTCTTGAAAAGGATTCAAAAATATGTTCCTGGAACTCAGGCTTCATGCCGATTCCGGTATCACGAATAATGAACTGGTAGCTTCCATATCCGGTAGGCGCAGATTTCAGCTGTTTTACCCGGATGCCGATGGTGCCTCCAATTTTGTTGAATTTAATACCATTGCTCAGAATATTCAGCAGCACCTGTGTCAGTCTCAGTTTATCCGCAATAATATCCTCATCTCTTACGTCCACTGTATCAATGAGAAAATCCAGCTGCCTGGAAGCAATATTGGGCTGCACAATGGTACGGATATCATGGAGCAGATCTGGCAGATGCAGCGGATTCTCGTTGATTTTTACTTTACCGCTCTCGATCCTGCTCCTGCATTTTTCTCTTCCCTTTTTTCTTAATTCGCGGTTATTTTTTTGTAATCGGAATCAGCATATTTCTTTAGTTATACGCTTATTCTAAATATATCGTCAACAAAAAGCCGCTGAATTTCAGTCCAATTTTTATTCATCGGGCCATAATTTTCCCTCTTTATAATGCTTTCTGCAAAGAGCTACGTAGCTCTCATTGGAGCCAAGGAAAATCTGGGCGCCTTCCCGTACAATTTTTCCGTTTGCGTATCTAGTGTTGCACTGGGCGCGCTTGCCGCACCAACAGACAGTAGGGACTTCCTCGATCACATCTGCGATTTCCATGAGCCGCCTGGAGCCTGGGAAAAGATGGTTCAGGAAATCGGTCCGCAGGCCGTAGCAGATTACCGGAATGTTGTAGAAGTCTACAAGGTCAGACAGGATATCCACTTCCTCCGGGGAAAGGAACTGTGCCTCGTCTACCAGAACTGCGTCTACTTTTTTCCCATGATACAAATATTCTGTGCTGTTTGCATTCCAGATTTGGGAAATCTCTTTTAAAAATTCATCTACATAATCCGCAGGCGCAGATAATCCCATACGGGACTGGATCTCGCGCTCTCCGTCACGATTGTCCGTCCGCGGCTTCAGCAGTACCGCATATTGTCCACGCTCCTCATAATTATAGCGAACCATCAAAATATTAGCAGATTTCGAACTGCCCATTGCTCCATAACGGAAATATAATTTTGCCATTTTTATAACCTCGTCGTGTTTTCTCTTTCATGATTATACATGATTGCAGAATAAACCACAAATAAAAAGCCGCCTTTCGGCAGCTTTTTATACGTTTTTAAGCGCAAATTTATGATAACCATTCAGGTATATTTGTCAATTTCCATGCCGCTTCATGTACAGGAGCGGATATGGATTTCCTTCTTCATCGTGATCGGTTCTTTTGTATGTTTCAAAGCCCAAATGTCTGTAGAATCCAACAGCCCCGGGGTTCTGTTCATTTACGGTTAATTCCTGTACATCATAATTTGCAGTTCCGTATTGAAGCAGCTGCCTTCCCAGGCCCTTTCCCCTTACTTCCGGGGAAAGAAACAGCATCTCCAGCCGTTTCTTTTCTACTCCCATAAACCCTGCCGTTTCGCCCGATTCCTCCCGGGCAACGATCAGATGTTCCACCCCGCTTAACGCCTGGGGAACATACGTCTTAATTTTATTTACCTCTTCCTCCGAAAGGAAAAGATGGGTCTCCCGAACCGAAGCCTCCCAAACCTTCAAAAGCTCCGCCAGAATCTGCGGATCCCGTTCCTGAATTTCATATATTTTCATATCTTTCCCCGTCTTTAGCACCCAAATAATTTCGCTGTTTTTTCCATTCGCTCTGCAATAGGAACGCCAAATGGGCAGCGTGCTTCGCAGGCATGACAGCCAATGCACTCGGATGCTTTGTGTTCCAGCAGTTCGTAATGGGACTGTACCGTTGCAGGCACCTTAGGCTGCATGGTTGCCAGGTCATAGAATTTGTTGATCATCGCAATATCCAGATTGGAGACACAGGGTTTGCAATGGCCGCAGTAGGTGCATTCACCGCTGTAGGAATGGAACAGCGCATTCGCGATCACAGATGCATAGTCTTTTTCCTCTTCTGAAGCATCTTCATATGCTGCGGCTGCATCAACCTGCTCTTTCGTATCGTAGCCGCACATAATGGAACAGACTGCGGGTCTGGTCAGCGCATAGTGGATACACTGCACAGGTGTCAGACTTACACCAAATGGGGAACGTTTTTCATCAAACAGTCTGCCGCCTGCAAAGCCCTTCATTACCGTAATTCCTACGTCATTCTGCTCACAGACCTTATATAACCGTGCGCGGTCTCCATCAATTCCTTTCAAACCGGCGTCAAACTCCTCCGCAAACATAGTGTCAATATTTTCACTTGCCGGAAGCATGTCAAAAGCTGGATTAATGCTGAAAAGAATCATTTCCACATATCCGGATTCTGCTGCTTTAATGGCAACCTTCGGGTTGTGGGAGCTGATGCCGATATGACGGATTACGCCGCTGTTTTTTAATTCCATTACATAATCCAGATAGTCAGAGTGCTGGATTTGTTCCCACTCTTCCTCAGAATCTACATAGTGAATCATTCCCATGTCAATATAATCTGTCTGCAGTCTTTTCAGCAAATCCTCAAATGCAGGGCGCACATATTTCATATCCCTTGTGCGGAAATACTGCTCATCCTTCCATGTGGAACCAATGTGTCCCTGAATAAACCAGTTGCTGCGGTTTTCCTTAATTCCTTTTCCAATAATATCTCTGGATTTCGGGTCCGCCATCCAGCAGTCCAGAATATTGATTCCAAGAGATGACGCATAGTGGATCAGCTCAATTCCTTCTTCCTCCGGGTGCCGCTCCAGCCACTCCCCGCCGAATCCAATTTCGCTCACCATAAGCCCAGTTTTTCCCAATCTTCGTGTTTTCATTGTATTTCCTCCTCATCCTTGTTTTATTGGCACCCATTATTTCGACCAGGTGCTCTCTTCTGTTTTGCCTTCATAATCAAAAAGTCCGTCGTTTTTCTCTTCCAGAGCTTTAATCATGTGGTAGGTGTATTCGTTGTATGGGGTTGGAATGCCACTTTCTTTTCCCATGCGGATCAAAGCGCCGGAGAACATGTCGATCTCGGTGTGACGTCCTGCGTCCAGGTCCTGAAGTGTGGAATAGCGGGCAGATGGGGGAACTGCACTGCCATGGCTGGAAGACGCTGCTGCCTTACTGATATCAATTCCTTTCGCAGCAGCAATCGCCTCAAGCTCCTGCCGCAGCCCTTCACTGATTGCCTTCATATGAACGCTGTCCCTGTAGCAGCCAACTCCCGCGCCCAGAATTGCCTGGGGCAGATTGTTGCACACATTCAACCGGAATTTACTCCACATCTCTTCCCGGATATAGTCTGTATGGCGGAAATGAATCCCCGTATCTGCAAAAAGCTCCTCGATCGCACGCACCCTTTCACTTTCATAAGGTGCTTCCAGTTCCCCGAAAATAATTCCGATGGTAGTCTCCGGGTCAAAACAATATCCATCCTCTTCCTTATGAGATGCCACCTTGATCAGAGAATACATGATATTAGCCTTGGGAATCACAGTAGAAATCATTTCTTCGCTGTCCACACCGTTCATAAGACTCATCACAATGGTATTCTCACCCACAGCTTCCCGTATACTCTCCAGTGCTCCCGGCAAAGCTCCGTATTTCAAAGAAACAACCAGCAGATCTACTCCATAAGCTTCCTGCGGTGTCCACACATGAGGATGGTAAACGGTATGATTAATCGTGCATCCCTTTTCCTTCAGGCGCTTCGCCCTCTCCCCTTCTGCCACAACACCAAGTTCAATATTTTTCACCCCGGAAAGTCCCCAGATCACATAAGAACCTACGGCTCCTGCTCCAAAAACTGCCACTGATTTTATTTCCATAATTTTGTCACTCCTGTTTTTCCATATGTCAGTTTCAGCCAAACGATTATTCTACCACTCAACTGCTTTACCCAATATAACGGGTTCTGATTTCCAGCTTATTGTTCATCTGTAACTGCATTGTAGCATATGCCTGTGGGTTCGTAAACTGCGTATAATCCCAATGCCTGCACCTTTTTGCAATCGCTAATTCAAAACTTCCATCGCAAAAAGCCGCCGCATTGCTCTCTCAAACCAACGCGGCGGTCTGTTATTGCCTATATGTTATTCTTATTTCAATTTGCTGTAAACTTCATTTGTCACCGGCTCACACCACTCATTAGAGCCTTCCTCGCCCGGTACTTCAATTGCCAGATGGCTGAACCAGCTGTCCGGTGCAGCACCGTGCCAGTGTTTTACTTCTGCCGGGATGTTAATGCAGTCACCAGGTTTCATCTCGATGGGATCCTTGCCCTCTTCCTGGTAGTAGCCCCGTCCTGCGACACAGACCAGAATCTGTCCGCCGCCGCTCTTTGCGTGATGCATGTGCCAGTTATTGCGGCATCCAGGCTCGAAGGTTACATTAAAGATTCCAACCTGGCTGGTAGATACCGGTGCCAGATAACTCTTTCCAATGAAATACTGTGCAAAAGCATCATTCGGCTGTCCGATCGGGAATACCATTTCTTTGGCATGAGCTCTCATTGCCTCATCTTCATAGGGAAGATCACCCTCATTTACAGCCCACACTTCTTTTGCCAGATTAAATACAGCCCAGCCTTTTGGCCAGCCAGCATAAAATGCCACATGTGTGATGATCGCAGCGATTTCCTTCTGGGTTACGCCGTGATCCTTGGCATTCTGCAGATGGAATTTCAGGGAAGAATCCGTGATTCCCTGCGCCATCAGCGCAACGACTGTAATAATGCTTCTTGTTTTTACATCAATGTCATTGTTGTTCCAGTTCTCACCAAAAAGAACATCATCATTAAAATGTGCAAACTCCGGAGCAAATTCTCCAAGAGCATTTCTTCCTGCTGTCTGTGTAATTTTTGCCATTATTTTCAACCTCCTACAGTGATTTTACCCATTTCTCAATTTCCTGTTTATTTGCACGGTTCAGAAGTCTTCCTTCTACAAATTCAGCACCCGGTGCGGACGGCTGTAACTCGGAGATGGTGTTTCCAAATCCGCTTCCGCCTGATGTAGCGAACAGAATAATCTTCTTGCCGGAGAAATCATATTTCTCAAGGAACGTATTGATAATTGTCGGTGCCACATACCACCAGATTGGGAATCCCAGAAGAATCTCGTCATAATTTTCAATTCCGGCATCTGTGTCTGTCATCTCAGGTCTGATCTTTTTGTCGTTCATTTCCACGCTGCTTCTGGATTTTTTGTCCATCCAGTTAAGGTCAGTCTTTGTATATGCAACTGCAGGTGTGATCTCATATAAATCAGCTCCGGCTGCCTCTGCAACCATTTCTGCTGTTTTCTTTGTTGTGCCGCTTGCACTGAAATATGCCACAAGTTTTTTTTCCATAATTGCTGCCTCCTTTGAGCATGCTTTCTCTGCTTACCTGTTTATGCCAGGAAAAATCTGTTTCATCCTGTCATCACATATTAATCATAGGTAGCTGTTCATTTTCTTTACAGTTACAATTATAATGCCATTCTTAAATTATTACTAATACTTATAATGTATTTTATATTATGCCTAAAAGGCATTTATCTCCTCTATAAACAGCTGGATTGCCCTGGAATAGGGGATGTTTCGCCGCCAGGCGATTACAGTGCTGGACGTTATTTCCGGATACAGGCGTCTTTGAACCAGCAGATCCTCCCGCCAGTATTTTGCGGCACCCTGGATGGAAACAGGGTAGGCCAGCCCGTACATCGCCATCACTCCCGCGTTGGTTCCCAGATTGCTGGTAAAAGATAGGTTCAGCTTTTCAAAATCTTTTCCGAACCAGTTGGCAAGCTCACTCTGGATTCCAAGACGCTCTGGAAGAATAAGGGGAAGATTCAGAAGATCCTGTTTTGTGACAACTTCTTTTTCCGCAAGAGGATCATCCGGGCGCATTCCCACCACCCACTGGTCGCTGTCCGGGATTCTGATATATTCAAGATTTTCCGTACTTACCGGTTCCAGAAACAGCCCGATATCTACCAGACCTTTATTCATCATTTCCAGAATGGTATCCGCGGTTCCTGTATGCAGGGCAATCTGAACCAGTGGGTATTTTTCCTTAAAGGACCGACTGATCTGCGCAAGGATTTCCACTGCCGCAAACTCGCCGCAACCGATGGTAATAACGCCTTCGATCACGTCCTCGTTCCCCTTGATTTCGTCAATGATTTTATCTTCCAGATCCATAATTTCCAGCGCCCGCCTCTTCAGAAGCAGTCCTGCAGCGGTCAGCGTGATGCAGCGTCCGCCTCTGTTAAAAAGCGCAGTTCCAAGCTCCTCCTCCAGCGCCGCCAGCTGTCTGGAAAGGGTGGGCTGGGTTATATGCAGTTGTTCCGCAGCCTTAGTAAAGCTCTGCTCCTTTGCCACAGTCAAAAAATAACGCAGTACTCTCAGTTCCATAGGTGCTCTGCCTCCGTAAATTCTACTTGTTATAACGTTTTGTAAATATAATTTTATTATATTCATCCAATGGGTGGTGTCAATTTTGTGCAGCTCAATTCTGTGGGGCTTAGGGAAATTTTTTTACCGGCTTTTTTCAACTTATAATTGAAAACTTTTCTGAATTGTGTAAAATGAAAGCAAAGAAATTTATGTTTACGAAGGAGGAGCTTTATGAAACAGAAAAAGACAAATCATTACCTTCTTGGAACAGTTTTTTGCCTGCTTCTTTTGCTATTACTGACTCCGGGACAGGCAACTAAAGTTCAGGCGGCAACTGACAACAGCCTGATCAATGTGAAGCTGGCAGAAGGAATCAGACGTTACGATTACGCGTATGAGGTCCTGAATCTAGTGAACCAGGAACGTGCGAAATCAAACCTGCAGCCCGTAACTATGGACAAAAATCTTCTGGAATGCGCCATGACAAGAGCCCAGGAACTGACTCTTTACGCGTCCCATACCCGTCCAAACGGCACCAGTTGTATGACTGCTTTTCCATATTTCGGATATAACTCCAGTGAAAACCTGGCAATTAATCAGGTATCTCCGGAAGATGTTATGAACTCCTGGATGAATTCCTCTGGCCATCGTACCAATATTATGGCTTCTGGAAATGTATCTGCAGGAATCGGATGCTTTTACCAGAATGGGGCACTTTACTGGATACAGTGCTTTTCTTCTCATGCTGCGCAGACCTGTTCACAGCCGGGAAATCAGAAGGTTTCCCCCACCATTTCCGCACTTCCGGATCTGGTAAATATCAGTTTCAGTGAAACTTCCCCTGTAAGCTTTACCGAAGCACAGAAAACGATGAAAATCTATGTGACATGCGCAGGATTTTCTTATATGAAATCCGTTCTGGATCCAACATCCTTTAACTGGTCAACCGGAGATTCCGCAATTGCTTCTGTAAACCAGAACGGCGTAATTCAGCTGAAAAATGCAGGAACTACTACGGTTACAGCATCTATGAAGTCTGCACCAACCAAGTCCCTGACGGCACAGCTGAATGCATATTTTGATCTGAATAATGCATATTACAATATTTCCCCTCGTTCCTATAACTACACGGGAAGCGCAGCAACACCTGCTGTAACAGTTACTTTCAACAGTCAGACGCTGACACAGGGAAAGGACTACACGGTTTCTTTTGAAAACAATGTGAATGCCGGAAGAGCCAGCTACACAATTAAAGGTCTTGGTCTTTACAAAGGCACCCTGACCTCCTATTTTTTCATTTACAATGCTTCAATCCGAGATGCAGAAATTACTTTTGACCAGTCCTCTTATATTTATAAGGGAACGCCTCTGACTCCCAAGCCAACTGTCACCTGGAAGGGAAAAACACTGACAGAGGGCAAAGATTATACACTTTCCTGGAGCAATAATAATCAGCAGGGTAACGCATACATTACTGTTACTGGCAAGGGAAACTTCAAAGACGAGAAAAACAGCCATTTTTATATTGATACCACACCGATTCATACCGCTGTAATCGGCAATATTCCTACATATGACTATGCTCCTGGAAAAGAGTTTAAGCCGGAGCCCACCGTTACCCTGGACGGCGTGCTTTTGAAAAAGGATAAAGATTACGTCCTTTCTTACGGCAATAATAAGAATGCAAATTCCAGATACAACAAGCCTTATGTAGAGATTAGCGGAATTGGTCTTTACAGAAGCGGTGTGAGAAAATATTTTACCATCAATCCGATTAAAGTTTCAGGCGAGACGGTCAAAGTTACAAAGACAAATTTCGGCAATGGAAGCATGTTGGATTTCCTGAAAAATAATGTAGTCGTTACTTACAAGGGCACTCAGATTCCGTCTGACTGCATGGAATTTTATTCTGTCTGGGGATCTTCTGATAATGAGATTCTTGCTTTTACCATTGAATATACAGGAAATTATACCGGAGAATCCAGAAATATGACTTCTTTGAAAAGATGTGCAGTTTCTGCGATTGGAAACCAGACTTATAAAGGAAGTGCACTGAATCCAAAGCCGACTGTAAAATTTGGTTCTACTGTACTGAAGGAAGGAACGGATTATACCCTTTCCTGGAGCAATAATACAAAGGTGGGAACCGGATCGGTTACGATTACCGGATTGAATAATTACTTCGCAAGCGTGACAGTGAATTTCAAAATTGTGGCACCTGCACCAACTGCAACGCCGACTCCGAAACCGACCGCTACGCCAACTCCGAAGCCGACCGCTACGCCGACGCCGAAGCCGACCGCCACACCAACTCCAAAACCAACGGCTACTCCGACTCCGAAGCCGACTGCCACACCGACTCCGAAACCAACTTTGTCCAGGCCAACAGCGAAGCTGGCAACGGCATGGAACAGCGTCACCATCAGTTGGAAGAGAGTTGCAAATGCTCAGAGCTACATTATTTACAGACAAACTGGTTCTGGCAGATATACCAGGCTTAAAACACTGAATTCCAGAACATTTTCTTACAAAGATACAAGAGTTTTGGTAGGTACCAAATACACCTACAGAGTTCGCGCCTGCAGAAAAGTGGGTTCCAGTTACATTTACAGCGCCTATGCCAGAGCTGTATCCGCAACACCAACCCTTTCCAGACCAGCACTTACTTTAAAAACAACCACAAGAAGGCAAACCATTTCCTGGCGGAGAGTTTCCGGTGCCAGCGGCTACTTGCTGTATCAAAAGACTGGAAATGGTTCTTTCAAACGAATAAAGAAACTTTCTTCCAGAACTACTACGTACACAGTTAGCACCAGAAGAGGCACTGTTTATAGCTACAAGCTGCTCCCATACCGTGTAGTCAACAAAAAAGCAATATATGGTCCATCCAGTGCGGTAAAAAGAGGCAGAGCTAAATAACATAAAACTAAGGGGAGGCTTCCCAGCTCCAAACAAGCTGCGGCCTCCCCGAATACTATACGGAGGTACACATTCATGGAAAAACAGATCGACCTTTCCACCTGGAAACGAAAAGAAATTTTTGATTTCTTCAGCCATGCATCCAATCCCTATTATATGGTAACGTTCCGCATAGATGTCGCACCGTTATACGCCTACGTGAAAAAGCATCATCTGTCATTTTATTATTCGCTGGTCTATCTGTGCACCCAGGCAATTAATGACGTGGAAGCATTTCGATATACCATAAGAGGAGAACAGGTCTTTTATCTGGATCCGCGCATCCCCAGCTTTACCGATCTGAAAAAAGACAGCGAATATTTCCACATTGTTACCATGCCGACCATGGGTTCACTTGCAGAATTCAACGAAGAAGCCAGAAAACGCAGTGCCGCCCAGCAGTTTTTCCTGGATACCTCCCAGGAAACCGACCGTGTAATCTACTTCTCCTGCCTGCCCTGGTTAGACCTTACCGCACTCACAAATGAGCGCGATTTTTCCTCCCCCGACAGCAAAAACGACTCCATCCCCCGCATCGCCTGGGGAAAATACGTTCCAAACGGCGACCGCCTGGAACTTGACATTTCTATAGAAGTAAACCACCGCCTCATAGATGGCCTGCACATCGGACAGTTTGCGCAGAGGCTGGAAAAATTGATTGGGGAGTTGTAGCTACTCCCCCAGCGTAAGCATAGTATCAATACAAGCCTTTGCCTTCACCCTCACATTTTCATCCAGATTAATTTCCTCACCGCCCTGACCGCGGACGCAGTTGTAGACGTCCATCAGGGTGGTCAGCTTCATGTTGTGACATACGCAGTCTTTGGAAAGCGGGTAGAACTTCTTGTCCGGGCACTCGAACTGAAGGTGCTGGACAATGCTGTTTTCTGTGCCGATGACGAACTCTTTGGCATCACTTTCTTTGGCATACTTCATGATTCCGGTTGTGCTTCCGATATAATCTGCCATGGCGGAAACTTCTGACAGGCACTCCGGGTGAACCAGGAATTTCGCCTCCGGGTGCGCTGCCCGGGCCTTTTTCACATCTCTGACAGACATTCTTAGATGGGTAGGACATCCGCCGTGAACAAACTTAAATGTTTTCTCAGGCACCTGCTTCTCCACCCAGGCTCCCAGATTGCAATCCGGGATAAACAAAATCTTATCGTTATCAATGTTCCTCACGATCTTCACAGCCGATGAAGAAGTTACGCACACATCGCAAATCGTTTTCAGCTCTGAGGTGGTGTTAATATAAGCCACAACTGTATAATCCGGGTTGGACGCCTTCAGCGCAGAAAGCATCTCCACATCCAGCTGCTCCGCCATTGGACATCCGGCGCCGCTGTTGGAAAGGTAAACCGTTTTCTCCGGGGAAAGAATCTTCACCGTCTCTGCCATAAAACGAACTCCGCACATCAGCACATTTTTCTGAGGCGCTTTGGCCGCCTGCTGGCTCAGTCCGTAAGAATCTCCTGTATAATCTGCCACCTCCAGAATTTCCTGGCTCTGATATGCGTGGGCAAGAATGCAGATGTCTTTTTCTTTCTTTAAACGCAGAATTTCATCCTGCAGTTGTCTTGTAGTCATCATAATTATTTTTTCTCCTGTTTTCGGGCATTTTCTTAGGATTATATTCTCCTTCCTCCTCACTGTCAACCAAAAAGTTTACATATATCTTGTCAAGTGTAAACTTTAGTGTTATACTACAGGGCATGTCACCCGGCAAAAAACGCTGCAGGCAGCCAGAACACTTTCCATTTCGCGTCTGCCGTCTGCCCCCAAATTCAAATTATCAAAAAAGGAACCCAACTATGAAAACAGATATTCTCATCGCAGGCTCCGGCTGCTCCGGCCTTTACTGTGCCCTCCAGCTTCCCCGCGATAAAAAAATTACCATTATCACCAAGTCCGATCTGACCAGCAACGACTCCTACCTTGCACAGGGCGGTATGTGTATGCTGAAAGAAGAATCCGATTACGACAGCTTTTTCGAAGACACCATGAAAGCCGGTCATTACGAAAATGACAAAAAATCAGTAGAAATCATGATCAAAACTTCCCCGGAAGTAGTCAAAGATCTGGTTTCCTACGGCGCACGTTTCGAACGTAATGAGGACGGCAGCCTTTCCTACACCAAAGAAGGCGCCCATTCCACCAACCGCATTATTTTCCATGAGGATGTCACCGGCAAAGAAATCACCAGTTCCCTGCTCCGGGAAGTTCAGAAGCTTTCCAATGTTGAGCTTCTAGAATACACCACCATGGTAGATATCCTGGAAAAAGACAACCACTGCTACGGTGCTGTGATCCGCCGCCCGGACGGTTCCCTTGATACCGTAACTGCTTCCTGTACAGTTATGGCAAGCGGTGGAGTAGGCGGACTTTACCGGCATTCCACCAATTTCCGCCACCTTACCGGCGATTCTCTTGCCATTGCCCGCAAGCATGGAATTGAACTGCAGAATCCAGATTATGTACAGATTCACCCAACCACCTTCTATACCAGACGCCCGGAAGACCGCAGCTTCCTGATTTCCGAGTCTGTCAGAGGCGAAGGTGCCAAATTATACGACAAAAATATGAACCGTTTCACCAACGAGCTTCTGCCCCGCGACCTTCTTTCTGAAAAAATCCACGAGCAGATGGCAAAGGATGGCACAGATTTTGTGTGGGAAGATCTGCGTACCATCCCGGAAGAAACTCTCCGTCACCATTTTCCAAACATTGTTGAACACTGCAAAGAAATGGGCTATGATGTTTTCAAAGAATGCATCCCTGTGGTTCCAGCACAGCACTACTTCATGGGCGGCGTAAAGGTTGACCACCAGAGCCGTTCCTCCATGGAAAATCTTTATGTAGTAGGCGAAGCCGCATGCAACGGCGTCCACGGCAAAAACCGACTGGCAAGCAATTCCCTGCTGGAAAGCCTTGTTTTCGCCAAACGGGCAGCACAGGATATGGCAAAAAATGTTTTTTCACAGACAGATGACGCGGCAGACTGCGGCACAGATAGCAGCATCACAGAGATGTCCAATACATATGCAGCAGCCAATACTGCAGATATTCACGATACACAAATTACTGCAGACTACTTAGCTTCCCATGTAGACCTTCACCAGTACGAAGACCAGCAGGCCCTTGCCGAAGCTTACCATCACCTTGCAACCGAAGCCATCACACTTGGCGCAAATACAGCCAACAGAAAGGAATTTTTATATGTTTGATCAGGTAACTCTTGGGTTAAATGTTGACCCATTTATTTTAAGCGCATTAAAAGAAGATATCACAAGCGAAGACGTATCCACCAACAGCGTTATGCCAACTCCTACCCCAGGCGTGGTAGACCTTATCTGCAAGCAGGACGGAATCATCTGCGGACTGCAGGTTTTTGAGCGTGTTTTTACACTTCTGGATCCATCCACAAAGGCTGAATTCTACGTAAAAGACGGCGACCATGTAGAAAACAAACAGCTGATTGGAAAAGTTTACGGAGACATCCGCGTGCTGCTCTGCGGCGAAAGAACCGCCCTTAACTATCTTCAGAGAATGAGCGGAATCGCCACTTACACAAGCCAGGTGGCAGCCCTTCTGGAAGGTACCGGAATCAAGCTTCTGGATACCAGAAAGACCTCACCGAACAACCGTATTTTCGAGAAATATTCCGTACGCATCGGCGGAGGAAATAATCACCGCTACAACCTTTCCGACGGCGTTCTTCTGAAAGACAACCACATCGGCGCAGCTGGCGGAGTGAAGCAGGCAATTTCCATGGCAAAGGCCTACGCACCTTTTGTCCGCAAAATCGAAGTGGAAGTAGAGAATCTTGATATGGTAAAAGAGGCTGTAGAAGCTGGTGCTGACATTATCATGCTGGATAATATGACCACCGAACAGCTGAAGGAATCCATTGATTACATTGCCGGACGTGCCGAAATCGAAGTTTCCGGAAATGTTACAAAAGAAAACATTGCAAGACTTACCGGTTTGGGTGTAAATTATGTATCAAGCGGAGCACTTACCCATTCTGCTCCTATTATGGATTTATCTATGAAGAATCTTCACGCAGTGGAGTAACTTCGCATAACAAGCAGACAGGAGATGAAATTATGAAGGGTGAAGAAAGAAGAAAACAGCTTTTAAAGATCTTATCCTCCAGCACTGGTCCGGTTTCCGGCGGCACTTTGTCACAGGAGCTGCATGTAAGCCGCCAGATTATTGTACAGGACATTTCTCTCCTGCGTGCCAACGGTTCCACTATTTTTTCCACAAACAAGGGTTATCTGCTTCAGGAAGAGAAGAAATATTCCAGAGTTTTTAAGGTGTATCACACCGATGACCAGGTGGAAGAAGAACTGAGTGCCATTGTAGATGCAGGCGGACAGATCCGTGATGTGTTTGTCTATCACAAGGTCTACGGCGTCCTCAAAGCAGACATGGGAATTAAATCCCGCCGTGACATCCGTGCCTACATGGAAGAAATCAGCACCGGCAAGTCCAGCCTTCTGAAAAATGTAACCTCCGGCTACCACTACCACACCAT
>OLPQ01001091.1_pt1 | contig 20614 bp, 17 predicted proteins | sample 1672451 | NCBI WGS metagenome assembly OLPQ01 (sample SAMEA3136687, study PRJEB25190) | human gut metagenome | biome: human gut; feature: human-associated habitat; material: faeces | place: Austria | collected 2013
GCCTTCGGCGATGGGATTTTTGCATGAAGCTCTCGGGATTTTGGCATATTCATGCCAAAACGCCTCGCGGAATAGTGGATACTGAATAGTTATAATCATTCTTATATACATACGAGGAGGAATCTGCAATGGAAAAGAAAAACATTGACTGGGCAAACTTAGGTTTCGGTTATCATGAGACCGATAAACGGTTTGTCGCAAACTATAAAAACAGAAACTGGGATGAGGGTACTCTTACCTCCGATGACAAAGTAGTCATCAGCGAGTGTGCCGGCGTTCTTCAGTATGCACAGACCTGCTTCGAGGGTATGAAAGCATACACCACAGAGGATGGCCACATCGTAATCTTCCGCCCGGATCTGAACGGTGCGCGTATGGAGGATTCCTGCCGCCGTCTGGAGATGCCCGTATTCCCAAAAGAGCGTTTTGTTGACGCAGTCGTACAGACCGTCAAGGCAAATGCCGCTTATGTTCCGCCCTTCGGCTCCGGAGCAACCTTATACATCCGTCCGTATATGTTCGGAAGCAGCGCTGTCATCGGTGTAAAACCCGCTGAGGAATATCAGTTCCGCGTATTCACCACCCCGGTTGGCCCGTACTTCAAAGGCGGTGCAAAACCCATCACCATCCGCGTTTCCGATTATGACCGTGCAGCACCTCACGGAACCGGTCACATCAAGGCAGGCCTGAACTATGCTATGAGCCTTTATCCCATCATGGAGGCACATCGCCAGGGCTTCGATGAGAACATGTACCTGGATGCTGCTACCAGAACCAAGGTCGAGGAGACCGGCGGAGCAAACTTCATCTTCGTCACCAAAGACGGCAAAGTCGTTACTCCGAAGTCTGACAGCATTCTTCCTTCCATTACCCGTCGTTCTCTTGTCGCTGTAGCGAAAGATTATCTCGGACTTGAGGTTGAGGAAAGAGAAGTATGCTTCGACGAAGTCAAAGATTTCGCAGAGTGCGGTCTCTGTGGTACCGCAGCCGTTATCTCTCCGGTTGGAAAGATCAACGACCACGGCAAAGAGATCTGCTTCCCAAGCGGAATGGAGAAAATGGGCCCTGTTACCCAGAAACTTTACGAAACACTCACCGGCATCCAGATGGGCCGCATTCAGGCTCCGGAAGGCTGGATCAAAGTTGTAGAGTAAAAAACCGCATAGAAAAACGGCAGTCACATCAACGTGGCTGCCATTTTTTATACCTTTTTATGACTTTTTTCTCTCATAGCGGACGAAGGTATATTCCAGATCAAAATAGGTCTGTTCGTCACTCTCTGCCGTGATCTTCCACTCCGGTTTCTGATCCAGATCCGGGAAATAAGTATCTGCCTCATAGGCCTGGTCGATTCTGGTCACATGAACCACATCACAATAGGGAAGAAGCTGCTCATAAATGCTCTGGCCTCCCATGACGAAAGCCTCGTCTTTTTCCTCTCCCAGCTCCTCAAAAAGCTCCTTCAGGCTGTGTACCACAGTCACCCCTTTCGGATGAAACTCCGGGTTCGTCGTCAGAACGATGTTTTTCCGAAGATCCAGGGGCAGGCCTCCCGGAAGACTCTCGAACGTCTTCCTACCCATGACCACGGGATGGCCGAGGGTCATATTGCGGAAAGTTTTCTGATCCGCCGGAATCACTACCAGAAGAGAATTGTCTTTTCCGATCGCCCAGTTTTTATCTGCTGCAACAATCATATTCATATGTTTTCACCTCTTTGAGGCAGTATACACGGTTTCTCACGGATTTTCAATGAGATTTTTTATCGACTTTCCTTTTTCCAGCACAACGGGAACACACTGGCTCTCCACACCGGTGGTCTTCGGCTTCTCGATGAGAGCCACCAGTTTCCTCACAGTCCTTTTTCCGATCTGCTCCGTATCCTGACGGACCGTGGTGAGCCTGGGCTTCACGACCTCGCTCATGGGAATCCCGTCATAACCTGCCACTGAAATATCATCCGGAATCGAAAGTCCCGCCTCCTCGATGGCTCCCATACCGCCGATGCAGGCGTAATCATCGGTGTAAATGATACAGGTCGGCGGATTTTTCAGCCGGAGAAGCTTCTTTGTGGCCTTGGCAGCCGCTACAGGATCTGTATACTCGCCCTGCACAACGCAATCCTCCTCCACCGGAATGCCGTGCCGCTCCATACTCCGGTAAAAATTGACCATACGCTCTTTCGTAACGGCGGAATCTCTTCCGTGAATATAGGCAATTTTTCTGTGCCCCCGTTGCAGAACATAGGTGACAAGATCTTCCATTCCCTGAATGTTGTTGGAGACAATTGCGATGCGTCCGTCGAATACGTGGTCGATCGTAACCACCGGAATTTCGGATTGTACCAGCTGCTGTACTTCTTCTGTAAAGAAGTTGATGCAGGCAATTACAACTCCGTCGACTCCTCGGTAGCGGCAGTGATCATAATAACTGATGTGCTGACCGGAAAGATTTCCACTGGTAAATGTGATGTCGTATCCTCTGGATTCAGCTGTGCGCTTAAAACTTTCTAATACATGGTTGAAATAATCATGTGTGAGACCACTCATGGCTTCGTCTACAAAGAGTACACCGAGATTGTGGCTTCGCTTGGTTTTCAGCGACCGTGCTGAGGAATTAGGAAGATATCCCATTTCTGAAGCAGTCTTTAAAATAAGCTGCCGTGTCTCTTCGCTGATATCCGGATAACCATTGAGAGCTTTGCTGACACTTGCAACAGATACGTTGCACTGTTTTGCAATGTCTTTCATGGATACCATATGCATGTCCAGCCTTTTCTGTTTTTTGTTTCTAAATCGTTTTCGCAAGCTCATCGTACTGTATTTTCGGACGATTTGCAAGTATAAATTGTCATATTTGCATAATTTATCCCTCTTGCACAAAAAATAACTGACAATAATTAATCAATTTCACAAAAAAGACGCTTCGTTTTTGCGAAAAATTTCGTAAAAAACTTAACGATTACGAAAACATGTTTGTACACTATTTCGTAAGCGAAAATGTAGTTGATTTTTTTGAATAAGTGAATTATACTGAGCTTAATCCAATCTAATCATATTATAGTTATAAAAATTCTAAACTTATTCGTTTTCGCAATTCTGTTTTCAGTCTTTAACTCGTGATCGCATACCCTTTACTTTATTTCTATATTGTTTTTTGAAGGAGGTTCTTTATGAAATTCGGACATTTTGACGATAAAGCCAAAGAATATGTAATCACTACACCACATACTCCACAGCCATGGATCAATTATCTCGGAAGCAACGATTTCTTTTCACTGATCTCAAACACCTGCGGTGGATATAGTTTCTATAAAGATGCGAAACTTTTACGTATTACGAGATATCGCTACAATAACATTCCGGTAGATTCCAACGGAAAATATTACTATATCAATGATGACGGTGTGATCTGGAATCCGGGCACGATGCCATCCGGTACAGAGACAGATACATATGAATGCCGTCACGGTCTGGGCTACAGCCGTTTCCATTCAACGAAAAATAATCTGGAAGCGGATCTGCTGGCATTTGTACCGGTAGATGCAGCGTGCGAGATCAACTGCCTGACTTTGAAAAACAATTCAGATGTCGAAAAAAACATCTCTTTATTTTCTTATGTAGAATTCTGTCTCTGGAATGCAGTTGATGACTCGACTAACTTCCAGCGAAATTTAAGTATTGGTGAAGTGGAAGTACACGGAAGTACAATTTATCATAAGACCGAATACAGAGAGCGCCGCCGTCATTATAGCTTTTTTACTGTAAATGCACCGGTTCAGAATTTTGATACCAGCAGGGATGAATTCCTTGGAGCCGGTAACGGCAATGCATTCCCGGATGCAGTCCGTAAGAAAAAATGCAGCAACTCCATAGCAAGCGGATGGTATCCGATCGCAGCACATCAGATCGATCTGACACTTGCTCCTGGCGAAGAAAAAACATTTGTATTTATGCTGGGTTACTGTGAAAACCCTGCAGACAATAAATGGGAAGCGCTGAATGTCATCCGTAAGGCCCCGGCAAAAGCACTTATCGAAAGATTTGATACAGCAGAAAAAGCAATGGCAGCATTTGCAGAGCTGAAAACATACTGGGAGACACTGCTTGCACGTTTTGAAGTCACCAGTTCGAACGAACACATTGATCGTATGGCAAATATCTGGAACCAGTATCAGTGTATGGTAACATTCAATATGTCAAGATCTGCATCGTATTATGAATCCGGCACCGGACGAGGCATGGGATTCCGTGATTCCTGTCAGGATCTTCTGGGATTTGTACATCTGATTCCGGAACGCGCAAGGGAAAGAATTATTGATATTGCATCTACACAGTTCCCGGACGGAAGCGCATATCATCAGTATCAGCCACTGACAAAGCAGGGCAATCTCGATGTCGGAAGCGGATTTAATGATGACCCGCTATGGCTGATTGCAGCGGTTGCTGCCTATCTGAAAGAAACCGGTGATTATGGCATTCTTGATGAGCTGGTACCATTTGACTGTAAGAAAGGTTCTGAAGTACCGCTGTTTGAACATCTGAACAAATCGTTCCATTATACAGCGACACATCTCGGACCGCACAAACTTCCTCTGATTGGAAGAGCTGACTGGAATGACTGCCTGAATCTGAACTGCTTCTCCAGTGAACCCGGTGAATCTTTCCAGACGACCGGACCATCCGAAGGACCGGTGGCAGAATCTGTATTTATTGCAGCAATGTTTGTTAAATATGGTAAAGAATTTAAAGAAATCTGTCTGCGTACAGGACATGAAGATCTTGCAAAAGAAGCAGAGAGTGCAGTAGCCGATATGTATCAGGCGGTTCTGGATGCAGGATGGGACGGAGAATGGTTCCTTCGCGCATATGATTCACAGTCTGCAAAAGTCGGATCAAAAGAATGTGAAGAAGGTAAAATTTATATTGAACCACAGGGATTCTGCGTAATGGCTGAAATCGGAAAAGAAGAAGGCCTTGCTGAGAAAGCGCTGGATTCCGTACATAAACATCTGGAAACGAAATATGGTATCATGATACTCCAGCCGGCATATACCAGATATCATCTGGAACTTGGTGAAATTTCTTCTTATCCGCCGGGATACAAAGAAAATGCCGGAATCTTCTGCCATAACAATCCGTGGATTTCTATTGCAGAAGCTGTACTCGGAAGAGGAGATCTTGCATTTGATGTTTACCGTAAGATCTGCCCGTCCTATATTGAAGAGATCAGTGATGTACATCGCACAGAACCATATATTTATTCACAGATGATAGCAGGTGCTGACGCAGCAAGATTCGGCGAGGCAAAGAACAGCTGGCTGACCGGAACGGCAGCCTGGACATTTGTTAACCTGTCACAGGCGCTTCTTGGAATCCAGCCGGAATATGACGGTCTGGTAGTGAATCCGTGTCTGCCGAAAGCTTTTGGTGATCTGCAGATCAAACGCCGCTACAGAGATGCGGAATATTATATTGATATCCGCAAACCGGACGGTGTGGAAAAAGGTGTTGAATGGATGGAAGTAGACGGCGAAAAAATTGCCGGAAACCAGATTCCTCTGATCCCCGGCAAGAAAGAATACCATGTAACGGTACAGATGGGTTAATTATTTGTTCCCTGTGATGTGGTCATGGTGGAGGCGAGACCTTCCGGAAGGATTGTTCCTCCGCCGAGTACCATATCGTCATCATAAAGGACAGCAGCCTGTCCCGGAGTAACGGCTCTCTGTGGCTCATCGAAGGTGATCTTTATCAGGTCTTCCCCGATCTGCTCCACAGTTGCCGGCTGTTCCGGCTGACGGTAACGCGTTTTGACTTTACATTTGATTGGTGCATCGAGATGATCCCATGGAATCAGGTTGATGTCGTTGATATAACAATAATTACTCATCAGATCCTGTTTTCCGCCGAGGATAACCTCGTTGGAATCCAGTGATTTGCCACAGACATAGAGAGATTCCGGTGCGGAAATACCGAGACCGCGGCGCTGGCCGATCGTATAATGAATCTGGCCTTTATGTTTACCGAGAACTTTTCCCTCTTTATTTACAAAATCTCCCGGTTTGGATGACTGACCGGTATACTGTTCAATAAATGAAGCATAATCTCCGTCCGGCACGAAGCAGATATCCTGGCTGTCCGGCTTATCAGCATTGATAAAGCCCTGCTCCTGTGCAATGTGGCGGATTTCTTTTTTTGTATAGCCGCCGAGTGGAAACAGAGTATGTGCAAGCTGATCCTGTGTCATGGCATAAAGAACGTAGCTCTGGTCTTTCGTCGGATCGAGTCCCTTTTTCAAAATGAAACGTCCGGTTTCCGGATCCTGCTCTCTGCGGGCATAATGACCACTTGCGATGTACTCACATCCGAGTTCTCTTGCCTTATCAAGAAGTGCGGAAAATTTCAAAAAACGGTTACAGTCGATACATGGGTTCGGTGTGCCTCCGTGAAGGTAGGTGTCTGCGAATTTGTCGATAACACTGTGACGGAATTCGTCGTGCATCGGGAAAACGTAGTAGAGCATGCCAAGTCGTGCAGCAACACTTTTTGCATCCTCGGTATCAGACGGTGTGCAGCAGGCACGATGACCCGGGAAACTGCATTGTGGATTATCATAAAGCTTCAAAGTGGCACCGGCACAGTCGTACCCGTCCTGAACCATCAGGTAGGCAGCGACGCTGGAATCAACTCCGCCGCTCATGGCGATCATTGCTTTTTTCTGCATATATTTTCTCCTGTTGTATAAATTGGTTTTACATTATATATGGTTTATATAGTTAGCTGCAAAATCTGTTTACAGGGGGAAGCCCCAATTAACCAGTATCATGGTATCATCATAGAAAAACAGTGTCAAGCAAGGAAAACAGAGTGTAAATAAAAAAATGAAAAAATGTGTTGACAGACAGAAAGAAGAGTAGTATATTAAACCTATCGGAAAGATAGGAAATAAAACCGAGAGAACACATTAAGGAGGAAGAATCATGTTTACAGAGAAATCAGTACAGAGAAATGTCATGTGTATGATGGATAAGGAAATGCGAATGGGTATGTGCATGTCTATGTTAAACTGTGCTTCAATGTATCGGAAACTTCCTGTGACATCAGAGGATCATGGCAGAGTGGTCTGAGGATAGATGCCAAGAATGTGAATATAGATGTATCAACCAGGTACAATGTAGATTACATGAACAGGAAATTCCGAAGGAGTTCCTGTTTTTTCTTTGTTCAAAATCAGGCAGAGAACGTCAGGATAACAGGAAATCCTGAACTTACAACTGAATATGGAAAAAAGTAATAAAACAAATCAAATAAAAAATAATGGATGAGAATAAGAGAGGGAAATAATTATGAAAAACAGAAAATTTGTCACAGTATCACTTGCAGCAGCACTCGCAATCGGAACAATCACAGCAAACGGCGTACTTGTAAGCGCTGACGCAGAAAAAGGAACCATCAAAGTCGCAGCATCCGCAACACCACATGCAGAGATCCTTGAAGAAGCAAAACCAATCCTCGAAAAAGAAGGATGGGATCTGGAAGTTACCGTATTTGATGACTATGTACAGCCAAACCTTGTAGTAGAGAGCGGTGATTTCGATGCAAACTATTTCCAGCATATTCCGTATCTTGACAACTTCAATGAAGAGCAGGGAACACATCTTGTAAATGCTGGCGGAATCCATTACGAGCCATTCGGAATCTATCCGGGAACAAAGAAAACACTGGATGATCTGGAAGATGGTGATACCATTGCAGTTCCGAACGATACCACAAACGAAGCAAGAGCACTTCTTCTCCTTCAGGACAATGGAGTGATCACTCTGAAAGACGGAGCCGGACTGGAAGCAACGGTAAAAGATATCGAAGAAAATCCGAAGAACATTCAGATCGAAGAACTGGAAGCAGCGCAGGTTTCCCGTGTAAAAGACGAAGTTGCATTTGTCGTACTGAACGGAAACTATGCACTGCAGGCAGGATATTCCGTATCCAAAGATTCCATTGCACATGAGACATCTGATTCTGAAGCAGCAAAAACATATGTAAACATCATTGCAGTAAAAGAAGGTAACGAAGACAACGAAGCAGTCAAAGCTCTGGTAGATGTACTGAAATCTGACGAGATCAAAGATTACATTAATGAGACATATGATGGAGCAGTTGTACCTTTTGAAGAATCTGCAGATTCTGACAAAGCAGAGGCAGTGGATGCCACAGCAGATGCAGAAGAAGATACTGCAGCAGAGGATGCAGAATAAATAAAATTGTAACACAGGGACGGGAGGAAACAGGCGAATGGAACCGATGATACAAGTCGAAAACCTTTGTAAAAGTTTTTCTACGAAAAACGGAACCGTAGAGGCAGCCAGAAACATCAGTTTTTCCATTGAAAAAGGAGAAATCTTCGGCATAATCGGTCTCTCCGGTGCAGGCAAAAGTACACTGGTGCGATGTCTGAATTTACTGGAAAGACCGACCTCAGGAAGCGTATGGGTAAATGGTAAAAATCTTACGGAGCTTTCCGAAAGGGAGCTTCGTAAGGAACGTCAGAACATAGGAATGATCTTCCAGCATTTCAATCTTCTGATGCAGAGAACAGCGCTTGACAATGTATGTTTTCCGATGGAAATTGTCGGGATCAGTAAGAAGGAAGCACGTAAAAAAGCTCTGGAGTACCTGAAGATCGTAGGACTTGAGGAAAAAGCCCTTTCTTATCCGTCTCAGCTTTCAGGTGGACAGAAACAGCGCGTGGCGATTGCCCGTGTGCTTGCAAGTGATCCGGAAATCCTGCTTTGTGATGAGGCAACAAGTGCATTAGATCCCCAGACGACGAAATCCATCCTTGAGCTGATCAGGAAAATAAATAAAGAGTATGGAATCACAGTCGTTGTGATCACACACGAAATGAGTGTTGTACAGGAAATCTGTAACCGCGTGGCAGTACTGGAACGAGGAGTTCTGGTGGAATCCGGAACAGTTGAAGAACTTTTCCGAAGCCCGAAGACAGAAGCGGCCCGGAGACTGGTATTCAGCGGACGCACACAGATTCAGGAAATGAACGGCAAGCGTCTGGTACGTGTAACGTTTAAAGATAAGTCGTCTTTTGAACCGGTGATTGCAAATCTGGTCCTGACTTATCGCACTCCGGTCAATATCCTGTATGCAGATACTAAGAATATTGGCGGAGCCGCAGAGGGCGAAATGATTCTGCAGCTTCCCGAGATCGAGGAAACAGCAGAAAAAATGATCGAATATCTGCGGGAAACAAATATGGGAGTAGAGGAGTTGAGTTCTGATGTGGGATAATGCAACAATTACAATGCTTCTGGAAGGAACCAGAGATACTTTATATATGACACTTGTGTCCACTTTTTTCGGATACGTACTTGGCCTGCCGCTGGGAATCCTCCTCGCAGTGACAGACAAAGAAGGTATCCACCCGAATTCAGCTGTTTATAAAGTTCTGGATGTGATCGTGAATATTCTCAGAAGTATTCCGTTCCTGATTCTCCTCATTCTCGTCATTCCGCTTACGAGACTGTTGGTGGGCAAGACGTATGGATCTACCGCAACGATTGTACCACTTGTGATTGCTGCCGCACCGTTTGTCGCACGTATGGTAGAGTCCTCACTTAAGGAAGTTGATCCGGGTGTGATTGAGGCGGCTGTCAGCATGGGCGCCGGAACACGGACGATCATCTGGAAAGTACTTCTTGCTGAATCCAGAACTTCCCTTCTGGTTGGTGTGACGATCGCAGTCGGAACGATCCTGGGCTATTCTGCAATGGCAGGAACTGTCGGCGGAGGCGGACTTGGTGATATCGCGATACGTTATGGATATTACCGTTACCAGACAGACATCATGATCGTGACGATTGTTATTCTGGTAGTTCTCGTACAGATTCTTCAGGGACTGGGCATGATGCTTTCAAGAAAGCTTGATAAAAGAAAAGCGTAATGATTATTTTAGAAATTTTATACTTTTATTAGAAAAAGGACAAAAATTTCTCACATTTATATTGTATGATGTACTTGTCTTAAAGGAACAGCCCTTTAAGATCTCCGGTAACACTTCAAATGCCGGAAGAGTTGCCGGAACTCTTTCCTTTCCCTAAAAATAAAACAGAACACGAAAACTCAACAGCCGCCACCTGACAAGAAACGTCGGGAGGGCGGCTGCTTTCGTTATACCAAAGTATGCGAGAGAAGCTGCCAGTGGCAGGTTCTCTGTATGTCTGTATAGTCTCTATATTATAGTGGGTTTGTAGCGCGACATGATATCACTTTATCCGCGGTAGCGGTTAATGCAGGAGTAGATTTCCTGGATTCTTGGAACTGCATACCCGCATGGAAGGGAAGAACCGTCTGCAAATGCGGCAAGTCCCTTCTTTTGTAATTCTTTGGACAGCAGCTGAACGATTTCAGAGACAGTACGCTGTCCGTCGACCAGATTTTCCAGAGCATATTTCAGTATCAGACCGAGAGCAGCTGTCTGCTCAGTATCTACAATCTGTTCGATACAGCGCAGATCAACGTTCTCGTGTCCGAGAAGAAATCCATCTTTTCCATGTACTTTTATTTTCAGGCGTTCCGGTTTGCCGGCACCACGTCCATGACTGCGAATACCAGGCAATTTTTGGGACAGTATACGATGACTCTGGGGCATGGAAAATGCAGGCGCTTTTTGCTCAGTCAGAGGATATTTTCCACAAAGCGCACGGACTTTTGTGGAAATGTCCACTGGATGATAAGAATCCATCTGGATAACCGTATCGGCAATGTGGAAAAATGCACCGGAGCTTCCGGCTACCAGAATCGTAGAAATACCGGCTTTTTCATAGAGATCTCTTGCACGTTCCAGAAACGGGGTGATGGGTTCTTTTTCACGGGAGATGACTTCCTGCATGAAGGTATCGCGTACCATAAAATTGGTCGCGGAGGTATCTTCATCCAGCAGGAAAACTTTGCTTCCGGCCTCGATTCCCTCTACGATACCGGCTGCCTGAGAAGTACTTCCACTGGCATCTTCCGTAGAAAAACAACGAGTGTCTTTTTTATTTGGAAGATCATTAATAAAAAGTGAAATATCTACATTGCGAATAAATCGTCCGTCCTCGGAGCGAAGCTTTAAAGCGTTGGCATCCGTGATGACATATTCTCGTCCGTCACCGGCAATGTGATTGTATACACCGAGTTCCAGCGCGTTCAGAAGCGTGGACTTGCCGTGATAACCGCCACCAACGATCAGGGTGATTCCGGCGGGAATGCCCATACCGTAGATTGTTCCTTCATGTGGAAGTTCCATGGATACACGAAGAGATTGCGGTGACATAAATGGGACAGAATCCTTAAGAGGGCGGGAAGAAATACCGCTTTCTCTCGGAAGGACAGAGTGATCCGCCACGAAAGCAACAAGATTTTTTTTCTTTAGCTGTGAGCGAATTGAATCCTGATCCTCGGCAAGGAAGATTGCCTGTTCCAAGTTCCTGTGATCGGTGTTTTTATAGAAAAATGCCTTTTCAATACAGACCGGGAGAAAATCAAAGAGGATTTTTTCCAGTTCTGTGGCATTAATGGTACGTCCGTTTGCCGGGAATCCAATAAAAAATCGCGCGGTGATTTCTTTGTCCGTAATTTCGCAGGCGGAACGTGAAAGAACTTCCTGTCCGCAGTGGCTGACGGAGATGAGACCGCTTTTGCCCGAACCTTTTGCACGGAAAGTGTAGCGGCTGACCTGAGCTTCGAACTGACGGGTCAGATAATCTGCAAGTGTCACACGCGTAAGCGTATCTTTATAATAAGTGGCTGGAAAGCCTGCGGTTTTGTGACTGAGCCTGATACGGATATGTGAAGGTGACGCAAAAGGATCCCCCTGTACATGGTCAATATGAAGAATGAAATCCCTGAACTGATAGCTGCCTTTCAGGGATTTGTAAGCAGGATAACTTTTGCGGTGGATCGCCTGAAGCTGTGTTTTTAAATCAGATGCGTTCTGCATGAAAAGACTCCTTTTATGAAAAATTTGTGATATATTTACAGATTTAAAGTACATTTAAAGTGTGACTGTAACTATAAAAATAACGTAATTGTTCAGTACCTTCTACCTGCTGAATATTTACACAATAACTTAAATTATTATAATTCGCAAATACGAAAAAAGGCAAGCAGTTCAGGACATAATAAACAGCAGAAACTATAAAAAAAGTCTTTTATACTTCTTATATCTTTATTAAGAATCCGGAAGTATGTAGAAATAAGGAAAATACTGGGGTATAATGTTGGAAGAATTTTGAAAATCAAACGAAAGGTGGTTATATCTATTATGGAAAGAAGAAATGCATGGCTCTCTTATAAGGAAGCAGATGAGAAAGCACTGGAAAAGCTGGCAAAGGATTATCGCACATTTCTGGATAACGGCAAGACCGAGCGTGAATGTGTAAGCGAACTGTCCAAAGAAGCTGAGGCAGCCGGTTACGTATCGTTGGATAAAAAACTTGCTTCCGGTGAGAAGATACAGACAGGAGATAAAATTTATGCAGTCGGCATGAAAAAGATCATGGTACTGTTCCATATTGGAGAGGAACCGATGGAAAAGGGTATGAACATTCTGGGTGCACACATCGACTCTCCTCGTCTTGATGTCAAACAGAATCCTTTATATGAAGATACAGATCTCGCATATCTTGATACCCATTATTATGGCGGTGTAAAGAAATATCACTGGGTTGCACTGCCGCTCGCAATCCATGGTGTGATTGTCAAAAAAGATGGTACTGTGGTCAATGTGACAGTTGGTGAAGATGAGGATGATCCGGTCGTATACATCACTGATCTTCTGATCCATCTTGCAGGCAAGCAGCTTCAGAAAAAAGCAGCAGAAGTAATTGAGGGCGAGAATCTTGATATTCTGATCGGTAGCAGACCGCTCAAAGATGAAAAAGATGAGACGAAAAAAGAAGCAGTCAAAAACAATGTACTTCGCATCCTGAAAGAGAAATATGATGTAGAGGAAGAAGATTTCCTTTCTGCAGAGCTTGAGATCGTTCCGGCAGGAAAAGCCCGTGACTGTGGCTTTGACCGCAGTATGGTTGCAGCATACGGACAGGATGATCGCGTATGCGCATACACTTCTTTCGTTGCGCTGATGGAAATGGAAGCACCGAAACGCACAAGCTGCTGTCTTCTGACGGATAAAGAGGAGATTGGAAGCGTTGGCGCAACCGGTATGCAGTCTAAATTCTTTGAGAATACAGTTGCAGAACTTCTTGGGGGAATGGGATGCTATTCTGACCTTGCACTTCGCAGAACACTCAGTAATTCCTTTATGCTTTCTTCCGATGTAAGTGCAGGCTATGACCCGGCTTACGGAGAGTGTTTCGAAAAGAAAAATGCAGCATACCTTGGCCGTGGTATTGTTCTTAATAAATTTACAGGAGCAAGAGGAAAATCCGGTTCCAACGATGCGAATGCAGAATATGTGGCAAAAGTACGCAAGGTTTTTGATGACAGTGAAGTTGCATTCCAGACCGCAGAACTTGGTAAAGTTGATGTCGGTGGCGGCGGAACGATTGCTTATATCGCGGCACTTTACGGTATGAATGTCATTGACAGTGGTGTGGCTGTTCTGAGCATGCATGCACCATGGGAAGTGACAAGCAAGGCCGACATTTATGAGGCTAAAAAAGCATATAAAGCATTTCTTGAAAATGCATAAAAGTTGACAGCAGAGGAGAACAAAAATGGATGATACGTTAATCAAAGTCGAGGATCTTTGCAAGATCTATAATCCCGGCGAAAATGAAGTGCGGGCGCTGGACCATGTCAGCCTCGAGATAAAGAAGGGGGAACTGGTGGCAATTATAGGACAGTCCGGATCAGGTAAGTCGACATTTATGAATATGCTTGGCTGTCTGGATGTACCGACATCCGGCAAATATTATCTGAACGGAACGGATGTGTCCGAAATGTCGGACAATGAATTGTCTGAGGTTCGAAACCGTGAGATCGGATTTATTTTTCAGGGATTCAATCTGATTGCGAATCTGAATGCGATTGAAAATGTGGAATTGCCGCTGATATATCGAGGCATTGATCGTAAGACAAGACACCAGCTGGCAATCGATTCTCTGAAAATGGTCGGACTTGAGAAACGTATGGACCATAAACCGAGTGAGATGTCAGGAGGACAGCAGCAGCGTGTGGCGATCGCAAGGGCGATTGCCGCGCAGCCGCCGGTCATTCTCGCGGATGAACCGACGGGAAATCTGGACTCTGCCTCAAGCAGGGAAATACTCGGAATTCTCAAAAAGATGCACAAAACAGGAAGAACGGTTATCCTGATCACACATGATAATGGGATCGCTGCACAGGCAAGACGTGTCGTGCGGATCATGGATGGCAAAATAGAATCGGATACGATCAACCCGGACTTTGATCAGGAGGCAGCTGAATGAAAGCAAATGGCAGGAAGAAAAAATCAAAAAAGAAGCTTGTGATCGGAGTCGGTGTGCTGGCAGTTGCTGCGGTGGCAGGAGCCAATATTTATGGAAGCAGAAATGCAGCTGAAAATGTAATTCCACAGGTTGAAGTGGTAAAAGCTGTCCGCGATAATGTACAGCAAACAGTGGAGACCAGTGGAATAGTCGTAAGTGAAGAACAGAAGACTTATTTTTCACCGGTCAATGCGAAAGTTGATGTAGCCGATGTCCAAGAAGGTGAAATGGTAAAAGCAGGGACAAAGCTGGTCGAGTTTGACCAGAAAGATCTTGAGCGCGAAGAAAAGAAAGCGGAGCTGAATGTCAAAAGTGGAAAGCTCGACATGCAGAATACTCTGAATAAATCAGCCGAAGCAGTGCAAAAACAGCAGAATGCATAGGGAAATGCCGCGACTCTGAAACAGCAGGTAGCTGCCCAGGAAGATTACATAGCAAATATAAAAGCAAGGATTTCTCAGGCAAATACAAATGCACAGGCTGCGGCAGCGCAGGCAGCAGCACAAAAAGAAGCAGATGCGATAGCTGCACAGGCGGCGCAGGCAGAGGCTGCTCAGAAAGCATATGCGGCAGCGCAGAAGAAATATCAGAATGAGACACTGCCGGCATATCAGACACAGCTGAATATGCTTGCCGATGAAATGAATCAGGCACAGACTGCATACAATCAGTCAGAAACGGATTATCAGATGGCATTTCAGACATGGAGCAGTGAGCAGAGTGATGAGAATGCGGCGGCATTGGATGTAGCGGAGAGTGCCAGAAACGATGCGCAGATTGCATATCAGAATGCAAAAAGTGCCTACGAAGACTACAAGACGCAGAAACCGACGGCACCTACGATGAATGATGTAAACGGCGGAAGTACTTCGGAAGGAAGTGCGGCGGACAGCATTTTCTCAGATTCTTCGGAGTCCGTTACGAATAACAGTTCAGACACGACTGTGACGGCAGATACTTCTGCGCTGGAAGCTGAACTTGAAAAAGCAAGCAACACACTTGCCGAACTGCAGTCCAGACTGTCTTCACAGCAGGCGGTTGCAGAGTCCGATCCATCGGCAGTTACCGCTGAAGAAAAAGAAAAGATGGAAATCACAAACAATCTTTCCGAACTGGATCAGATGTCCGCACAGGAACTTGTTGAGGCAGCGAAAAAGGGTATTAAAGCGGACTTTAACGGAGTTATCACAAAAGTTTCTGTAGTAGAAGGAGCAACGACAGCTCTTGGAACAGAGCTTTTTACATTACAGAATACAGATAAAGTGGATGTGAACGTCAATGTTTCCAAATATGATTATGACAAGGTAAAAGAAGGACAGAGTGCGGAAATCACGCTGGCAGGAAAAACATATGAAGGTGAAGTGACAAATATCAGTCATATAGCAACACAGAATGAAAAAGGTGCTTCACTGATCTCAGCAGATGTCCGTATCAAAAATCCGGATGAAGACATCTTCTTTGGTGTAGATGCAAAAGTTACGATCCACGCAGAGGAGGCAGATGATGTTGTAGTACTTCCAGCGGAGGTTGTCAATATCGGAAAGACCGGTTCGTTCTGCTATGTGATCGAAAATGGTGTCATTACCAAAAAAGATATTACGACAGGTATCAGTTCTGATGAATATGTAGAGGTGCTTGACGGTATTCAGGAGGGGGATGAGGTCATTCGTGATCTTGGTTCTCTCGAAGAAGGAATGCAGGCAGAACCTGTAGATGCATCCGGAGATGCCGGAAGTGTAGATGCCGGAGCTTTGGAAGGCAGTGATTCAGAGGCTGCGGTGGCCGAAACAGAAGAAGGTGTCTGATGGGCGGTTTATTTGAATATGTAAAAATGGCGGTTCAGAATATCCGTGCGAACAAAGGTCGGTCTTTCCTTACGATGCTTGGCATCATCATCGGTATTGCATCTGTTATTGCAATCGTATCGATCGGTGAGGGCACGAAGAATCAGATGAACAGCGAGATTGACGGCATCGGTTCAGGGCTGATCGCTATTGACGTCAGCAGTGAGGCCATGACAGAAGATGAATGGATCACACCGGATGATGTGCAGGAGATTCGTAAGCTTGATACAGTAGGCGGTGTCAGTGTTTCTAATAATTATGATGGTGAAACGGTGACCGGTAAGGGGAACTTTTCAATCATGCTGACAGGAGAAGGTCCGGATGCCAAGATGATCAATAATTCAGAAATGAAATACGGCAGTTATTTTGGCGAAGCAGAGATTGAAGAAGGCAAAAATGTCTGTGTGATTTCGGATGCAGATGCCAAAAAGCTGTTTGGTACAGATGATGTTGTTGGCATGAGCCTTGATATTACATGCTATGATTCATCAAAATCATTTCGTATTATAGGTGTCACCACACAGAAAGAAAATGGAACTTTCGTCAATTATACATATGATGGAATGCCGGTTACGGTAAATGTTCCGTATTCTTCTATGGACGATCTGGTGGGCGGAACTGATGAGTTTTATTCCATTACTGTGGTTCAGGCAGATAAGACCCTGGATTCACAGATCGTTGCAGATCAGGTAGTGCATGTTCTGGAGAAGCGCCATCAATGTGCCGGAGAAGATTATTTCCAGGTGCAGAGCTTTCAGGATGTGCTGCAGTCGATGAATGAAATGCTTGGTATGGTAACTGCGTTTATTTCATTTGTTGCAGGAATTTCACTTCTTGTAGGTGGAATCGGTGTTATGAATATTATGTTGGTTTCTGTTACAGAAAGAACAAGAGAGATAGGTATCCGTAAGTCTCTGGGCGCAAAGACCTCTTCTATTATGATGCAGTTTCTGGCCGAAGCCGCTATTTTGACAGTTATGGGCGGAGTGATCGGCATCATTCTCGGAATCCTTGCAGCACATGGAATCTGTTCGGTCATGAGCGGAAGTATGGGAATGACGATCAGCCCGGGAATCAGCCTGACGGTAATTCTTGCGGCAACACTGTTTTCCTGTGCGGTAGGTGTATTCTTCGGAATTTATCCGGCGAAGAAAGCGGCGCGGCTGAGCCCGATAGAAGCTTTACGTAGGAATTGATTTGAATGGTTTTATAAAGTAAAAATGGCTCTGTGGTATTCTTTTATAAGGAATATTACAGAGCTTTTTTTATTTTAAGGTCTAATTAAAGTTAATTCACACTATCACCTTTTTTCTGTCACAAAGGGAACAAAGCTTTTCTTTATAGTATTACCTGTAAACAACAAAAATAGAAATAAAACCGGTGCAAAACCGATATAAAGAAAGGATATGATTTAACATGAAACGTAAATACGCAGCGATGATTCTGGGACTGACAATGGCACTTACATCTGCAAATCTTGCTTATGCGGCAGACAGCAGTGATACAGCAACCGAGGCAGCTGCCGATACGACAGAGGAGGCTTCTGATACAACGGAGACGGCAAATGGTACTACTTCTGATGCTGAAACAACAGATGATTCTACGGAGAGTACAGAAGTTTATGGTGAGGTTACAGAAGTCGGAACAGACAGCATTACGATCAATGTTGGAACGATGAAAGAAGGACAGGCGCCGCAGGACGGTGAGAAACCAGATGGAGAAGCACCGTCTATGCTGGATTTGACAGGTGAATCTCAGGATATCAAAGTAACAGATACAACAACTTATGAGAAACAGGCTGCACCGGAGAAACCGGACGGGGAAGCACCAGATGGTGAGAAGCCGGAAGATGCAAAAGATGACAACTCAGATGAGAAAACGGATGCAGATGACAAAGATGCCGATTCAACAGACACAGAGGCAACTACCGATGATTCTAAGGCAGACGGACAGGCACCGGAAATGCAGACAGAATCTATCGCTCTGACAGATATTCAGGTAGGTGACACGATCAAAGTGACACTCGATGCAGATGGAAATGCAACTGCAGTAGTCGTTATGAATGCAGGTGCGCCGGAAGAACCAGGAGCTCAGGATGGTAAAGATGGTGACGCGAAGGATGCTGATTCAAAGGATGCCAAATCTGATGAATCCAGCGAGGCTTCTGATGCAGGCAGCACCGACAGTACGGCGGATGGCGAGTAAATAAAATATAGGAAAGTGTAAGTGAAAAGCAATAACGAATCTGGATTAAGAGAGCTGACAAGGCTTCCGTAGATTTCGTTTGCACTAATTATGGCTGTAATCATGCTGTTTGAGCTCAGACAGCATGATTACAGCCATTAATAAATGGGCGAACGAAATTCGGAAACGCAGTCCGTCTCAAAAGACAGATTCGTTATTTGTTTTCACGGATTTTTCCTATATTTATTTAGTTACACATATGACATGCTTCACACGCGGACGGTGCGGTCGCACAGCCGCCGAGCGCAGTTTCGCGCAGTTCAGCCGGAAGCTTTTTGCCGACGGTGTACATGACGTTGATCATTTCATCGAGCGGAATCAGCTGTGTGATTCCGGCAAGCGCCATTTCTGCGGCAACGAGGGCATTTGCAACACCGGTGGCATTGCGGTTCTGGCATGGATATTCGACAAGACCGCCGACCGGGTCACAGACCAGTCCGAGCATATTCATGAGAACAGTAGAAGCCGCATAGGTGCATTGTTTTGGAGTGCCACCCAGCAATTCCGTAGCAGCAGAAGCAGCCATGGCAGCAGCAATTCCGGTCTCTGCCTGGCAGCCGCCGACAGCGCCTGCGACTGTGGCATTTCTCATTGCAAGATAACCGATCGCACCGGCATTAAAAAGTGCCTGCTGAATCTGTTCATCAGAAAAATGATAATGTTTCTGGACAGCCAGAAGAAGTCCCGGTACGATTCCGGCAGAACCTGCAGTAGGAGAGGCAACAATCAGTCCCATGGAAGCATTTGTTTCAAGTGTAGCCATGGCATAAGTGATTGCATCGTCCAGAAGGTTTCCGCAGATACTTTTGTCGGAAGTCTGATGAAGATAGAGTTTTTTTGCTTCGCCACCGATCAGGCCGCCCATAGATCTGACTGGTTTTTCAATCGGTGAAAAAGCAGCGTCTTTCATAATTTCCAGTACACGTGCCATACGTGCAGCTACATCTTCGGCAGTTGTTTCTCCGAGGATAATCTCACGTTGACGCATAATTTCAGAAATCGGAAGATTTTTTTCCGTACATAATGTCAGAAGTTCTACAGCATTTTTAAATTCTTTCATGATTTTCCCTCCTTACATCTGCACGATCATAACTTCGTGGATATTCTGGTTCAAACGAATCGTATCGTCGATATCCTCCGGAAGATGTCCGTCGGATTCTACGATCGTATAAGCTATTTCACCTTTGGACTCGCGGAAAAGACGCATAAAGGCGATATTGACGTTGCGGTCGCTGAGGCATTTGGTGATGTATGCCACAACTCCAGGCTTGTCCTGATGAGTTACGATTACAGCACTGTATTCGCCGGTGAAATCAACCTGTACGGAATTAATCTTTACGATGCGTACTTTGCCACCGCCGAGTGATTCTCCGCGGACAGTCATTTCCTGATTTTTTTCGTTGATCATATGGATATCAACTGTATTTGGGTGCACATCCGTCTCGATTTCATTTGGCGTGAATGAAAAGGCAAGTCCCTTCTGATCTGCAATCTCGAAAGAATTTCGGATACGCATATCATCCGTGGAAAATCCCATGATACCTCCGAGCAGGGCACGGTCTGTTCCGTGGCCTTTGTAGGTGCGGGCAAAAGAGCCGTAAAGAGTAAATTCTACTTTTTTCAGAGGCCCATTGATCATTTTCTGCGCAAGAAAACCAATGCGGGCAGCACCGGCGGTGTGGGAGCTGGACGGACCGATCATATTTGGCCCCATGACATCGAATACACTGATAAAAGACATGTTCGTTCTCCTTAAAATTTGTATAAAAATAGTGTTTACATTTATGAAAAAAATACAATTGATGTCCTTGTGATTGTATTGTATCATTCCCTGAAGAAGGAAGCAAATTTATTAAAAGGAAAGCAGCAGAATAGAATATATAAAACTGTTTAAAATAAAAAATAAAAAAATTTAAAAAAGGTGTTGACAAATTGCTTTATTTACAGTAGAATACATTTTGTTGTGAGCGACAAGTACTCACAAAGCAATAAAATGTGCGTTTAGCTCAGCTGGATAGAGCGTTTGGCTACGGAC
>OLPQ01001093.1_pt1 | contig 20578 bp, 14 predicted proteins | sample 1672451 | NCBI WGS metagenome assembly OLPQ01 (sample SAMEA3136687, study PRJEB25190) | human gut metagenome | biome: human gut; feature: human-associated habitat; material: faeces | place: Austria | collected 2013
CCCTACTTACTCATACGGTCTAGCCCATCCGATATCCAAGAATTCGCTCATGCGGGGCATGGCTCATTCTTGGTTGCCGTCTGGGACTTTCATAGTAAAAGAGGGAGGAAATCGATAATGAAGTACAAACGCAGCAAAATTTATGCTCTGTTTGCAGCCGTTTTAGTATTCGTTCTGGCATGTCCGGCGACCGTACTTGCAGCTGCAGAGGAGGAAGTAAGCAGTCCGGCTGTTTACGCCACATTCTGGTCTTTGGTACCGCCTGTTGTGGCAATCGTTCTGGCACTGATCACAAAGGAGGTTTACAGTTCCCTGTTTGTGGGAATCCTGGTAGGAGCAATCTTGTATTCCGGCGGCAATTTCGAAGTTACCGTAAACCAGATTTTTTCCGGCGGAATGATCAGCGTGCTGTCCTCATCCAGCAACGTAGGTATCCTGGTGTTCCTGGTAATTCTTGGAACCATGGTGTGCCTGATGAACCGTGCTGGCGGATCTGCCGCATTCGGACGCTGGGCAAGCAAGCACATCAAAACAAGAGTGGGCGCCGAGCTTGCTACGATTTTACTTGGCGTTCTGATTTTTATTGACGACTATTTCAACTGTCTGACTGTGGGAAGCGTTATGCGTCCCATCACAGACCAGCACAATGTTTCCCGTGCCAAGCTGGCATATCTGATCGATGCCACAGCAGCGCCTATCTGCATTATTGCGCCGATCTCATCCTGGGCGGCAGCAGTCAGCGGATTTGTACCGGGAGAAGACGGAATGTCCGTTTTTGTGAGAGCTATTCCTTACAACTATTATGCAATCCTTACCATTGTGATGATGGTGTCCATGGTTCTGATGAAAGAAGAGTTTGGCTCTATGGGCGTTCATGAGTCCAACGCGTTAAAAGGAGACCTGTTTACAACTGCAGCCCGCCCCTATGCTTCCGGTGATGGAGAAGACCCTGTGAATCCACGGGGAAAAGTAATGGATCTTCTGATTCCCATTATTTCCCTGGTAATCTGCTGTGTCATTGGAATGATCTACACAGGCGGATTTTTCAGTGGTACTGATTTTGTAACTGCTTTTTCCCAGAGTGATGCGTCTGTAGGCCTTGTGCTGGGAAGTTTTTTCGGACTGGTGATCACCATTCTTCTTTATATGGTACGCAAGGTGCTGCCGTTCCGCGACTGCATGGCATGTATCCCGGAGGGCTTCAAATCCATGGTTCCAGCAATACTGATCCTGACCTTTGCATGGACCTTAAAGAGTATGACAGACAGTCTTGGGGCAGCAGAGTTTGTAGCAGAGCTGGTAAAATCTTCTGCAGACGGACTGGTAAATATGCTTCCGGCAATTATTTTCATTGTGGCATGCTTCCTGGCTTTTGCAACCGGTACTTCCTGGGGAACCTTTGGTATTCTGATCCCCATTGTAGTACATGTATTTGAAAACACACCTGGAAATCTGATGATTATTTCCATCTCTGCCTGCATGGCAGGTGCTGTATGCGGTGACCACTGCTCTCCGATTTCCGATACTACCATCATGGCGTCCGCAGGCGCCCAGTGCGATCATGTAAACCATGTATCCACCCAGCTGCCTTATGCCATTGTGGCAGCAGTGGTATCTTTTATCACCTACATTTTCGCCGGCTTCATCCAGAGTCCGCTGTGCCTGATCATTGGCGTGGCGCTGATGATGGGTGCAATGTTTGTGATCAAGTTTAAATTCAGCGATCTGAAAAACGCCTGACGGGGCGGCCGCAGAGATTACGAAGGTATCTGATAACAGAGGATTGCCATAAGTTTCGTAGAAAATAAAATACAGGCCAGTTCTTTGCGTGAGTGCAAAAATACTCAAAATATATGTCTGGTATTTTTGACTGCAAAGAGCGGGTCTGTTTTTTGGCTTTCCGATTTCCAGATGATGTTTGCCTTGCATATGTCCGGGAAAAAATATATAATGGAGCAATGGACGAAAAAATCAGAATCAACAAATATTTAAGTGAAGCCGGCTTTTGTTCCAGGCGGGAAGCGGACAGCCTGATCCAGGAGGGACGGGTTACCGTGGACGGCCGCAGGGCAGAGCCAGGAGAGAAAATTACATCAGACACAGTGGTTTACGTAGACGGGAAGGCTGTGAAAAAAGTAGAAGAGAAGGTTCTTCTTCTATTTTACAAGCCCCGCGGCGTTGTGTGCAGCACCAAGAGGCAGCGCCAGGAGACCACCGTGACGGAATATCTGAACTATCCCCTGCGGGTTTACCCCATTGGACGTCTTGACAAGGACTCCGAGGGGCTTCTGCTTCTGACCAACCAGGGGGATCTGGTAAATAAGATCATGCGCGCGGGCAACTATCACGAGAAGGAATACCTGGTGACCGTAGATAAGCCCATAGACAGCGCTTTTGTGAAAAAAATGGCGTCTGGAATTCCTATTCTGGACACCATAACCCGCCGCTGCTTTGTAGAAAAAACAGGGAAGACTTCTTTTCGCATTATTCTCACCCAGGGCCTGAACCGCCAGATCCGCCGAATGTGCGAGTACCTTGGCTATCAGGTGCAGACCCTGAAGCGTGTGCGGATCATGGAACTGACCCTGGACGGGCTGAAGGAAGGCGAGTACCGGCAGGCTTCCCGGGAAGAGTGGGCGAAGCTGGAGAAAGGAATTGCAAATTCTTCACAGCTTCCCAGCAGCAATCATCAAAAAACAGGAGGACATCATGGAAAATTCTCTACAGCGAATGAAAGAACTGGTAGAAACCCTGAATGGCGCCGCGAAGGCGTACTACCAGGAAGACAGGGAAATCATGAGCAATCAGGAGTACGACAGCCTGTACGACCAGCTGGAGCAGCTGGAAAAAGAAACAGGCACCGTTCTCACAAATAGCCCCACTGTCCGCGTAGGATATGAGGCAGTAAACGAGCTTCCCAAGGAAGAGCATCCAAGCCCCATGCTGTCCCTTGACAAAACAAAGGACCGTGAGGTATTAAGAAGCTTTATCGGAGAGCACAGATGCCTTCTGTCCTGGAAGCTGGACGGCCTGACCATTGTTCTTACCTATGAAAACGGAGAGCTTGTGAAAGCCGTCACAAGAGGCAATGGAATCGTAGGCGAGGTCATCACCAACAACGCAAAAGTGTTTAAGAACATTCCTCTTCGCATTCCCTACAAAGGACAGCTTGTGCTCCGGGGAGAGGCCATTATTACTTACTCAGAATTTGAGCGCATCAATGAGACCATCGGAGATGCAGATGCCAAATATAAAAACCCCAGAAATCTGTGCAGCGGTTCCGTGCGCCAGCTGAACAACGAGATCACAGCCAGACGAAATGTGCGGTTCTATGCTTTTGCCCTGGTAAGCGTCCAGGATGTGGATTTCCATAATTCCCGGGAACAGCAGTTTATCTGGCTGAAGGAGCAGGGCTTTGAGGTGGTGGAATACAAGGTGGTAACTTCCACAAGCCTTGATGAGGCAATGAATTATTTTTCCACCGCAATCGTGAACAATGATTTTCCATCAGACGGGCTGGTGGTTACCTATGATGACATTGCCTACGGCGAATCTCTTGGAAGCACTGCCAAATTTCCAAGGAATTCCTTCGCTTTCAAATGGGCGGATGAAATGCGGGAGACCAAGCTGGTGGATATGGAATGGAGCCCGTCCAGAACCGGACTGATCAACCCGGTGGCGATTTTTGAGCCTGTGGAGCTGGAAGGCACCACAGTGAGCCGTGCCAGCGTGCACAACATCAGCATTGTAAAGGAACTGCAGCTTGGAATCGGGGATACCATCAAGGTCTATAAGGCGAATATGATCATTCCCCAGATCGCGGAGAACCTTACCAGAAGCGGCAACCTGGTAATTCCGGACAAATGTCCCGTATGCGGTCACGAGGCCAGAATCCGCAAGGAGAACGATGTGGAGACCCTTTACTGCATGAACCCGGACTGTGTGGCAAAGAAGATCAAGTCCTTCAGCCTATTTACCAGCCGGGATGCCATGAACATTGACGGCCTTTCCGAGGCAACCCTGGAGAAATTTATTGCCATGGGCTTTATCCACAATCTGGGAGATATTTTTGAAATCGGAAAATATAAGGATCAGATCGTAGAGATGGAAGGCTTCGGACAAAAGTCCTTTGACAACCTGATGGCAAGCCTTGAGAAAGCCAAAGAGACCACTCTTGCCAAGGTGATCTACAGCCTTGGAATCGCAGGAATCGGTCTTGCCAATGCCAGAGTGATCTGCAGATATTTTGACGATGACATTGAGAAAATCCGCCATGCGGATGCAGAAGAGATCAACTCCATTGAGGGGATTGGCCCGGTGCTGGCAGGCAGCCTGGCAGATTATTTTTCCAGTGAAGAGAATAATAAGAAGCTTGACCATCTGCTTGGCCATCTTCACCTGATCCGTGAGGAGACCGCTGGGGAGCAGGTATTTGCGGGCAAAACCTTTGTCATCACGGGAAGCGTGGAGCATTTTGCCAACCGCTCTGAGGCGAAAGCCTTTATTGAGGCAAGAGGCGGCAAGGTGACCGGCTCCGTGACCAAGAAAACCGACTATTTAATTAACAACGATAAAACTTCCGGCTCTTCCAAAAATAAGAAAGCACAGGAGCTTGGAATTCCTATTCTGTCAGAAGAGGATTTCCTGGAATTAGCGGGAGAGTAAGAATTCACATACAGGAGGAAATAAAATGCCAATTAAAATACAAAGTGACCTTCCGGTCAAGGAAATACTGGAAAAAGAAAACTTATTCGTCATGGATGAGAACCGTGCCATGCACCAGGACATCCGTCCGATCTACATCCTGATCCTGAACCTGATGCCTTTGAAGGAAGAGACCGAGCTTCAGCTGCTTCGTTCCCTTTCCAACACCCCTCTGCAGGTAGATGTAAGCTTCATGGCCGTAGAGTCCCATCAGGCAAAGAACACATCCCGAAGCCATCTGAACAAATTCTATCAGACCTTCACAGAGCTGAAGGACAAGAAATTCGACGGAATGATCATCACCGGCGCACCTGTTGAGCAGATGGAATTTGAAGAGGTAGATTACTGGGAAGAGGTGACCAGGATCATGGACTGGTCCGAGACCCATGTGACCTCCACCATTTTCCTGTGTTGGGCAGCCCAGGCAGCGCTCTACCATTTCTATGGCTTGAAAAAGCGTATGCTGGACAAGAAAATGTTCGGCCTTTTCTGGCACAAGGTAATGAACCGCAAGATCCCGCTGGTAAGAGGCTTTGATGATGTGTTCCTGGCACCGCACTCCAGACACACAGAGGTTCCCATTGCGGACGTACACGCCTGCAAGGACCTTACTGTTCTGGCAGAATCCGACGAGGCAGGCCTGTTCCTTGCCATGGCAGAAGATGGCCGCAAGATCTTCGTCATGGGCCATCCGGAATACGACCGAGTCACCCTGGATGGCGAGTACAAGCGCGACCTTTCTAAAGGCCTTCCCATCGAAATGCCAAAGAACTATTACAGGGATAACAATCCGGATAACGGCCCCCAGCTTCTCTGGAGAGCCCACGCTAATAATCTGTACACAAACTGGCTGAATTACTACGTCTACCAGGCAACCCCGTACAACCTGTACGGAACACCGGATTTCAACGGGAAGTAAAGACAGGAGCAGATGTTTTTTCAGGCTGAGAAAGAAATACAGTGGATTATCGGCGAAGAGAAATCCTCACCCGGATTTCTCTTCCTATTTCACCATTAAACCTAAATATTCAACCAAAAGAAAAAACTTTACATCAGCCCGATATTGTGCTATACTTTTCAAAGTCGAAGTGGTTGTACATTGATAATTCAACAACTCGAGTTTTTTATGCACCTGTAGCTCAGTGGATAGAGCAGTGGTTTCCGGTACCATGTGCGGGGGTTCGATTCCCTTCAGGTGTATTGCCTGGAACGATCGGGCGTTCCGGTGCGTTGTATTAAGGAGGACAAGAACTTGGATAATTTCAGAGAATGGTTATCAGATAACCTTCGCTATTTTATGCTTGGCGGAGCGATTCTGTTAATCGTGGTTGTCCTGTTCTTCGGTGTCCGTGCATTTATGGGAAGCGGGAAGGGCGATTCCAGTAAGGACACAGTGGAGAATCAGACGACAGCAGACAACGACCAGGGAAATGTTCCTTCTTCTCCGGCAAATGATGGGGAGACTGACGGGAAGAAAGACGCCAATCCCATGGAGACGGCTAATGAAGAGATTACTTCATTGATCAAGAGCTATTATAAAGCTCTGGGGGATAAAGATATTGCGACGCTGCGTACTCTTGTGGATAATCTTGCACCATCAGATGAGTCCAAGATTACCAATGCGAAATACATTGAAGGGTATGAGGCTGGAGATATCTACACGAAAAAGGGGCTTGATGACGATTCCTATGTAGTATATTCCTGTTTTTACTACATCTGTCAGGGGATTGATACAAAGGTACCTGCGCTTGCTGAGTTCTACGTAGTGAAGGACACAGACGGGAATTGGAAGATTGATGGCGCTGTTCACGATGACAGCGACGAAATAACGAAATATGAAGTTTCTCTGCGACAGGATGATGATGTCAAGGAATTGAAGGACAAGGTGAAGAAGCTGTATGACGATGCACAGGCTTCCGACCCGGCACTTACCACATTCCTTGAAGGACTTGGTGAAGATGACACCGGATCTGAGGACACAGCAGAGGGAACGATTCTGGTAGTTACAGAGGATTGTAATGTCCGTGCAGCAGCCAGCAGTGATGCGGAAATACTGGGAGGTTTATCCGCCGGTACTGAGGTTGAGAAGAAAGGCGAGGACGGTGAGTGGGTACAGATCGATTACGATGGTACAGAAGCTTACGTTCACAATAGCCTTCTCCAAGAGAAAACTGAATAATGCAAAATAAAAAGAACTGCCGTATATTTGGGGCAGTTCTTTTTTTGCAGAGAAACAGGTCTTTTCCTGAAGTATTTTAAACAGGTTAAAAATCAGAAAGCTCCATAGGAAGTTCCGGCTTCCAGTGTGATACCCTTGGCTGCAGCCAGCTCACTGACTGTAACCAGCTGATATCCCTCCTGGATCAGCTGTGGAATAAAGACCTCCGCAGCATCTACAGATTCCTTAAAAATATCGTGCATCAGGATGATCGCGCCATCCTGGGCATTATCCATCACATTCTGGACAGTAGAATCCGCATTCTGCGTCTCCCAGTCCAGGGTATCCACAGACCACATGATCAGAGGTCTTGCAGCAATCCCTGCTACAGTATCATTAAAAGAACCATAGGGTGGGCGCACCACAGTAGCGCTATGTCCCACCAGATTCTGAATCTCTTCATCTGTGCGGGAAAGCTGGCTGGTCACGTCCTCTGCGGAAAGGGTGGCAAGATCTGCGTGATCAAAGGAATGGTTGCCAATCTCACAGCCAAGTTCCTCCATTCTGGACAGAGGCTCCTGGAAGTATTCGATCTCCTGGCCTACCAGGAAAAAAGTAGCCTTTGCATTATTGGCTTCCAGACAGTCAAGCAGACGGTCGGTGAAATCACTTGGCCCGTCGTCAAAGGTAAGGGCAATCATTCCCTTGGGCTCTGGCGTAGGTGTTGGTTCAGAAGGCTGCTTGCCGTCCTCTTCAGATGAAACAGAAGCTTCCGCTGCAGATGAGGAATCACCTGCTGCAGAAGCTGTGGAATCTGCGGTGCCTTCCGCGGAAGCAGCCTGTTCCGCGGAAGCTGTGTTCATATAAAATACCAGCCCTGTATCAGAACTGCTGTCTGTGGGATCGCCCTGCTGAACCCCGTTGGCATCAAAATGATAAACCTGTCCATCTATGGTGACATCGCCTGTCTGCAGAACTCCGTCTGCGTTCAGATAGTAGCGGCTGCCGTCCAGTTCCAGCCATCCGGTCTGCATAACGCCGTTTGCATCGAAATAATAGCGGCTGCCGTCCGTGTCGGTCAGCCATCCGGTGTATCCTGCGCCGTTTACCATGAAATACCAGCTGCTTCCAACTGGGGTCCAGGTTCCTTCAGAAGCTTCCGGTGAAGCGGTGATCACGGCTTCCGGCTGTTCTGTAGGAGATGGTTCCGGGGTGGGGGTATCGGCAGGTGCCGAAGATGGCTCTTCTGTCTGCTGCTCCCCTTCTGTATGATCGGTATCCAAAGCTGTCCCGCCACCAGACTGGAGTGCGGAATCATCCGCATTCCCTGCTACGAACATATCCGGCGCCTTGGTGTCCTCAATGGGAGAGGGCGCTGCAGAAGACTGTGTAAAACCAATTCCGCAGCCAAGACACATAAGAACAGCTGCAACTGCCAGCCCCTTGTTCGTATGCGGTTTATGGCCTGACATAAAATTCCTCCTTTATGAAACTCGTTATAGTAGAATGCCGGGGAAAATTTCCCGCTGGCATGATTCTTTCTAATCATACAATATATGACATGAAAAAACAAGAGCGTGTTGCAGCTGGAAAATTCCTGCCGCCGTGCGGATTGCAGAAAGCCTTTTTCAAACACGTTCTAAAACGGATTCTTGTGCAAGTTGTTTGTATAGAGGGCAAATATTTCACAAAAAACTGGGAAAATTTATTTTGAAATTTACATAACTTTCTGTTATATTAGATTGTGATGATGTTAACCGAAAAAGCACATACAAAAGCTTTTTACAGTTTGATGATTCTTATCTGATACAATAGATAAGAACAGGAAAGAAGAGGAAACGATTGCGTAAGAAATCCCATATACTGGTAGCCAGATATCTGGCAGACCAGATGCCTGCTACAAAGAGCCTGCAGTCCCACAGAAAGGCGTTCTGCCTGGGAAGTATCCTTCCAGACATCAAGCCGTCTTTTCTGACGAAGAAGCATGAGTATTTCGGTACCTTTGATGAGGTCCAGGGGAAGATGATGGCTCTTGTAAACAGCAGTCCCCAGGAGTGCAAGGAACGCGTTTACTGGCGCAGACTTGGTGAGGTTATGCATTATATGGCGGACTATTTTACTTTTCCCCACAATAAGAACTTCACTGGCAATCTGTATGAGCATAATAAATACGAGAAGCACCTTAAGAACTATCTGAAGCGCTACATAAACAGCGGAGCGGCAGCACAGCTGACCATCATTCCGGTTCACTTCGGAAGTTTCCAGGAGCTTGTAGCGTACATTAAGAAGGCGCATGAGGGGTATCTTCTCAAGGAGAGAAACATTGTAGAAGATATTCAGTATATTCTCAGAATCTGTTCACAGGTCATTCATGGAATCCTGCAGCTGGCAGCAGTCCGGCTGGGCAGTGAGAGTATTCTGTTTCCGGCAGTGTGCTGATTTGTTTGAAGTAATTTTGAGCCGTCAGGTACCGGGAATCCACAGAATCCATTCTGCGGAAGACCGCTCCTGGCGGCTCTTTTTGCCTGCGGACAGGCCTGTTCCATGGAAAATGGGAATGGGGAAAATACCTTTTTGCCCTGTCCTTATTCTGTGAACAAAAAATGAAAATTTACGAAAATCAAACCGGATAGTTTGAGGACGGTTGATTTAGAAGGGCTAGTATGCTACAATAATTCATGTTAATATTTAAGACGAACTGTCTTTGCAGTAAAAATGCATACCTTTATATTAGGGGAGTAAAGGGATGTTCATAGATAGAAGGGAGCATCTTTTAAATATGAAGAATAAATATCTGACAAAATGTTTATGTATCACCATGGCAGCAGCCGTGTCTCTGGCAGGTCCGGCTGGTGTCCTGGCAGCAGACGGGACATCCTTGTCAGTAACAGAAGCAGCGATACAATCAGATGAGACAGCACAGGAAACAGCTGCAGCTAAGGCTACGGTGCCTACACAGGTGCCGACAGCAGCACCTACCCAGACTCCTACAGCGGCACCTACTCAGATGCCTGCAGCGCAGCCCGCAGAAGCAGCAGAAGCATCTGCCCAGGTACCGGCAGATCCTACTCAGACGCCGCAGCCTTCTGAATCAGCAGAGCCCAGTGAGACCCCGGATGACACACCAACCGTGACACCAGAGCCAGGGGAGCCCCCGGATGTGACGCCTACCGTGACACCAGAGCCGGGGGAGGAGCCGGATGTGACGCCTACCGTGACACCAGAGCCCAGCGAGACTCCGGATATAACACCTACCGTGACGCCGGAACCCGGGGAAGACCCGGATGTGACACCTACGGTTACTCCGGAACCTAGCATAACACCAGAACCAAGCGTGACCCCGGAACCCAGTGTAACCCCCACCATTCTCCCGGAATTATCTGAGGAGAGCCAGAAGAAAGTAAAGGCCCTTATCGAATCCATTGATAAGACCTTCCAGGAAGAACTCAGCGAAGGGAAGATCGAAGAGGTAAAGCAGCTTCGGGCGACCTACGACAGCTTTACAGATCAGGAGAAGGCAGCGGTTACCAATTACCAGCTGCTGACCGAGATGGAGGCGACCATCAATCTTACGCCCACACCTACGCCTACCGTGACTCCGGAAGATGTCCAGGCAATCCAGGGAACACCTGTTTATTATGCCACCAATCTTCATGCCGGCAAGGAGTTTTATCTGAACAGTCTTAAGGATAATTATCAGCTGACCTTTTCCGATGATTTTGCAGATATCATGGATCAGATCGAGTCTGAATACAAGGTGAAGAAACTGCTTACAGATGTATCCGATACCACAGGGGGTGTGACCACCTCCGCAGATTCTCTTCTGGTACGCAACTGGCAGGACATTCTTGCCGTGTATATCTATGAGCAGAGCCTTCAGGGCGTTACCTCCTACACACTGGATGGGTCTTGTAAGGAAGCTCTTGCCCGGATTTTTGAAGAGATGAATCCGGTTGTGCGGGATGAGAATGATTCCCGCAGGGTTACATATGGCTGCTACCATATTAATGATTACATCAAGAAGAACAAGATTCCCAAGGAAGAGCGAGGTGTGCTCAAGAAGTACCTGGAGACAGACTGCAAGCTTCTTTGCGCCACTGTCACAGCTGCCAGGGGGTTTGTAAGACAGAGCGTGGGAGATGACGTTTCAGAGGAGCGTGTGAATGTAATCACAGCTGCCTATTCCCTGGTGGGCAAGGTTGGCTATTTCTGGGGCGGCAAATCCACCACCATCGGCATGGACCCATACTGGGGAAGTGTGGAGCAGGTGACTGCAGAGGGAAGTCAGAGTACCGGATCTCTTCGTGCCTACGGACTTGACTGCAGCGGCTTTGTTACCTGGTCTGTGATCAACGGTTACAGGGACCAGGCCATGATCGCAGCGGTGGGAAACGGAACCTCAGACCAGTGGGAGAGAGCCAATGTGGTAAGCGAGGCAGACGCCCAGCCTGGAGACCTGGTTTTCCAGAGAGGTCCGGAAGCCGGCAGCTCCAACCACGTGGGTATTATCTGCGGCAAGACAGATGCGGGAGACTGGATCGTAGTCCACTGTTCTTCCGGTAAGAATGGCGTTACTGTAGGAGAGGCATACAGTGCAAGCTTCCGTTATATTCGTCAGCCCTCCTTCTATCCGAATGCACAGCAGGTAGAGGAGATGAGAAAGAGCGGCCAGGCAATCACCAGTGCACAGTATATTACAGGAATTGACGTATCCAATAACCTTCAGAGTCTGATCAACGCAAATCTGTCCAATACAGGAGACCTGGATACCGTTACCATAGATCCTTCCGGAAACGGAACGATTTCACCTAGCAGCCTGTATGTGGCCAACAGCCTTCAGGAGCTGTTTGACGCCGGCAAGCAGGTAAGCGTATTCAATCAGGTGACATATGGAGATGCGGCAGAGATGGAAGTCCAGAGTGTCGGCTCCGATGGCAGCGTATCAGCGGAGATGCTGCAGGAGGGAGACTTTACAGGCATTATGGTTGCCAACCGTCTCCAGGAGATGCTTTTAGCGACAATTGTTCAGTGATGAAAAAAGTGCTTCCATACCCGATGGCGGGCAGGAAGCACTTTTGCTATCGTAGGAATGTGCGTTTGAAAAGTTACTGTGCAGGCAAAGAACAATAGCAATCGGGGAGGTTCCCTTATCGGTTGATACCGGATAATACATCCTCGATCCATTTGTCCGTATTATAATTACCGTCGAAGAACTTTACAATCACGCCGTAAGGCTCCGTCTGGTTGGAGAAAGCATTTGCCTCGTCGGTATCCACATGCATGGCAAGGCGGTAGCTCCAGTCCACACGGACTACCACATCTGCATAGATCAAGGCGCGGCCGTAGCTTTTGGTAAGGACGAAGACCTCGTCATTGTCTTTTACCTTAAGAGTGACGGCATCGGCCGGGGTCATGTGGATGTGCCGCTTGGCAACGATCACGCCGTGGTCGATGGTCAGTTCACCCTTGGGGCCGATCAGAGTGCAGCCTGGGGAGCCAGTAGTGTCGCCGGACTGGCGGATCACGCCGGGAAGCCCGATCTTCCGGGTATCGGTAAGGGAAAGCTCCACCTGGGTCTCTTTACGGAAGGGACCAAGAAGAGCCATATTCTGGTATTCGCCTTTGGGACCTTTTACGGTAAGGCGTTCCTGGCAGAGGTATTGTCCGGGCTGGCTTAGTTCCTTCGTATAATGAAGCTGGGCATCCTCCCCGAAAAGGAAACGGAAATCCTCCTGGGAGACATGGATATGCCTGGCTGAAGTTTCAATAGGGATTTTGGTACTCATGAAAAATTCCTCCGAAGTGACGTTTTTTGATTCACTGAAATCGTTATATGTTATGATGAGAATTGCGGGAGCTGCTTTGCAGCGGAGCAATTCGTGGATATCAAGTTAGGGGCAAAAGACCTTTTGACCCTAACATCATGTTATAGAGTTTAATCTTAATGAGAAAAAATAGCAAGTATTTTTGTAACTATTCAGAAGGTAGCATTCCGCGAGGTGTTTTTTTGTGAACGTAGTTCACAGAAAACCCGAGAATTGCGGCGCGAAATCATGCAAAGCATGCTTTCTGTGCATCGCGAAGCGTGTAACTGTGAAGGTACTGAACAGTTACGTCTTTTTTACATTACCATATTAAAGGAGCTTATCCAACATGAAAAAGCATACAGACAGCGGATTTACCTTTGACATTCAGGGGGATCACGCTGTGGTCATGGAAATAGACGGGAATCCGCAGATCGTGGAAATTCCCGGTGAAATTGATGGAGTTCCGGTTACCGAGCTGGCGGAATATCTGTTTTCCGGCAAAAGCTGCCAGGTGATCCGCATTCCTTCCGGCGTATGGAAGATCGGCAGATACGGCTTTTACAATTGCCGGGAGCTGGAAGAACTGTGGTTTTCCAGTGATTTCACAGATCTTGGAAGCGGAGCCTTCACAGGCTGTCACAAGATCCGCAGGATGGAAGTGCAGATGAACAGCCAGGAATCCGGTCTGAAGGAGATTCTTTCCGAGGTGGGAGAAGAACTGCAGGTGCACCTTTACGGGGAGGTGGAGGCCATGCTCTGGTTCCCGGAATATTACGAGGAGGGCGTGGAGAATACCCCCGCCAGGATTTTAATGACTGAGGTACACGGAAGCGGCCTTTATTACCGGAACTGTTTTCAGGGAAAAGTGTTCCACTTCCTGGAATACGACAAGCGCTTTGAGCTTGCCAGGGCCCAGGAATCTCCGGATTTTCTCCGGGAAATGGTGTACGGAAGGCTGTACTGGCCAGTAGGGCTTACCGCCAAGGCCAAAGCCCAGTATGAACAGTATCTGCAGGAGCATATGGCACAGATCGCTTCAGCGTTTATCCGGCAGAAGCGGGGCAAAGAGCTGGAATGGCTTCTTCATACTTACCCTTTAACGCCGGACCAAAGAGAGCTGTTTGCCGGTCTTATGGATCAGGCAAATGCTTCCCACGCCTCAGAAATCCTCAGTATGCTGATGGAATACCAGAGAGTCCATTTTCCATCCAGAAGGAGAAGCTTTGACTTATGAGTGATTCAGGAACATTTAAGGTAAATCCCATTCACGATGCCCAGCAGCGGGCCCTTGCGGCAGAGGCCATTTGCCAGGATATCCTGACCGGAGCAAGGAACCAGCTGTATCTGAACATGCGGTTTCTGGACAGTGCGCTGGCGGCCCTTCCTTTTGTAGGGGAGATGGGCATACATCCTGTGGGAACGGATGGAAACGTGCTGTATTATCAGCCGGAAGAATTGATGGAGCTGTTCAAAAAAGGGACGGAGAAGGTGAACCGTGTTTATCTGCACAGCCTGCTGCACTGTATTTTTCTCCATGTGTTTCCAGAGCGGGACAGTGAGGGGAATCCGGCAGTGGATGTCCAGTACTGGAATCTTGCCTGCGACATTGCGGTGGAGAACATGATTGACGGCCTTTATCTGAAATGCGTCCATCAGCCAGCCTCCATGGTGAAGCGCCAGGCACTTTCCCTGATCTTAGAAGAGGGCAAAGTGCCTACCGCTCAGCGGATTTACAGACGGCTTCAGACCCTGCATCTGCCGGAGAACAAAATGCAGGAGCTGCGAAGGGAATTTTCCCAGGATGACCATAGTAAATGGTACGAGAACCATCCAAACAGCCCTCAGATGTCCCAGAGGAAAAAGAACTGGGATGACATCAGGAACCGCATGCAGACCGAGATGGAGACCTTTTCCAAAGAAGCTGGACAGGGCGGGGAGACCCTTGCGGACCAGCTTCGGGCGCAGAACCGGAACCGCTATGATTACAGGGAATTTCTGCGGAAGTTCTCTGTTTTGAAAGAAGAAATGAAAGTGGATATGGACACTTTCGATTATATATTTTACAATTATGGAATGAATCTGTATGGCAACATGCCCCTGATCGAGCCGTTGGAGACCAAGGAAGAACGGAAGGTGGAGGATTTCGTCATCGTCATCGACACTTCCATGTCCTGTAAGGGTGAACTGGTACAGAAGTTTCTGGAGGAGACCTACAGCGTGCTCAGTGAATCGGAGAGCTATTTCAGGCGGATCCATGTGCATATTCTCCAGTGCGATGAGAAGATCCAGTCCGATGTGGTCATTGAGAATGCCATGCAGTTAAAGGAATATATGTCCCATTTTACTGTGAAAGGGGGAGGGGGTACGGATTTTAGACCGGCCTTTGCCTATGTGGAGCAGCTGATGCGGGCGAAGAAATTTACAAAGCTTCGGGGACTGATCTATTTTACAGACGGCTATGGAATCTATCCTGCCAAAATGCCTCCTTACGAGACGGCTTTCGTTTTCATGAAGGAGGATTACCAGGACATTGATGTGCCGCCCTGGGCTATTAAACTGATTCTGGACAGTGAGGATCTGGAGAAGTAAGATGATCCAGACGTGGATGTGGATTTTGGCAATACGAGGAGAGAGATTATGAATATTAAGCGAGCGAAAGAAGAGATTCGAAATACAATAGAAGCTTACCTTCTGAAAAATGAGTACGGGGAGTACGAGATCCCGGTGATGGCACAGCGTCCCATTTTTCTCATCGGGGCACCTGGAATCGGCAAGACCCAGATCATGGAGCAGATTTCCAGGGAATGCAAGGTGGGCCTGGTATCCTACACCATCACCCATCACACCAGACAGAGCGCCATCGGCCTGCCCTTTATTTCCAAAAAGGAATTTGACGGCAGGGAAATGGCGGTTACAGAGTATACCATGAGTGAGATCGTGGCTTCCATTTACGAGAAAATCCAGGAATCCGGACTAAGGGAAGGAATCCTTTTTATTGATGAGATCAACTGCGTTTCCGAGACGCTGGCCCCTGCCATGCTGCAGTTTCTCCAGTGCAAAACCTTCGGAAGCCATAAGATCCCGGAGGGCTGGCTGATCGTGGCAGCAGGAAACCCGCCGGAATACAACAAATCCGTCCGGGAATTTGATGTGGTGACCATGGACCGTGTGAAAAAGATCCAGGTGGAGCCGGATTTTGATGCGTGGAGAGAGTATGCCTATACAGCTGGTGTGCACCCTGCCGTGATTTCCTATCTGAACACAAGGCCTGCCAATTTCTACAAGATGGAAAGTACTGTGGACGGCAAAAATTTCGCCACACCAAGAGGCTGGGAGGATCTTTCCAGGCTGATCCAGGTCTACGAGAAGCTGGATAAAACGGTGGATCGGGAGGTGGCTGGCCAGTACATCCAGCATCCTCAGATCGCCAGGGATTTTGCCAATTATCTGGAGCTGTTTTATAAGTACCGCACAGATTATCAGATCGATGAGGTATTAAATGGCCGCATCGACGATATTCTGGTGAAAAAGGCAGCTCACGCATCCTTTGACGAGAAGCTGAGCGTCACCGGGCTTCTTCTTTCCAGGCTGAACAAGGGGTTTGAAATGGTCCGCGAGGAAGAAGATGTGCTTGCCGCTGTTTTTGATATTTTAAAGGAAAGCAAGGAGCCTCTTATGGAAGGCCAGAGGGAGCAGCCTGTGGTTTATCTTGAGGATGTGAAGAACCGTTATCAGGCAGAGTCCGCCGCCCGAAAGAAGGCAGGGCTTTTGTCCAGGGAAGACATTCATCACGACCAGCAGGTGCTGGACACTTTGGAGCGCTACGTGATGAACCTGAAAAAAGAAAATGTCCAGGACGGGGAAGCAGCCTTCGCTTTTCTTCGCCAGTGGTTTAATGAGTCTAAGGAAAAGTATGACGAAGATTTTGACCAGGCAGCCAGACAGCTGGAATATGCCTTTGATTTTATGGAAAGCGCTTTTGCAGGAGGACAGGAGCTGGTGGTGTTTATCACAGAGCTGAATACCAGCAGCCCGGCAGTTTCCTTCCTTCAGGAGTACTCCTGCGAGAGATATTACCGTTACAACAAGGAACTTTTGTTCCGGGAAAATACCAGAGACATTCTGGAGCGGATCCGGCAGCTGGGATAAGGAGGCCAAATGCGAAAAAGAAATCCCTGGAAGCTTATTTTTATCATTCTGTTTGCAGCGGCGGTTCTGGTGGGAATTTATGTGTATCAGCAGCAGTATGAGCCTGGAAGCCTTCTGGAAAAGGCGGGAGAAAAGCTTTTTGAAAATGCTCCTGAGATTTTTTCGGGAGAGCCCAAAGAAGTGCGGGAGCTAAGAAAGCAGAAGATTGCCGGGACGGATGAACAGTCCGGCCGCCAGGAATATTATTTCGGGCTTTTGACAGAGGAGGAGCAGCGGGGATACCGGGAAATGCTTACCGGGATCCAGAACCGGGAGAAGGAATTTTACCTTACGGTCTATGAAGATGACACGGCAAACCGGGTCTATCATGCGGTTCTTATGGATCACCCGGAACTGTTCTGGGTCCATAACCGGAAGTCGGTTTACAAAACCACATTCTCAGACGGCAATTACTGTACCTTTTCCCCGGGATACAGCTACACAGAGGAAGAGATCGAAGAAATCCAAAAGGCGGCGGAAAATGCCTGTCAGGAGGTAAGTGCGCTGCTTCCAGAGGGGGCAGATGACTACGAAAAAGCCAAAACAGTGTATACCTATCTGATCAATACCGCAGAGTACCAGGAGTCTGAGGATGACCAGAGCATGGCAGGCATCTTCTGGAAAAAACAGGCGGTGTGTGCCGGGTACGCAGGCGCTGCCCAGTATCTTCTGGAATATTTGGGAGTTCCCTGCATCTATGTGGAGGGCAGCACGGCGGGAAGCACAGAGGGGCATGCCTGGAACATCATCTTGCTGGATGGGGATTACTATTATTTTGATGCCACCAACGGGGATCAGCCGGAATTTCTGGAAGGAGATGCGGTTCAGCTTGCAGAACACAAGACGATCCTGTATGATTATCTGTGTCCCTTCCCAAAGGAATATGAGATGACTTACACGCCGTCCAGTGAATTTACTTTACCGGAATGTACGGCTACTGCTAAGAATTTCTATGTGCTGAACCAGGGGTGCTTTGACACCTATGATTACCAGGAGATCCTGGCGTACTGTCAGATGCGGCTGAATAACGGGGCGGCGGTAGTGAGATTTAAGTTTTCCACTCAGGAAGCTTTTGATGCGGCCAAGGCAGAGTGGATCAACGGGGACTCCATTCAGGAAACTGCCAGATATTATATGACCCTATATGGAATGAATCAGGTGGAATATCACTATGGCATTCTGGAAAATATGAAAACCATTTATTACATGTTCTGATTACAGTGTTTTGAAAAAAATAGTATATAATGAGGATTGCGGAAGCTGCTTTGCAGCGGAGCAATTCGTGGATATCAAGTTAGGGGCAAAAGACCTTTTGCCCCTAACATCATAGAATCAATTGTGGGAGGAGGCGTTACTTATGACAGATATTCTGAAAAATGTTTTAAATATTGCCGCCAGAATCCATGACATGCAGGCGGCGGGAACGCTGGCAATGGCGTTCTTTGGAATCGTGCTTGTATTTGGACTGGTCAACTGTATTCTGGGCTATCGGCTTTTGCGGTTCTGGATGATGATCTTCGGCTTTCTGATGGGTGCCGGGGCAGGCTTCTTTGGCGTATATGAGGCGGGAGCCAGCGACAAAACCATTTATGTGGTGGTTATGCTGATCGCAGGCGTAGTCCTTGCGGTAATATCCTTTGCCATCTTTAAGGCTGGTATTTTTATCATCGGTGCCGGAATTGGGCTGACAGTAACCATTTACCTGATCCATCCCACCACATCCTTTACCTTTTTTCTGTGCCTGCTGACAGGTGTAGGACTTGGCTTCCTTGCCCTTCGTTATGAGCGGGAAGTAATTATTGTGGGAACCAGTATCCTCGGCGGAATTTTAAGCGGCTTTGCCACTGCCAAGCTGACAAATATGGAGGAAATTCCTTTTGGAATCATCTTTTCCATCGGCTTTGCCCTGGTGGGAATGCTGATTCAGTTTGCAATCAACAGGCTGAAATACGAGGATGAGGACGAGGGAGAAGCTGAGAATTCCAGAAGAACTTCCCAAAAGAGAAGACCTGCAGTATACGAAGAAGAATCGGACACCGATTTCCAGGAAGAGGACGAAGCACCAAGGAAAGTTCGCCAGTCAGGAAGAAAGCGCCGGGACACCTACGAGGAATATGACCAGGAGGATGATCTGGACTATGGAGTGAACGGTTTTGACCTGGAAAATGATGAGCTTCCGGAGGATGACCCGGATGCTATGGAAGAGATTCTGGATGAATATTCGGTGGATGAGGATGAGGTAATTGAAGAGTACTTAGAGGACTACTACGGCGAAAACAAAAAGAAAAAGAAGAAAAACAGCGCCAGTCCGTACCAGAGAAAAACAAGAAAATAAAAGGCGGTTTCGCGGCTTCTGATGCTGACGAAAATGCAGATAAAAAAGCAGCCAATTCTTTTAATATATAAGTTCTGTGTTCAGAACCTGAAAGAACTGGCTGCTTTCTTTATTATTTTGAGTTTCGTATATCAAGCAAGTGTGAACTGTCGCGGCTCCGCTGTGCTTTAGAACTCAATCTCCTTCAAATATCTGGACAGTGCGTCCTGCCAGGTTGGAAGAGGAGTGAATCCGTTTTCCACCAGCTTTTTCTTATCCAGGCGGCTGTTAAATGGGCGTGCAGCCTTGGAAATGCCGTACTCTGCAGTGGTTACCGGAAGAACTGTAACTTTGTCTTCTGCATACTCTGTATGTCCAAGCTCTACAGCCTGACGGAAGATTTCTTTTGTGAAATCATACCAGCTGATGTAACCGCCCTCGTTAGTTGCGTGATAATAGCCGTATTTGTCTGTCTGGATCATGTCCACCATGAGACGGGCGAGATCATAGGTATAAGTAGGGGTACCGATCTGGTCGTTGACAACCTTTAAGGTATCGTGAGTTTTTGCCACGTTTAACATGGTTTTGATAAAGTTTTTGCCATTTTTGCCGAATACCCATGCAATACGGATGATGAAGAATTTATCAACATTGTGATAAACGGCAAGCTCGCCGTCCAGCTTGGTCTGGCCATAAACGTTCAGCGGCTTGTATGCCTTGCAGTCCGGCTCCCACGGAGTGGTGCCCTGACCGTCAAACACATAGTCTGTGGAAAGATACATCATTTTGATGCCAAGCTTTTTGCAGACCTTTGCAATGTTCTCTGTGCCAAGAACGTTGACGCGGCGGACGATTTCCTGCTTGTCCTCATCCTCAGCTGCATCTACAGCTGTCCAGGCTGCACAGTGTACCACGCCGTCCACGCCTGCTTCTGTAATGGCTTTTTCCACAGCGGAAGCATCTGTAATGTCTACAGAAATATAAGGCATTGTGGTGACAGCAGTACTATCCTGAATTCCGCTATACTCCGGGGCAAGGTCAGAGCCTACCCCTTCGTATCCGCGCTTATCAAGCTCGTTCATTACATCGTGGCCAAGCTGACCTGCCACACCTGTTACAAACAGTTTCATATCTGTCAGCCCTCCTTAGCGGTTGCCGTACATTTTTTCGTAGTAATTCTGATACTCTCCGGAAATAATGGTCTCCCACCATTCCTTGTTGTCAAGATACCACTGGATGGTCTTCTTGATACCGTCTGCAAATTTGGTTTCTGGCAGCCAGCCCAGTTCGTTGTGGATCTTGGTTGGGTCGATCGCATAACGCATGTCATGACCCTTACGGTCTGTTACGTATGTGATCAGGCTCTCTGGTTTTCCAAGCTCTTTGCAGATGATCTTAACGATGTCG
>OLPQ01001108.1_pt1 | contig 20479 bp, 18 predicted proteins | sample 1672451 | NCBI WGS metagenome assembly OLPQ01 (sample SAMEA3136687, study PRJEB25190) | human gut metagenome | biome: human gut; feature: human-associated habitat; material: faeces | place: Austria | collected 2013
CTGCCGCACCTCGCTCGCCGTATCGGCACTTAGAATTATGCGGTATTGCCTTAGATGTTTTTCGTTACCCAATCCCGTAGGGGCGCACATTGTGCGCCCGTTGCCTTGCGGCGAATGATGTGGCGCGGCCCGTCCGCGGGACGATGCAAGCATCGTGCCCTGCAAATATTGGCAGCGTTTATCGCAACCGGCAGGGTCTCTCCCCGGCGCGATGAGGGCATCGTGCCCTACAGATCAAACCGCCGGGCCTGTCCCTTACCGCAAAATTCCTAATTACTCATTTCTAATTACTCATTCCTAATTTCTAATTTTCCCATCCAACTCCTCGCTCCTACCCCCTAACTCACTTCATGAGCATTTCCGCCGCCTTCGCTAGCTCCGCGTTCACCGCATCGGCTTCCGCTTCGCTCTTGCCCACGGCGGACAGATACACTTTGATTTTCGGCTCGGTGCCAGAGGGGCGCACCATCAGCTTGTGGCCGCCCGCCAGGTGGTATTCCAGTACGTTGGCGCGGGGCAGGCCGGTGCCATCGGTATCATAATCCGCAACACGCTCCACCGCATAGCCCGCAATCTCTTTGGGCGGGTCGGCGCGCAGAGTCTTCATCAGGTTCTGCATGGTGTACATGCCGGTTTCGCCCTCAAAGGCAAAGCTGCACAGGGCGTTGCGGTAATAGCCAAACTCTTTGTACAGCGCTTCAATGGCATCCAGCAGTGTCATGCCCTGCTGGGCATACCAGGCGGCGGCTTCACACACCAGCAGCGTGGCGTTCACGGCATCCTTATCCCGCACATGTCCGCCGGACAGGTAACCATAGCTCTCCTCAAAGCCAAAGATATAGCGTTCCACATGGCCCTCTGCTTCCAGCTTGCCGATCTGCTCGCCGATGAACTTAAAGCCCGTCAGGGTGCGGCGCAGCTCCACGCCGTACTTTTTGGCAACCGGCGTTGCCATATCGGTGGAAACAATGGTGGTCACGGCCACGGGTTCCTTGGGCATGGTGCCGCGGGCCAGGCGTGTGCGGCAGATATAATCCATCAGGATAATGCCCATCTCGTTGCCGGTGATCAGCCGGTAGCCGCCCTTGCCGTCCGGCACAGCGGTGCCGCAGCGGTCACAGTCGGGGTCGGTGCCAAGCAGTAGATCCGGGTGTACTTTATCGCACAGTTCCAGGCCCTTCTGCATGGCTTCGCGGATTTCCGGGTTGGGATACGGGCAGGTGGGGAAATTCCCATCCGGTGTTTCCTGCTCCGGCACCACCGTCACATGGGTCACACCCAGCTTGGCCAGCAGTTTTTTTACGCACTCCAGGCCGGTGCCGTTCAGCGGGGTGTACACCAGCTTGAGCTGCTCAATGCCGGTGCCATCGCCAACGCGTTGGTCATATACAGCCTGTACAAAATCATCCAGGCATTTGTCGTCGATGCTCACAATGCGGCCTACCTGCACACCGGCTTCATAATCCACCAGCTTTACGCCGTCAAAGCAGTCCACTTTTTCGATTGCAGCCAGAATTTTATCTGCCACTTCCAGCGTGATCTGGCAGCCATCGGCGCCATACACTTTATAGCCGTTGTACTTGGCCGGGTTGTGGCTGGCTGTAATGCAGACGCCTGCCCCGCAGCCCAGATAGCGCACCGCCCAGGAAAGTGCGGGCGTGGGCTCCAGCCGCGGGTACACGCAGGCGGTAATGCCGTTTGCCGCCAGCACGCGGGCAGCTTCGCGGGTGAACAGTTCGCCGTTATTGCGGCTGTCATGCGCAATGGCGATCTTTTTGGGCAGGTCGGTCGCGTTCAGGTAATCGGCCAGGCCCTGGGTGGCCTTGCGCACCGTGTACAGGTTCATGCGGTTGGTGCCCGCCCCCAGCACACCGCGCAGGCCGCCGGTGCCAAATTCCAGGTCACGGTAAAAACGGTCCGTGATAGCAGCATCATCCCCGGCAATGCCGTGCAGTTCTTCCGCCACAGCGGTATCCAGTTCCGGCTGGGCCAGCCAACGGTCATACAGTTCTTTCGCTGTATTCATAACAGCACCTTCTTCCTCAAAGTCTGTTTCAGGAAGTGTTCGTTATTTATCAAACATTTACACAGCCTTATTATAGCAGATACTTGGCCGCAAAAAAAGCCGCGGCGGGCAAAAATTTTACCAGCCGCGGAAATTATACATTTTGTATTTTTCTTTCGTTTACACTGTATCGCGCAGCACACCGGCGTGTTCCAGCCCCACCATCACCACGGGGATCAGCACCAGCTGCAACACAATGCCCGGCAGCGCGGTGGCAAATGCACCGGCAATGAACATCTGCATGGTAAAGCCATTGCCGCCAAGGCCCAGCAGCACGGTTTGGGCCACGCCCCACACAGCGCGCCCGGCCAGCATGGCGGGCACCAGCGCCATATAAACGCCCGCCACGCCGCGCTTGTTCAGCTTGGCATACAGCAGACCGATCACCGCGCCATAGGCAGCCAGCTCAAACGCCATGCCAATGCCGGTGGGGTACAGCACCGGCATGCCAAACAGCAGCCCGCGCAGCAGCGGCATTACCGCGCCAACGGCCAGGCCATACGGCCAGCCGCATACCATGCCGCACAGCAGCACGGGAATGTGCATCGGCAGCAGCATTTTGCCGATCTGCGGGATCTGCCCGGTGATAAGCGGCAGCACCAGGCCCAGGGCCAAAAACAGGGCGGAAAGGGTCAGCTTACGGGTGGATGTTTTCATGATTCAGACTCCTCACATTCTATTTTTTTATTTGATTCCACAGTTTGACAGCAGCAGAACACCATGATACGATGATGGTAAAACAGAGATAAAGAAAGAGGTTTTCTTTTATGGAAATTCTTGTGATTGACGGACAGGGCGGCGGGCTGGGCCGCCAGCTGGTTGCCGCCGTTAAAAAGGCCGTTCCGCAGGCGGTGGTAACGGCCATCGGCACCAACAGCGTGGCCACTTCCGCCATGATGAAAGCCGGGGCTGACCGCGCTGCCACCGGCGAGAACGCCGTGGTAGTGGGCTGCCGCCGGGCGGATGTCATTTTGGGGCCCATCGGCATTGTGATGGCTGATGCCCTGCTGGGCGAAATCACCCCCGCCATGGCGCAGGCCGTAGCCCAAAGCGATGCCCGCCGCATCCTGATCCCCGCCAACCGGTGCGATACCCTGGTGGTTGGGGTGAGCGCCCCCATCGGCACCCTGGTGGAGCAGGCTGCCGCGGCCGTGCTGGACGGCTGCCGGAACTAAGGCAACACCGCACAATTCCCGCCTAGCGGCTTAAGCACCGCTTCGGCACTTAGAATTATGCGGTATTGCCCTAAAGCGTATCGGAAAACCGCATAAAAATCCACAAAAACAAAATGCAGAAAATATCCCGTCCCCCTGCTGGGGAACACGATACCTTCTGCATATCTATCATCAAAGCAATATCAAGTTGTCATCTGCCATACGGTGCAGCATGCACCAGGATGTTGGGCGCTTCTGCGCCGCAGGGCCGGTTTCCTGCCGGTCGATTGATATTATTATAGTATAAGGCGGCGTGCTGCGTCAAGCCCACCGCCGGAGGAACTGCCATGAAACTGATGATTGCATCCGACCTGCACGGTTCGGCTTTTTATTGCAGGCAGCTGCTTGCCGCCATGGAGCGCGAGCAGCCGGACAAGCTGTTGCTGCTGGGGGATATTCTGTACCACGGCCCCCGCAACGACCTGCCGGAGGGCTACGCCCCCAAAGAGGTAATTGCCATGCTGAATCCCCTGCGGGAGCGGCTGCTGTGCGTGCGCGGCAACTGCGATACCGAGGTGGACCAGATGGTGCTGGACTTCCCGATTTTGGCCGACTATGCCCTGCTGTATGCCGGTTCCCGCACAGTGTTTGCCACCCACGGCCACCATTACAACACGGCCTGCCCGCCGCCGCTTGCCAAGGGGGATATTTTGCTGCACGGCCACACCCATGTGCCCGCCTGGCAGGAATTTGGCAGCGGCAATTTGTATCTGAACCCTGGTTCCGTTGCCATCCCGAAGGAAAACAGCGCCCATTCCTATATGATGCTGACCGATTCCGGCTTTGCCTGGAAAGATCTTGAAGGCAGCATATACCATACACTCGCATTGGATTGCCCAAACTGCGGTTGAATCAATCGCTTGTGCGGTGTAAAATAAAGTGGGGTGGGATTCTTTTGTCCCACGCGCCAACAACCATACAGATTTCATCATATAAACATAAAAGGATGGTTCTATCCCATGCAAATTGAACAGCTTTTTGATTTTCTGCACCGGTCAGTGTCGCCGTTCCACGCGGTACACACTGCAGCCCAGCTGCTGGATACCGCCGGTTACACCCGCCTGGAGGAAGCCGAATACTGGAATTTGGAACCGGAACACGGTTATTATGTGACCCGCAACGAAAGTTCCATCATTGCCTGGCGGGTGCCTGCCCACGCCATTGGCGGCTGGCGCATTGCTGCCAGCCATTCCGACTCCCCCACCTGGCGCATCAAGAACACCAACGTGAACGCTGCGGGCTGCATCAAGCTGAACGTGGAAGGCTACGGCGGAATGATTATGTCCACCTGGCTGGACCGTCCGCTCTCCGCCGCCGGGCGTGTGCTGGTGCGGGATGAAGCCGCCGGTACGCTGGAAAGCCGCCTGGTGGACCTGGACCGTGATCTGCTGGTCATCCCATCGCTGGCCATCCACATGGACCGCACGCTGAACAGCGGCCACGCCTTTAACCCCCAGGTGGACATGCAGCCCCTATACGGGCTGGAGGGTTCCAAGCCCTTCCCCGCCCTGCTGGCTGAGGCCGCCGGTGTGAAAGAAGAGGACATTGTGGACTTTGACCTTTCGCTTTACACCCGCCAGGCACCCACCCGCATCGGGCCGGACGGCGAGCTGTTCATGGCCCCCCGCATTGACGACCTGGAGTGCGCCGCCACCACCCTGTACGGCTTTTTGGACGCCGCCCCTGAGACCGACAGCGCTTGCGCCCCGGTCTGGGCGATGTTTGATAACGAAGAAGTGGGCAGCAGCACCCGCCAGGGCGCAGACAGCAGCTTTTTGCGCGATGTGCTCGACCGCATCCTGAATGCGATCCCCCACAGTGCCCAGGCACAGGCCCAGGCATTTGCCAACAGCTTTGTGCTCAGCGCCGATAATGCCCACGCCGTTCACCCCAATTTTGCTGATAAGGCTGACCCCTGCAACAAGGTCATTTTGGGCAAGGGTGTTGTGGTCAAAGTCAATGCCAGCCAGAAATACACCACCAGCGGCCTGACCGGCGCGATTTTTAAGGAGATCTGCCGCAAGAACAACGTTCCTGTGCAGGTGTTTGCCAACCGTGCCGACCTGCCGGGCGGCAGCACGCTGGGCAACCTGCAAAGCCATACCGTGCCGGTTCCCATGGTAGATATTGGCCTGGCCCAGCTGGCCATGCACAGTGCGGTGGAAACCGCCGCGGTGGCCGATGCTGACGCCATGGTGCGGGCCGTTGCCGGGTTCTACCGCGTCCACCTGCGCAGCCTGGGCGATGCCCGCTATACGTTGGAATGAGCAGCACAGTCGGGCGCTATGCGCCAAGCCCCAGCGGGCGGATGCACCTGGGCAACCTGTGCTGCTGCCTGCTGGCGTGGCTTTCGGCCAAAAGCAGCGGCGGCAAGGTTGTGCTGCGCATTGAGGATCTGGATGCCGTGCGCTGCCCGCGCGAATTTGCTGATCTGCTGGAAGCCGACCTTGCCTGGCTCGGCCTTGCCGCAGATGAAGGCGGCAGCAAGGGCGGCCCTCGCGGCCCCTATTACCAGAGCGAGCGCAGCGCTATCTATGAAGAATATTACCAAAAGCTGGTGCGCAAAGGGCTGGTTTACCCCTGCTTTTGCAGCCGCAGCCAGCTGCACGCCGCCGATGCCCCCCACCGCTCCGATGGGAAGGTGGTATACGCCGGGACCTGCCGCAACCTGACGCCGGAAGAGATCGTTCTGCGCACCGCCAGGCGCAAGCCAGCCTGGCGGGTGATGGTTCCGGACGAAACCATCTCCTTTGTGGACGGCCACATGGGCCCCTATGCCGAGAATCTGGCGCAGGACTGCGGGGATTTTTACCTGCGGCGGGCGGACGGTGTGTTTGCCTACCAGCTGGCCGTGGTGGTGGATGATGCCCTGATGGGCGTTACCCAGGTGGTGCGCGGGGCAGACCTTTTGTCCAGCACGCCGCGCCAGCTGTGGCTCTACCGGGAACTGGGCCTGCCCGCGCCGGAATTTTATCATATGCCGCTGCTGCTGGCCGTGGATGGGCGGCGGCTTTCCAAACGGGATGGGGACGAAAGCCTGGAGCATTTACAGGCGCGCTATACGCCGGAGCAGATCATTGGCCGTTTGGCCTATGCCTGCGGGCTGCAAAACGCCCCGGACCCCCGCACCCCTGCCGAGCTGGCCGACGGCTTCAGCTGGCAGCGCGTGCCGCAAAACGACATTATTCTGCCGGAAGGTCTGTTTTAATGGTAGGGGTGTGCCGTCAGGCACCCCGGCCCAAACACCGGCTTTCTTCCACCAACATCTCCTGACGCTTGCAACTCTTATTTGATACGGGAGTGTTCCAATGCAAAATTTTGAACCTACCGGGGCCGCTGCCGCCATGCCGGGCAGCGCTGTTCCCCAGATCAAGCGGCGGCTGGTCATCAGTGCCTGCCTGCTGATTCCGCTTTTTTACCTTGGCCTTGGCGCTGCTTTCGGGTTGCCACTGCCGCCGTTCCTGACCGGTGATAACGCCATGTGGTGCGGCATTGTGCAGCTGGTGCTCACCGTGCCGGTCTGCTGGCTGAACCGTTCCTATTTTATCAACGGCTGCAAGAGCATCCGCGCCCCCGGGCCGGATACGCTGGTGGCGCTCAGTTCCGGGGCGGCGCTGGTTTACGGCATAATCGCCATTTTTACACAGGATGCCCCGCAGGAGCTGTTCCTGCCCTCTGCCGCCGCTATTTTGATCTTTGCCGCAGCCTGCCAGCTGCTGGAAGTACGGTTTAAGGCACAAGCCATGGCCCCTCTGCACAGTCTGGCAGAGCGCATTCCCGAAACCGCCTGCGTGCTGCGCAGCCGCCAGCAGTACACCGTGCCGCTGAATGAAGTCGCGGTGGGCGATATCTTCCTGATTCGTCCCGGCGATGTGATGCCGGTAGATGGCGTTGTCATTGAGGGCGAAACCACGGTGGATGAATCTGCCCTGACCGGTGCCGCCGCCCCCGTGGCCAAACACAAAGGCAGCACTGTTTACGCCGCCACCGCCAACCAGGGCGGCGCCCTGATCTGCCATGCCACCCGCATCGGGCCAGATTCCACCGCCGCCCAGCTGGTACATACCGTGCAGACCACTGCCGCTGCCAAGGTGCCGTTGAGTTCCCTGGCCGATAAGGTACACAGCGTGTTTGTGCCCGCCGTTATCGGCATTGCCTGCGTGGTGCTCATCATCTGGCTGCTGCTGGGGCAGAGCTTTGCTTTTGCGCTGGCCCGCGCCATCAGCGTGCTGGCTGTCAGCAGCCCCTGTGTGCTGGCGCTGGCAGCTTCGGCTGCCATCATGTCCGGTGCCAGCGTGGGTGCCAAGCACGGCATCGTGTTCAAAACAGCCGCCAGCCTGCAGTCCATCGGTACCCTGCACACCGCCGTGCTGGATAAAGCCGGAACAATCACCAACGGCGAGCCGGAAGTGGTCACCATTGTGGGCACCCGCAGCGTGCCCGCCAAGTTCCTGCTTGGCATGGCTGCCGGGCTGGAAAGCCAGAGCCAGGACCCGCTGGCCCGCGCCGTGATGCGCAAAGCCGCTGCGGAGAACATCAAGCTGAGCACCGTTAAGGACGTTACCATTCTGGACGGCCAGGGCCTGACCGGCAAAATGGCCGGCAAGGTGATGGCAGGCGGCAGCGCAGAGTTTATTGCCGCCCAGTGCGAGCTGACCCCCGATTTGCAGCAGGCTGGCGAGCAGCTGGCCGCTGACGGCATTGCCCCGCTTTACTTTTCGCTCGACGGCCACGCAGCCGGTTTGATCGGCGTTGCCGATGCCGTAAAGCCCGCCAGCAAAGCCGCCCTTGACGCGCTGAAAGCCCTTGGGCTGGATGTGATCCTGTTGACAGGCGACAGCCGCACCAATGCAGACCGTATTGCCGCTCAGGTTGGGCTAGATGACGCCCACGTGGTATCCGGCCTTGCCCCTGCAGAGCTGGAAGCCGAACTGCGCCGCCTGCAAGCAAACGACCCTGCCGCCATGATAGGCAGTACTTCTGCCGCCGCGGCACTGGCCTGTGCCGATGTCGGCATTGGCATGGGAGCCGAGCCGCTGCCCGCCGCCGATGTGATGCTGCTTCGGGACGATTTGGCCGATGCCGCTGCCGCGGTGCGCATTTCCCGCGCGGTGGATGCCCGCATTGCCCAGAACACCCGCATGGCGCTGGTTTACAGCGCGCTGCTGCCGTTGCTGGCCGCCGGTGTGCTTTACCCGCTGAACTTTGTGCTGCACCCGATCGATTCCGTCATTCTTATGACGCTGTTTGTGGCGTGGCTGCTGTCCGGCACGGCCCGGCTGAACAGCTTTGACCCGAAACCCGCCAGCCAGAGCGAACCGCAGAAGGAGCCCGCAGAATGAGCGCCGCCGTGGAACGCCGCCACTGGCATTTTACCGGCAGCGTGCAGGGGGTTGGCTTCCGCTACCGTGCGCAGTATGCCGCCCAGCTGCTGGATCTGACCGGCTGGGTGGAAAACAACTGGGACGGCACAGTGGACCTGGAAGCCCAGGGTTCCGCTGCCCAGCTGGATCGCCTGGTGCCCACCATTACCGGCACCAGCCATTGGATCCACATTGAAACCTTTACCTGCAAATCCATCCCCCCGGACCCTGCCGAGCGCAGCTTCCGCGTGCGGGGATAAGCATAGAAAAAGGCGCGTGCCTTGCCCCCATGGGCTGGCACGCGCCTTTTTGTTTTTATTATCCGCAATTTTAAGGCAATACCGCATAATTCTAAGTGCCGATACGGCGAGCGAGGTGCGGCAGATGCCAAGCCAAAAGCGCAGATAATACTGGATGTCTTATCGAGCATTTTGGCAACGCAGATGCCGTGCCGCAGCTGCCGGAGCGGTGCTTAAGCCGCAAGGCGGGAATTGTGCGGTGTTGCCTTAATTTTGGCGGCAGGGAGCCACCCCTCACCGGCTTTCGCCGGAGCTCCCCTCCAGGGGAGCCAATATCTTACTTTAGGTATGCGATGTCTCCCCTGGAGGGGAGCTGGACGCGAAGCGGCCTGAGGGGCGGTTTCCCGCTGCCAGGCTAAAAATTTGCAGGGAACGACACCTGCATCGTCCCGCATGACGGGCTTTGCCGGGTATTTCACTTCATCACCCGACGCACACCTGCGGGCGCACACTGTGCGCCCTTACGGTCTCTACAGGGGAAAACGGCATTTGCTGAACGGTGCCCCTGCTCATTTTCTCAAAACGCCTTCAATTTCACCCCGGCTGCCTGCAGGGCCGCGCCGATCTTTTCTACAAAGGCCAGAGCCTTGGGGCCGTCGCCGTGTACGCAGACGGAATCCGCCTGGATGGCAATGTCCGTACCGTCGTTGGCAGTCACTTTGCCCTCGGTTACCATGCGGATCACGCGGGCAATGGCTTCGCCCTCATCCTCAATCATGGCACCGGGAGTTCCGCGGGGCACAAGGCTGCCATCCGGGCGGTAGCCGCGGTCGGCAAACACCTCGTTGGCAACCGGCAGGCCGATGGCCTGGGCCGCCTTGACCATCTCGCTGCCGGAAAGCGCCAGCAGCACCGCGCCGGGGGCGCTCTCCTTCACCGCGGCGCAGATGGCATCCGCCAGCGCGCGGTCCTTGCCCGCCATGTTATACAAAGCGCCGTGGGGCTTTACATGGTGCAGCGGCACACCGGCGGCATCGCAGAACGCTTTCAGCGCACCGATCTGATACTGCACACAGGCCTTGGCTTCCGCTGGGGTCAGCTTCATCTGGCGGCGGCCAAAGCCCTGCAGATCAGGGAAACCGGGGTGCGCCCCCACCGCCGCGCCGCTCTGTTTGCACAGCGCCACGGTGCGCTGCATCACCAGCGGATCGCCTGCATGGAAGCCACAGGCCACATTGGCCGATGTGATAAACGGGATCACCTTTTCATCCATTCCGATGGTATACGCGCCAAAGCTTTCGCCCAGGTCACAGTTCAAATCAATATGCGGCATGGCTCAATCCTCCACTTTCAGGCATAAGGCAATGCTTCTGCCCCGCAGGGGGCGCACAGTGTGCGCCCCTGCGGTTTTTACTATCTGCTCTTAATATTTCAGCTCCACATTTTTTACGTCGGTCACAAACATGTGCCCCGGCGCATGGGTGATGCAGAACTCCGGCTTGGAGTGCATCACAACGTTCTGCGGGGTCACGCCGCAGGGCCAGAACACCGGTGTTTCGCCGGGGTTGATGGTCACGGCATCGCCGTAATCCGGGTGAGCCAAATCATGGATGCCGATGGCTTCCGGCTCACCGATTTGCACCGGCATACCGTGCACGCGGGGCATGCCCGCTGTAATGGCAGCTGCCGCCGGGACCTGCCGGTACGGGATGGGCCGCATGCTGACCACCATGTTTCCGCTGAACACCCCCGCCGGGGTACAGGGAATGTTGGTGTTGTACATCGGCACATTCACGCCCTCTTCGATCTGGCGCACCGGGATGCCCGCTTCCAGCAGTTCAGATTCAAAGGAGAAGCTGCACCCGATCAAAAAGCTGACCAGGTCGTTCCTCTCCTCAAAGAATTTGCTCACATCGGTGTATTCTCCGGTCAGCTCGCCGTGTTCGTACACCCGGTAGCGTGGGATGTCGGTAGCAATATCGCTGCCTTTGCCAAATTGGGCAAAGGTTCGCTCGCCTGCGTCCGCCACTTCCAGCAGCGGGCAGGCTTTGGGGTTGCGCTGGCAGAACAGCAAAAAGTCCCACGCCAGCGCCTTGGGCAGCACCACAAGGTTGCCCTGGGCATAACCGTTGCACATGCCGGTGGTCGGGCCGGTCAGTTCGCCCTTGCGGATCAGCCCACGCAGGTCGGCCGGTTTCATGGCTGCAAAGTCCATTATTTCATCCGCTCCCTGATTTTGTCAAGCACGGCCGCCTGCGCCCTGGCACTTGCAACAGCCTGCGCCGCGGTCACATATTGGAACGCCAGCTTTTCGCCGGGGCGCAGCTGCGCCATGGCCGAAAGGTCAGCGCTGATGACGGTTGCAATTTTGGCATACCCGCCGGTGGTCTGGTGGTCAGCCAGCATCACAATGGGCTGCCCGTTGGCCGATACCTGCACCGAACCCGCCACAATGCCGTCCGATACAATGTCCGACCCATCCACAGTCTCGATCTGCGGCCCCTGCAATTTGCAGGCCATACGGTCACAGTCTGCTGTCAAAGCATATACCCCGTGTACAAATGCGGCCTGCCCCACTGCGGTAAAGGCATTGGTCTGGGGGCCGGGCACCGCACGGAACAGCGGCAGCTTCCGCCCGCCCAAAAAGCGCCACGGCCTTGCGGGGGTGCGCGCCGTGCCCAGCGGGCGGTTTGCCCCTTTGGCGCAGATCTGCTGCCAGCGCTGTTCCACCATGGCGGGTGCCGCCCCGATGGGCAGCACATCCCCAGCTTTCAGTGCGCGGCCATCCAGCCCGCCCATCCGGCATTTTAAGTCGGTGGAGCGGCTGCCCAGCACGGGCGGGGTATCCACGCCGCCAAACACGGCCAGGTAGCCGCGCAGCCCGCTGCGGGCCGCGCCGATTGCCAGCACCTGCCCCGCGCGGGCCAAAAGCGGCGTATAGGCGGGCACCGGACGGCCATCCAGCGCGGCGGGCATATCGGCCCCCGCCAGGGCAAAAACAGTGTCCCCGTCAAACTGATATTTGCCGCCCTGCAGGGTCATTTCCAGCACGGCGGCACCGGCTGCCTGGGGGTTGCCCGCCAGCAGGTTGGCGGTCCACATAGCGTAACCATCCGCCGCTCCACAGGTGCGGAACCCCCGCGCGGCATAGCCGGTGCGGCCTGCATCCTGCACGGTGGTCAGCGGGCCGGGGCTTATCACATGCAAGTTCACAGTGCCGCCCCCTGTTCTTTCTGGATGGTTTCAAACTTTTCCGGGCTGATGGGCACAAACCGGATGCGGTCCCCCGCCGCGTAAGGCAGTTTGCCGCCGCCAGCCGGGTCAAACAGGCGCAGCGGCGTGCGGCCGATCAGCTGCCACCCGCCGGGGGAAGCCAGCGGGTAGATGCCTGTCTGCTTGCCGCCAATGCCCACCGCCCCCGCGGGGATCTTGGTGCGCGGGGTCTGCAACCGGGGGCAGACAATGCGTTCATCCATGCCGCCCAGGTACGGGAACCCCGGCAGGAACCCCAGCATAAAAATGCGGTAGTCCCGCCCGCAGTGGATGTCGATGACCTGCTGTTCGGTCAGCCCGGCGTGCTGTGCCACAAAGGCCAGGTCGGGGCCGTAATCTCCGCCGTAACACACCGGCACCTCCACCAGCCGCCCGGCCGCGGTACTGCTGACCGGGGGCAAAGCGTCCCACAGGCGGCGCAGCGCGGGGATCAGGGTATCGGCATCGGTCTGCAAAGGGTCCAGCGTGACCAGCAGCGCCGCATAGGTGGGCACTGTTTCCACCACGCCGGGCAGCTGCGCCGCCTGCACAGCGGCATCCAGCGCCATAACCTGCGCGTTCACCTGTTCACTGATCTCACTGCCGCAGACGGCCAGCACGCCGCTGTCCCCCACGGGGGTAAACTGGATCATAACAAAAATCCCCTTTGCGTCCGGTATTTTGGGGCTGGTCAGGAAGTGTGCTGTACCTTTAGGTTAGCGGGCGCACATTGTGCGCCCCTACGGTCCCTAAACGTGCCGTTTTGGGTTCATTGCTTCCTGACCAAGGCCAATGTGCCTATTATAGCACAACCTGCTTTATGCCTGCTCGAAAAATTTCTTTGCCAGCACCGGGCCGAACCAGTGGTCCGAATTGTGGGAATACCGCACCGCATACGCCGTGCACTGCCGCATCATGCTGACAATGCCAACGTTCATGCGGGTATCAAACCCATCCACACCCGGCAGCAGCGAGCCTGTCATATCGATCATGCCATTGCGGGAAAGCACCCGCATGACCTCGCTTTCCATCTCCTCCCGGTGCAGGATGTCCATATCCTTTTTCAGGTAGGCCAGCGCGGCCATCAGCGCATAGCAGCCCCAGTCAGAGCAGGTTGCCGTGATGATGTTATCGGTGCTGCTTGCGGCCAGAATGCCGCCGCAGCAGCCGTCCTGGCATTCGCCGGGGGCGGTGAAGGGCACATATTTTTTAATGTGCTCCCCAATGGTGCCCATGCCAATCTCATTGCCCAGATCGCCGATGGCCACATTGGGCACGCCGCGGGCGCGCAGTTCGTTCCACAGCACATCGCTTTTGGCTTCCAGTGCGGTCACATCCTTGCCCACCGCATTGTGGTAAACACCCTTGGCGTTGCCGCCGCAGGCTTCCACCGAGATCACCGCTGCGGGTAAAATCTTATCCGCCAGCGCTTTGGCCTGGGCGGGGGCTTTGGCCTTATCTTTGGTAAAGGCCACAACGCCAAGGCTCAGCGGCAGCTCCATGGCGGTATCCAGGTCCTCATACACATGCAGACCCACCACATTGCCGCATTTCTTAAAGGCTTCCACGCTGTCCTGCGGGCAGACGATGATCGGCTTTGCCCCAAAGGCCAATACCAGAGACCGCGCCAGCAGGATCGCGCTGACAGAACCGTCCATTTCCGGCACCTTGTGGGGCAGCAATACAAACCCGACCAGGATATACACCGGGTCGCCGGGGTGGATTGCTTTGCACAACGCTTCGGCTGCGTGCATGGCGGTCGGCTCCCCGGTATATGCCCGGCTGCCCGCGTACAAAATGCGGCACACCCCGTAACCGCGGGGGTCCAGACACATGATGGCATCCAGGTTTTCGCCTACATTGCGTTTTTCCAGTTCGTCACGGGTCATGGTGTTTTCCCCCTCTTCAGCCCCACAGACTTTCGCAGCCGGTATCGTCATAGAACTCTTTCAGCACTTCGTCCTGAATGGCTTTCAGGGTAGCGGGGTCCTTGCCGCCGGCGGGCTTGCCCTCAAACTCGCAGGCATGCAGACAGAAGTTGGAGGAGGAGGTCACGATGATCTCATCCGCATCGCGCAGGAAATCCACCGTGAACGGTTTTTCCATCACGGTAATGCCCAGGCGGTAGCAGGCCTGCAGCATATGAGTCTTGGCAATGCCGCGCAAAATCAGCTCATCGTTCGGGTGGGAATAGAAAATCCCGTCTTTCAGCACTGAAACGTTGGAGTGCGCACATTCCGTTACAATATCCCCGCGGTGGAACACGGTCTCGCTCATGCCGGCCAGCTTGGCGCGCTGGGCGGTCATAACGCTGGGCAGCAGGTTCAGCGTTTTGATGTTGCAGTGGTAAAAGCGAGTGTCCTCCTCAGAGTTCAGGCGGATGGGCTTGTCGGGGTCGTTCAGGGTGTTGGGCCGGATGGAAACCCACAGCTTGCCGGGCACGCCTTCCTCATACACATGGTTGCGGGGCTCCACACCGCGGGTGACCTGCCAGTATACAAAGTTGACCTTGCTGTCCACCTTGGCCAGCAGGTCGGTCAGCAGCCTGCCCAGCTCGGCCTTGCTCATCGGGATGTTGATATCCAGTGCCTTGGCGCTGGTAAAAAAGCGGTCCAGGTGGTCCTGCAGCAGGTATACCTTGCCGTTCGCGCCAACGGTGGCATCGTAGCAGCCATCGCCAAAAAAGTGAACGCGATCATTGAATGGCACCATCAATTCTTCCGGTGCGCCGATTTTGCCATCATAATATGCAATGGATTCCATTTTCCCTTACTCCTCTCATCTTGGTTGCCTTTATGTTCAGCCGTTATTTGGCTTTCACATCAAATTTCAGTTCAATCACTTTTTTAATCAGCTCCACGCAGTTATCCAGCCCAATGGCGGCAGAATCCAGGCAGAGGTCATAATTTTCCACCCGCTTCCACTGGTGGCCGGTGTGGTATTTGTAATAGCTTTCACGGTAGCGGTCCAGCTTGTCAATATAGTGCTTGGCCTGGCTGCTGCCAATGCCCTGGCGCTTCATCTCGCGCTCCACACGCCAGTCATAGGGGGCATCCACATACACGGTCAGCACGTTGGGCTTATCCCGCAGAACAAAGTCCGCTGCGCGGCCCACGCAGATATAGCTTTCCTCGTTCAGCAGCTCCCGCAGCACCTTGGCCTGGTAGTTGAACAGGTTTTCATCGCTGATAAAGTTGCCGCTTTCCGGCGGGATGATGCTGCCGTCATACACCCGTTCCGAAACCCGGTACAGCATGGTTTTGCGGGTGTTCTCATCGGCGCGGGCAAACAGTTCCTCGCTGATGCCGCTGTCCTCTGAGGCAAGGCGCAGCAGCTTGCGGTCATACAGGTCAATGTCAAATGCCTTTGCCAGCTGCTTGCCAATGTAGCTGCCGCCGCCCGAACCACAGGTGCGGGTAATGGCGACTGCAAAATACGGATAATTGGGATACATTTTCCACCCCTCCTTACTGGCCCAGATAGGCTTTCTTCACGCGCGGGTCGCTCAGCAGATCCGCGGCGTTGCCCTCAATGCTGATGTTGCCGGTTTCCAGCACATAGGCGCGATCCGAGATGGCCAGCGCCATCTTTGCGTTCTGTTCCACCAGCAGGATCGTGATGCCCTGCTTGTTTACTTCCTGAATGATGGCAAAGATCTCTTTGACCAGCAGGGGCGAAAGGCCCATCGAAGGTTCATCCATCAAAATCATTTTGGGCTTTGCCATCAGGGCGCGGCCTACGGCCAGCATCTGCTGCTCGCCGCCGGAAAGGGTGCCCGCCAGCTGGCGGCGGCGCTCTTCCAGACGGGGGAAGCGCTTATACACATCCTTCATCGTCTCTTCCATCCCGGCCGGGTCGGCATAAGCGCCCATTTCCAGGTTTTCTTCCACCGTCATCTGGGGGAAGATATGCCGCCCTTCCGGCACATGGGCCAGCTTGTAGGTAATGATCTTGCTGGGTTCCGCCTTGCGCAGGTCGTGCCCGTCAAACATCACGCTGCCGGACGCAGCTTTTTCCAGCCCGGTAATGGTGCGCAGAGTGGTGGTTTTGCCCGCGCCGTTTGCCCCGATCAGGGATACGACCTCGCCGTCATCCACATGCAGCGATATGCCGTTCAGCGCGTGTACCGCGCCGTAATTGACATGAAGGTCTTTTACTTCAAGCATCCGCTTCGACCTCCTCCTCTTTGTCTTTGCCCAGGTATGCTTCAATCACATGGGGGTCATTGGCGATCTCTGCCGGTGTGCCGGAAGCGATCGTGGTACCAAAGTCCAGCACCTGGATTCGCTCGCAGATTTTCATGACCAAACTCATGTCATGCTCGATCAGTAGCACCGATACCTTGAATTTGCTCCGGATATAATCAATAATCTCCAGCAGTTCCTCCGTTTCAGTCGGGTTCATACCGGCGGCCGGTTCGTCCAGCAGCAGCAGCTTCATGTTGGTGGCCAGCGCGCGGGCAATCTCCAGGCGGCGCTGCTCACCATAGGGCAGGTTGTCAGCCTCCAGGTCCTCCTTGCCGGAAAGGTGCACCACCTGCAGCAGCTCTTTGGCGCGTGCGGTGGCGGCGGCTTCCTGCTGCCAGTACGCCTTGGTGCGGAAGATGGCCTGCGGCATGTTGTAGGTCAGTTCTTCCAGCATGGCAGCTTTGACGTTTTCGATCACCGTCATTTTTTTGAACAGGCGGATATTCTGGAAGGTTCTAGCAATGCCTGCATGAACGATCTGGTGGGTCTTTTTGCCGTTCATCCGCTCACCATTCAGGTAAAGGGAGCCTTCGGTCGGCTTATACACACCAGTGATCAGGTTGAACACGGTGGTTTTGCCTGCGCCGTTTGGGCCGATCAGCCCCACCAGCTCGGATTCGCCGATTTCCATATTAAAATCATCCACGGCTTTCAGGCCGCCAAACTGGATACCAAGGTGCTGGCATTTCAAAACGGGTTGTGCCATGGTTCAGGCCCCCTTTTCTGCTTTTGCTTTTACCGTGCCGCGGCCGGTCAGTTTTTCCAGCGCGCGGGTCAGGCTGAACTCCCACCGGCCAAAGATACCGCCGGGACGGAACAGCATGACCAGCACCAGAACCACCGAGTAGGCCAGCATGCGGTAGGTAGAAAATTCACGCATTAGTTCCGGTAAAGCGCTCAGGAACGCTGCGCCGATGATGGAACCGGTCAGCGAACCGGTGCCGCCGATGATCACTTCGCTCAACAGCTCTGCGGAATAGTTAAAGTTGAAGTTGGTGGGGATCATTGCCGTCATGTAATGGGCATAAATACCGCCGCCGATGCCGGCAAAAAATGCGCTGATGGCAAAGGTCATGACCTTGTAATAGGTCACGTTGATGCCGGAAGCCGAAGCCGCGATGTAGTCCTCACGGATGGCCTGCACGGTGCGGCCATACTTGCTGCGGACGAACAGGTACATGATGGTAACGCAGACCACCATGATCCAGAATACCCGCGGGAAGGTGGACAGCTTGAGGATGCCGCTCATTGTTTTACCGCCGCCGGTGATGGAAAAGTTGCAGAAGCAGACGCGGATGATTTCGGCAAACGCCATGGTGACAATGGCGAGATAGTCGCCGCGCAGGCGCAGCGCCGGGATGCCGACCAGTACGCCCATGATGCCCGCAGCCAGGCCGCCGACCAGCAGCGCGACCAGGAACAGCCCCAGATCCGAAAGCCCTTTGCCTGCCAGCGCGCCGGATACAATGGCGGAGACATAAGCGCCGACCGAAACAAACCCCGCATGCCCCAAGGAGAACTCGCCCATAAAGCCAACTACCAGGTTCAGCGATGTGACCATGATGATGGTGTAGCAGGCGGTGGTGCAGATGCCCTGAATATAGGTGGTGGAGGTGCCGAACGCATTGGCGGCGAACAGCCCTGTCAACAGGGCAAACACCAGCGCCACGCCCACAGCGTTCAAAAGATAGGAGCCTTTTATTTTTTTACTCATTGCTCTGCTCCCTCCCTTACACTTTTTCGCCGGTGTTCTTGCCCAGGATACCGGCGGGCTTGACCAGCAGGATCACGATCAATGTGCCGTAAGTAACGGCTTCGTACCAGCCGGGGGCAAACAGCTTGACAAAAATTTCAATCAGGCCGACCAGAATGCCACCGATCATGGCGCCGGGGATGATGCCAATGCCGCCCAGAACTGCGGCGATGAAGGCTTTCATGCCCATCATGGAGCCCATATCGGTGGTAACGCGGGGGTAGGTAGAGCAGTACATCAGCGCTGCCACCGCCGCCAGACCGGAGCCGATGGCAAAGGTCAGGGTGATGATCTTGTTCACGTTGATGCCCACCAGGGTGGAAGCATCTTTATCCTGCGGGACGGCGCGCATGGCCTTGCCCAGCTTGGTCTTTTTTACAAACAGCTGCATGCAAAGCATCATCGCAACGCCGATGCCAATGGTCAGCAGCACGTTCAGCGGCAGCGATACCCCGCCGACCGTAATGGTGGGCAGGCTGAAAATAGCCTGCACGTTGTGCGGCTTGGCGCCAAACAGCACCATGGCCAGGTTTTCCAAAAAGATGCTCATGGCCAGTGCGGTAATCAAGGCGGACATGGGCCCGGCCTTGCGTACCGGGCGGTAAGCCAGGATCTCAACCAGCACACCAACCAGCGCGCACACCGCAACGGCCACAATCACGGCCATCCAGGCGGGCATTCCCGCATCGACCATCAGCGGGATGGTGTAAAACAATGTGTAAGCACCGATCATGATAAAATCGCCGTGGGCAAAGTTGATCATGCGGATGATACCGTAAACCATGGTGTAGCCCAACGCGATCAGCGCATAAATAGCGCCCTGGTTCAGGCCGTTGATCAGGCCCTGAACAAATAATGATGCAGTCATGGTCCATTCACCTTTCCTATCATTTTTTGTGAATGTTTGATTCGGGGGAATCCAAAAAACAAAAAAGTACGCGCGGCTGCTTGCATTGCCGCGCGCACCATTGCGCCTTTGCTCTGAAGGGGGTGTTTAGGGGAATCTAAAAAACTTTACTCAGCGGAGGAAACCAGGTTGCCATCGGAATCCAGCGTTTCAGACCACTTGACCTTGCCGTCAACAAAGGTGTTGAATGCAATGCTCTTGATGGCGTCGCCGTTTTCGTCCAGCTTGATCTTGCCGCCAACGCCGGTAAACTCCATACCGGTCATGCCTTTTACCAGGCTTGCGGTATCGGTGCCGCCGCCATTCTCGGCAGCTTGCAGCAGCATGTAGATGGCGTCATAGTACAGGGCCGCGCAGGCGTTCAGGCTTTCGGTGCCGTACTTTTCGGTGTACTTCTGCACAAAGTTCTGAACGGCGGGGGCGGTATCCTCGCTGGAGTAGTGGTTGGTAAAGTAGCAGTCATCAAACTTGTCTTCCAGGCCGGTGGTATCCGCGCCATCCCAGGCATCGCCGCCCATGATGGTACCGGTAAAGCCCGCGTTGCGCGCTGCGCCTACAAACAGCGGTACCGTATCCAGGAAGCAGGGATAATACAAAAACTCTGCGCCGGAAGCCACGGCCTGTGCTGCCTGGGAGGAAAAGTCAGTATCAGTGCTCATGCACTCGCCGGTATAGGTAATTTCAATGCCGTTGGCCTCGCAGTTTTCTACAAAAGCGTCCTTCAGGCCGTTGGAATAGTCATCATCCTTGGCATAAATCACGGCTACCTTGCTGAATCCCTTGCTCTTAACAAACAGGGCGGCCATCTTGCCCTGATACGGGTCAATGAAGCAGTTACGGAAGATCGTGGAGCCTTTCTGGGTCACATCCACGTTGGTAGCGCCGGTTGCCAGCAGCAGCATTCCGTCATTGGCAGCCTGGGTCGCCATAGGCAGTGTAACGGAAGAGAAGAAACTGCCCACGATAGCGGCCGGGGAATCTGCCATGACCTTGTTGTAAGCGTTCATGGCCTGCTTGGCGTCCTTGGCATCGTCAGCCACCTTGCCGCCGTTGACGATCTCGACCGTGTAGCCGGAATCGCCGGAGTTGATCTCCTCCACAGCCATATCCACCGCGTTCTGGGCACCCTCGCCGTAAATGGCGGAGCCGCCGGTCATGGAGCAGACCACACCAACGCGGATCACATTACCGCTGTCCGCGCTGGATGCTGTGGTGGAAGCGGCACTGGAAGTATCTGCCGTGCTGGCTGTGCCGCCCTGTGCGCTGGAAGAACAGCCGCCCAAAACGCCTGCCGCCATCGCTGCCGCCATGGTAAGAGAAAGAACCCGTGTTGCCTTTTTCATCGTAAGCCCCTCTTTCTTTCATGTTCGTTCTGCTTTCTTCTCTCAGGGCAATACCGCATAATTCTAAGTGCCGATACGGCGAGCGAGGTGCGGCAG
>OLPQ01001112.1_pt1 | contig 20448 bp, 9 predicted proteins | sample 1672451 | NCBI WGS metagenome assembly OLPQ01 (sample SAMEA3136687, study PRJEB25190) | human gut metagenome | biome: human gut; feature: human-associated habitat; material: faeces | place: Austria | collected 2013
CTGCCGGAGCGGTGCTTAAGCCGCAAGGCGGGAATTGTGCGGTGTTGCCTTTATTAGCGGCTGCTCATCCGTTCAGTTTGGCGTACTCTTCGTCGGTAACGGGCTCACACCATTCGTTGCTGCAATCTTCGCCGGGAACTTCCACAGCAATGTGGCTGAACCAGCTGTCGGCCTTGGTACCGTGCCAGTGCTTGACGTTGGCCGGGATGGTGATCACGGTGCCGGGGGTCAGGCTGACGGCAGGTTTGCTGCGGTGCAAACCAGCAGCTGGCCGCCGCCCTTGGCCGCGTGGTGGATATGCCAGTTGTTGCGGCAGCCGGGCTCAAAGGTAACGTTAGCCAAAAACAGGCCGGTTTTAGGGTCGGTCAGCGGGTTCAGGAACGACTGGCCAATGAAAAACTTGGCATAAGCGGTGTTTGCGGCACCGGTTCCAAAAACATTCTGCTGCTCAAATTCATGTTTATCCATGCACTTCATACTTGTTGCCTCCTGTTTTTCTGTGTCCCTGCCCTGTTGTGCTTGACGCTGCGGCGCTGGGATACTATGTGGCCGCTATATTTTTTCAAAATTCCTTATCGAAAAAACTGCCCGCACAACGGCTTATCATACCGTGTACGGGCAGTTGCCTTATAATTATCTACTTTTCTCTCAGGTCTGGGTCGATAAACGCAACCCCACCTGGTACCCCAGCAGGGTGCGGGTTTCCACCGGCTGATGGCGGATGAGGGAAAGCAGCTGCTGTGCGGTACGGCGGCCCAGCTGTTCGGCATCAAAAGAGACCGCCGTGATCTGTGGCGTACACCCCTGCAGCGCTTCGTCGTCATACAGGGAGGCAAGACGGATATCCTGCGGCACGCGCAGGTTCAGCTGTCTCAGGGTGTTCAAAGCCAGCTGGGCAACCTGGTCATCCATGCACAGGATGCAGTCCGCCCCACGCTGTACCGCGAGCTCCACAGCGCTGGCGCGTAGATCGTCGCTTTCCAGCTCCAAAAACAGCAGGCTCTCATCAATCTTGCAGCAGGCGCGGTCATGCGCCTGCTTATAGCCTTCCAGGCGGGACTGGTTGACGGTGTACAGCATGGATCCGCCCAGCAAAGCAATGCGGTGCAGGCCCTTCATCAGCAGCAGGCTGACCAGCTCGCGGCAGCCGCCCACCTGATCATGGTCCACCGAGATGACATCCTGGTCAGCCGGGCGGCCAATGGCAACAAAGGGGATGCCGCTTTTTTGCAGCATGGGGATCAGCGGATCACGCTCCAGCGTGCGGGCCAGAATCACGCCATCAATCTTGCGGTTGACCAGTAGACGCTGCATCGGGCTTGTTTCCTGCTCGCCCACCATCGTCATCAGCACATCATAATCATTGCGGGTGGCAATATCATACACGGCGCTGACGGTTTTGCGCAAAAATGGTGCGGCAAGGTTGCCGAACTGGCGCGAGAACACCAGTGAAATATTATAAGACTGCTGGGTTACCAACCCGCGTGCCAGCATATTGGGCACATAGTTTTTCTCTTTGGCGTACTGAACCACGCGGGCGCGGGTCGCTTCGCTGACACGGCCATTGCCCGAAAGGGCACGGGATACCGTGGTCTTGGACACGCCAAGGTCTTCAGCCATCTGGCTGATGTCAATTTTTTTTCTCCTTCTGTCTGTTTACGACGCGGCATGGGTTTACTCCTGTTAACGTTTGCTTCTATAAGATCTTCTTTCTGTCCTTGCCGGTTTTCCGCCCCACGGGCAGTTCCCAGGGTACTGTTCCAGAAACCAGTCCCCCACCCCGGCCATTCCCTACTTGGTTAATGGACTTAACATATTATACCACATTTCCCTGGATCATGGTAGCCCCCTGTGCAAAGAAAGCAAAGAACACGCTACCCCAGTATGGGGTCATTATATCATTCCTGGCTCTGTTTTTCAACCGATTTCTGGCTCTGTTTCCGTTTTCCAGTGTGTTTTATAACCTGGTAAATTTTTCTCATTTTGTCCGTATCCTGCTCAGTCATCGTACCTGCGCCAAATTGGGCGGCTTGGGCCAATGCCAGCAGAGCTTCGGCATCCTGGGGTTCAAGGGCGGGGACACAACTTTGCAAAAATGCGGCAAACTCCGGCGCATCGGATGGTGTATCCGGCGGCAGGCCGCGACGCACCAAAAGGCGGTAGATGCTGCCAAACACGGCCAGCACCCGCGCGTTGCAGCTACCCCGGCCATACCCCATGGCATGGCGGCGGGCCAGCACCAGCAGCACCGCAGCAGCCAACAGGCACCCCCCCAGCAACGCCGCCAAAACCAGCCTGCTGCGGGGCACGATGGTGGCTGCGGGTTCGTTTGCGCTGCTCTCCCCTGCTGCGGGGGCAGTGTCTTGATCTTGAGTTTCGGGCAGCGGGTCGGTGCGCAGGTCGGCCTGTTGGGCGCTGACCAGCACGCCGGGGGTCATCTCCATGGGGGTCCAGCCCTGGCCGGAAATGTACACCTCCGCCCAGGCGTGGGCGTTATCGTCCTGTAAAATGGCGTGCCAGCTGCCGTCCTCCTGTTGGGTAAACAGGCTTTGCGGCGCGGCATAGCCCACCACATAGCGCGCAGGCAGCCCGAACATGCGGAACATAACCACCGCCGCCGAAGCAAACTGCACACTGTACCCCTGTTTGGATTCCGTTAAAAAGTAACGGATGGGGTCGGCCCCCTCCGGCGGTTGGGGAGCGCTGGCGTTATACTGGTAGTTGGTGTTTAGGTAGGCGCGGATGTAATCGCCAATGTCCGCAGCTTCGGTCAGCTTCTGGTCCTTTTTGGCTTCATCGCACAGGGTTTGCAGCTCGTCATAGCCGTCCGGCACGGCGGTGTAGCGGCTGGCGGCGTAAGCGGCATAGGATGCTTCCATCCGGTCCAGCACGCTGGGGTCGGCATCGGCGCGGGCTTCCAGCTGGGTTTGGGCGGTATCCCGCGGGTAATACAGGAACACATCGTCCTGCGCGGTCTGGCCCGCGGCGGCGCCATCGCCCTGGATGGTGAAATAATCACCCCAGTAGGCGTTGTACGGTGCATAGGTGTACTGGGTATCGGCATGGATGCGCTCCACCGTCAGCGTCTGGGGCTGGGCGGTGCCGTCATAGGCGGTGCGCAAAAACGGCAGGCTGGCAATGGTCAGCCGGGCATTATCCTCGGTTTTCCAGTTCATAGCGGCGCTGTCAAAGGCATCGGCATCAGGGGCCTGCCAGGTGGTGCCGTCATAACTGCCGCCGATAAATCCCCGCAGGTATACGGTTTCTTCGGGTTTGTCGCTGGCGGTCAGGGCCAGATCCGTCACTCCGCTGACCTGGATACCCCCGCCCTGGTCCAAGGCGCCATCCGCCACACCACCGGCAGCGGCTTCTACCTGAATGTTCAGCCTGCCGCCGCTGACCCGCGGCAGCCAGGTAATGGCGGTGCTCAGCGCGGCGGATTCTACCCGCTGGGCCGCGGGCTGCAGCCAGCCAAGGGGAACCCCCAACGCCGGGCGCAGCAGCCACCAACAAGGCAGCGCCAGCGCAAGGCAAAGCCCGCCCGCCGCCAGCGCGGCAGACTTTTGGATGTTATAATGGCGGCAAAGGTTCTGGCGGTAGTTTTCGGTATCGCGCCTGCCCCACAGGGCCCGCCGCTGCACCGAGCAGGAAGCCGCCCACGCCCCCATCCAACCGGCCAAAAGCAGCAGGCAGGCAGGAACAGCAGGCGCGGCCCCGACCAGCGCCAGCAGCACAACAACGGGCAGCAGCATTAGATCCAGCAGCAGGGCATCCGCACGGCGCAGGGCCGCAGCGGCCAGCGCCCCGGTAACGGGCAAGGCGGCCAGCAACAAAAACAGCCCCAGCTGCGCCGCACTGCCGCCCTGGGCCACCGGCAGCGCGCTGCCAAGGCGGGCGTTCAGGCTTTGGGCAATGTTCCCGGCGCACTGCTGCGCCCCGGCCAAAAAGTTCCGCTGGCAGATGAACAACACCACAAGATACACAATCACCCCCGCCAGCAGCCCCCAGCGGCGCAGGGCTTGCGGCGCACGCAGGAACAGCGCCCACCCGGCGCAGAAAGCGGCTGCCGCGGGCCACACCCACAACGGCACCGCAATGCCGAACCCGGTGGAAAGCACCAGCAGCAAACCAAAGGTGAGCGCCAGCAGCAGCGCGGCATCTGCCGCCAGCCACAACGCGGGGTGCGCTGCGGGGCGCTGGGTGCTCACCAGCACACGGTCCACAAACTTCAGCCCGCTGCCGGGGTCGGCAGCGCCGCGCCGGCTCAGGGCAGTACGTTCTTTTTTGCGCTTGGGCGGGTTTTTGCGGTGCTTCGCCGCCTGTTGGGGAAAATCCCCCCATTCCTCCGTTCCGTCCAGGTCCCCACCGGGGGTCAGGGCAGCGCGCAGGGCGGTCAGCGGTTCGCGCACCATCAGGCGGTCCAGCTTGGCACTCAGCTTCCAGTGTACCTGCTTGAGGGTATCCCCGTCCCGGTACTCCCGCAGCTCATAGCTGCCGCCCAGGGCGGCGCGGGTGTCGGCTTCGTCGCCGTCCTCATCGGGGGCGGTTTCCGCTTTGGCTTTGCCAGCCGCGGCAGCGGGCAGCACACAGATGCTCTGGCTTTGCACGGCAGCCGGGCACGCCGCGGTGAACACCCCCAGGTGATCCCGCAGGGTGATGCCCCGCACCGCAATGCTCCACACGCCGCTTTTGCCTGCGTTTAAGGTAATGCGCTGTTCGGCGCTCTCCTTGCCGCCCAGCATGGCGGCGCAGCGCAGGGTGATCTGCCCCCCGCCCCATTCATCGGCGGCGTTCAGCAGCACCACAAGCGCAGGGATGGGCAGCCGGCTGCGGTTGCGCAGCCGAACCGTCAGGGTAAAATCTTCGCCCTGTATCACGGGTTTGTCCGGCACCAGCAGCTCTGCCGTTACCTGCCGGCGCAGATAGGCGGCATCCAGCCGCAGCAGCACCAGAAGCACCAGCGCGAACGCTAACAGGAACACCGCCAGCGGTGCCTGGGTGATGAGCGCCGCAGCCAGCAGCACCAAAAGCACCAGCGCCCGGCCCAGCTTACCTGCCATGGCGGTCAGCCTTTTCGGGGCGGGGGCGCGGCACGGTACGCAGCAGGTCCTGCATTACGCTGTCCACCGTTTCGCCGCCTGCGCGGGCCTGGTCGTTCAGCACCAGGCGGTGGCGGGCAACCGCATCAAACACAGCGGTCACATCCTGCGGGGCAACAAAATCCCGCCCCGCCAGGTACGCCGCCGCGCGCGTCATGCTGGTCAGCGCCAGGGTGGCACGGGGGCTTAACCCCACGGCCAGGCGCGGGTCCTTGCGGCTGGCCTGGGCCAGCGCCACAATGTAGCGGTACATCAGCTCATGCACAAATACCGTGCTGACCTCCTGCTGCATGGCAAGCAGATCCGCCTGACCGGCAACGGGGCGCACACGGTCCAGCAGGCGGCCTTTGCTCTGCCCGGCCAAAATTGCCAGCTCCGCTTCCTCATCGGGGTAGCCCATTACGGCGCAGACCATGAAACGGTCCAGCTGAGACTGCGGCAGCATCTGCGTGCCGGCGGCGCCGATGGGGTTCTGGGTTGCAATTACGGTAAAGGGTGCGGGCACCGGGCGGGTAACGCCGTCCACCGTCACCGTGCCTTCTTCCATCACTTCCAACAAAGCCGACTGCGTGCGGGAGGAGGTACGGTTGATCTCATCGCCCAAAAACAGGTTGCACATCACCGCACCGGCGTGGTACACAAACTTGCCGGTCTCTTTCTGGTAAACGGAAAATCCCACCAAATCGGACGGCAGAACATCCGGCGTAAACTGCACGCGGCTTTCTTTCAGGTCCAGCGCGCGGGCAAAGGCCAGCGCCAGCGTGGTTTTGCCCACGCCGGGAATATCCTCAATCAGCACATGGCCGCCCGCCAGCATGGCCATCCAGATGGTGTTTACCGTTTGCTGTTTGCCCTGCACGGCCTTGTTTACTTCGGCCGTAACGGCGGCGGCCTGCTGTGTGTACTGCATGGTTAATCCTCCCGGTGTTTTTTCCATATCACCATAATGCCAACGGCGGCGGCAATAACCACCAGCCCGGCCCACAGTGCGTTGTTTTCCAGCCAGATCATGGTATTGGAGATCGCGCTCCCCTCGGATTCCGCGCTGCCCTCCCCCGGCAATGGGGTCAGGGCCTGGGGGGCCACTTCGGCAATGGAGCTGCCGCCGGCATCCTCCACGGTCACCTGGCGCGGCGTTTCGTCCCAGGTAGCGGCGCTTTCCTGCAAATCCTCCTCTTTGGTGGTGTCCGCAGCGGCGGTGTCGTGCTCCGCAATTACCAGGTAGCGCTGGCTGTTGCGGGTGTAGGGGTGGCAGGTGGAAAGGGTCAGCAGGTCCCGCCCCGGCTGGATCAGCACGGCGTTGATATCGCTGGGGTCAATAATTTTCAGCTCGCTCACGCGGTAAATCAGCGTTTCCCACGGGGTGGTCAGCTGGATCTTGTCCCCCACCTGGATCTGCTGCACGTTGCGCAGCATTTCCGCGCCATAATAGCCGCGGTGGGCGGCGATCACGGTGTTGGTGTTTTCGCCGCCCAGCGGCATCGAGGTCTGGCCCAGCAGCGCCGCGCCTTTGGCCAGGTTTTCGCGGCTGGCGCCCAGGTAAACGGGCAGCTCCAGGTTCAGGCGCGGGATCCACAGCACAGCCAGCACATCATCGTCATAGCCATAGGCAGCAAGGTCCAGCGGGGCTTCCTCGTAGGCGAACGGGTCGGTCAGGCCGCTTTGGCCCCCGGCGTAAATTTCCGCGTTATAGTCCTGCATCGCGGCGTACAGTTCAGGGTAGGCGCGTTCCGGCTCCGGGGGTTCGGCTGTGGTTTTCTCCGCCGCGGGGGCGGTGGGCTGGGCTTCGGCGCGGGCCGCAAACTGCGCAGCGGTTTTGGCGTTGCGGGTGCTGGTCCACCACTGGGCAGCGGTGGGCTGTATCAACAGCGCCAGCCCCAGCAAAATGGCCAGCCAGGCCAGAATTTTAGCAATCAGCCGTCCCATTTAGTCATCCTCCTCGCGCTTTTTGCAGCGGTGCAGCAGCAAAAGCAGCAGCAGCGCTTCGCCGCCGATCACAATGCTGCCCGTTACCGCGATCCACGGCCAGGCATCCACCACGCGCTTGACCACCGTTCCGGTGCGCAGCGCCTGATACTGCACGGCCTGCGGGGTGTTGGTTTCTTCCTCTCCATTATAAGGGATGCGGGTGCCGCGCACAAGCATGCGGTGGGTGTTGATGGCATACGGCGTGCAGGTAACAAGGGTGCAGTAATCCTGCCCCGCGGTGATTTCCAGATCCTCGGTGTGCTCCGGTTCCACCACTTTGATTTGATCCACCTGGTACGCCAGCGTTTCATCCAGAATATGCAGGTAGAAACAGTCGCCCTCTTCCAGCTTGTCCAGGTCGGTGAACAGCACGGCTTCGGGCAGGCCGCGGTGGCCGGTCAGCACGCTGTGGGTGCTTTCGCCGCCAAGGGGGTAGCTGGAGCCTTCCAGATGGCCAACGCCCCTTTGCAGCACATCATCGCTGGTGCCTTCGTAAATGGGCAGGTTGACGTCAATTTTCGGGATGGTGATATACCCCAGGCTTTCGCCCACATCCACAAGGTCCACATAGCTGGTGCCGGTATCCTCCGCTTCGCCTGCGGCATCGCGCTCCACGGCGTTGTCCAGCTGCTGGTTATAGCGGCGGGCGGCCTCCTTGGCGGCGTCCAGTTTTTCGGTATCCATGCTTTTTACGGTATCATCGTAATTTTGGATCGCTTCGCTGGCGTGGCGCTGCGCCACCGCGTTGCTGATAACCGGGTACGATGCCACCCCAATGCCGGACAGGATCATCAAGGCCGCAAAGCCGACTTTTAGTTTTGTTGTGGTATCCATAGCGTCACCGCGAACCTTTCCGTGAGAGGGTTGAAGTTGGGAACTGATGCAATTAGAAATTAGGAATTGGAAGTAGGCAAAAGAATAAAGAATAAAGAATAATGAATAATTGTGGTGGACCGCGCCGCATTGCGCCGCTCAGGAGATATTGGGTTGGGGGTGGTTTTTAGGGTAGTGAATAACAATAAAATAATCTGTAGGGCCTTACGGCGTTGCACACCACAAAATTGTAATAAACCTCGCCCTGCATGTAGGGGGCGGCGTCCCCGACGCCCCGTTTGACGGGCCTAATAATTGCCGCCCATCCACCCCGCGCCGCAAACGTTGCAAATCATTTGTAGGGGCCGATGCTCGCCATTGGCCCGTTGACGGGCCTTGCCCTATTTATTTTTAGGTCCTGCACGGGGAACCACCCCTCAGTCACCTTCGGTGACAGCGCAAACAGCGCCCCGTCCCCTCTGTCGCTTCGCGACATCTCCCCGCCCCGCGGGGAGTCACCCCTCAAGGGGCGCCAATATCTTACCTTATGTTTGCGGTGGCTCCCCTTGAGGGGAGCTGGACGCGGAGCGGCCTGAGGGGTGGTTCCCCGCCACAAACCTAACCCGTAGGGTGGTTCCCCACGCAGAACCTAAAAATCAACCGAACAACGGCCATGTACACCCAAAAAATTTATTTCCCAATAACCCACCATAGGGGGAGGGCCAAACCCGGCCCTCCCCCTGTGTATGATGGATTATCCCTCTATACCCTATTGGTGAATTGTAACATTGTTTTGCCTTGCGGCGGGCGCATCAGGCGCGGTTCTTCTTTTTCAGGCTCAGCAGCACGCCAACACCGGCCACAACCAGCAGCACACCAATGCCGCTGAACAGCAGGGTGCCGAAACCACCGGTAGTGGGCAGGTTGAAGCCCTTGTTGTTTTTGATGATAACCTTATAATTACCGCTGTCGTCCTCGCCGCCAACATATTTTTCGCTTACTATCTTATTAGTGGTCACATTGCCATTTGCGCCCGTCGTGATGGTGGTGGTCGTGGTCACTTCATACTGAACTGCCACAACAACCTTGACGGGTTCTTTCAGCAAGTTATAGCTATACGTTTTGGTTTCGCCGTTTTCTGTTACACTATAAGTGGGTGCCTTGGTTTCGACCAGATAGTAAGTGCCATTTTTCAAGCCGCTTACATGGATCTTGCCGTTTTCATCGGTCGTATAATGCCCAACCTTTACTCCGTTATTCTTAAGCTCAGCTTCCGTCGGATTTGTTTCGCTTCCGTTGTAAAGGTACAGGTCAAATTCTGCGCCTTGCAGTTTGATGCTGCTATTCTTGCCATCGACCTTTTCAACCTTCATTCCGAAGGTGTAAACGCTTGCCTGGTTTTTGATTACTTCATCTTTGGGTTCCGGCTGCTCGGGATATTTTGCATCATCAGACTTAAAGCCGTTGGAATAAGTCAGGCCTGCATCATTCAGGTTGCCTGTATTATTTACCGTTGCATTGCTATTCAGTTTGGTATTGAAAGTAACGGAGATAGAGGTGACGTTATTTGCTGCCAGTTTATCTTTGCCAGCGGCGGTAAATTCGATTGTCCATGTGCCGCCCTCGGCGCCATCTGCGGGAACGGTCAGTGTATAGTCAGTATCCTCAAGTACAACATGCGGGTTGGTTTCAATCGTCAGGTTTGCTTTTTCTACGCTTTCCCAAGTAAGTGCCTTGGACATAGTATCCGTCAGGATATACTTTGCAAGCTTATTAACATTGCTGGGAACTGCAGCGGTAACTTTCCACGTTACAACATCACCAACAGAAGCATCCGTTGCCTTGCCGTAAACATCTTTATTTTCAGCGTCTACACCGGTTTTTACCTGCTTTTCCATACTCGGCTTTTCGTTGACAACTTTGATGGTATCCGGAAGCGTATTATCCTTATAGGCATCACTAATGGTAACGGTCTGATTATCATTGATGGTAAACACATATGCCGCCTGGCCATCCATAATGTAACCTTGGGGTGCGCTGTACTCGATAAAGCGATAGGTACCCGGTGCAAGGTCCGTAATGTTGATCATACCATTGGCGCTAGTCGTCAGCAGGCCACTTGCATCTACGCTTCCGTTGCTGTCCGATACCGTAGGGGCAGTAACTGTTACCCAATCATCTCCCTCTTTGCGCTGAAGATAGAACGTTGCACCCGAAAGTGCTACCTCACTAAATGTTCCATCAGGATTATAATTTTTACCGTACTTTTTCAGGCTGATACCGCCGTAAACCGCCGCGTTTTTGGGGTTTGCCACAATATCATAGTTCCAACCAGTTCCATCCTCCTTGGCCATAGGAATGGAAACCAGGAAGTTTGCCGTTTTGTTTACGATCTGGGAAGGTGCACCGGTTTCAACGATCAGGTACACGCCAACTGGCATCTCGCTGAACACAGCCTGACCCGTGATACCATTATCACCAGTCGTGGCCGTAGCAAATGCAGTAAGCTTCGGGTTTGCATCTTCTGCAAGCGCTGCATCTACAGTGTCCTTGATGTCGTCATACTTTGTTTCGCTCGTAATTTGAATATCGCTCTTAATTTTCGTCAACGCCTCAACAGGCTGCATTTTCACATCCGTAGTGCCTGCTTCGGTAGACTGCACAATATCAGCAACCTTATAAGCAGTAAAGGTAACACCATCCAGCAGTTTTTCAGGATCTTGCTTATCGCCTTCATACTTATTGATTGTCAAGCTGCCTTTTTGGGCTGTATTGATTGTGGAGGTGATCGTTTCACCGTTGTCCGCTGCCATTGCTGGCATGGCGCACAGGCTGAGAGCCAGAGCGGCGCTCAACAGGCCTGTGAGAAAACGTTTTGCTTTTTTCATTTCAGTACCTCTTCTCTTAAAAAAATCATCATCGGATGGGCGGCGGGGCCGCCCGGCTTAAGGGTTCTGCATCAGCACGGCGTGCAGTGCGGGGCGCTGCAGCGGGGAAACGCTGCCGCGCCGCCCGCACTGTGCCGTGAAGAAAAAAGGAGGAAAAACTGGGCCGCTTGCCCACTTGGCTTAAGGCTGCGCCCTGCCGTAAACGGGCGCGCACTGGCGGGCAGGCCCTGTATCCTGGGGGTTGCTGGGTTTCCGGGGGATGGTTAATGTCGCCGGCCCCCTTTCCTGTTGTAGCGGAATGTGAATATCAACAGCCCTGCCACCGCCAGCGGCATGCCGATCAGCAGCCACAGGCTTGGCGCGTCTGCACCCGTGTGGGGCAGCTCAGGCGTTTTACGGTTCAGAACGGTAAGGGTCATGGTGTAGGTGTTATTGGCGCCCGGAATGAACGTCTTATCGTCTTTCTTAACTTCCACATCATCAATATAACACTTGCCGTCTTGGGTAAATTTGATCACAATTGGCTGTGCCAACAGGTTGTACCCCGGATGTGCCTTGGTTTCCGTCAGGCGGTATGTACCGGGTTCCAGATTTGTGAACACATTGGTGATTTTGCCGCTGCCGTCCGTTGTGGCGGTAATGGAACCTTTGTTTGTGCTATTGAATTCATAGGTAGTATCTACCTGCGGTTCTCCTCCGGTTGTTTCGGCTTTCAGCTTTTCCAGCTTGAACTCAACATCACTCAAGGGCACTTCTTTGCCATTTTCGCCTTTTTCCGCGTCCTTCTTGATGATATCCAGTGCAAACTTCGGGTTCTGCAGCTTGTTGGTCAGCTCAATCTTGCCGCTGCCGCCGGTGATGGTTCCACCGTTTACTGTGGCTTCGGTGACCTTTGTGCTATCTCCATCGCTGATTTTTGCTTCCGCTTTAGCCGTTACAACATACGTATTGCCCTTAATCGTAATGGTTCCGTCTTCCGCTGCCTGTTTAAATTCGCCATTCTCTACCGTACCTTCCACAATGCGGTACACATAATCGGTGTGTCTATTATCCGTATTGATTTGGTACTGATCCAAACCGCTAAAGGTAAACTGCCAGCGGCTCTCACCGTATTTAATGGTAACATAGTCTGGGCTGTTTGCGGTCGGGTAGTTTACCGGTGTCCAGTCTTCATCGTTTTGGCTGGTTGCCAGACGGCGCTGGAGCTGGATGTAGATTGTATCCGGCCGGTTCGCAGTGCTAAGATTGTCCGTACCTTCCCAGAGCTTATTGAACTCAATGTTGATCAGTTTGCGCTGGGTGTTGGTAAAGATTGCGGTAAGTTCCGGATTTTCGCTCTTCTCAATCACGCCTTCCACCATGGTGTTGTTGTTGATCTCTTGGGCGGAATGGCAATCAGGCGGAACAGTTACGCTTTGCAGTCTGGAACCATCTTGCGGTGTAACTTCCTCGATGGTATAGCGGGTGCCAACGGGGATGCCGGTGATGGTCACGGTGTGGTCTGGGTATTTTACCGTATCGTTCATGTTGATCTCAACATTCCTTATGATGTCCTCTTTTTCCAGACCAGCACCGCCAACATCATTAAAGGTAACTTTGAAGGTGTAGGTGCCTTTAATGGTATCTTTCTCACCGTCTGCGGCCTGCTTTTTGATTTTCAGCCCGCCGGTTTTGACGGTGTTGACGTATTTTACCTTTAGCTTTGTCAGCGTGGAGCTATTTTCGTCCGGGTCCTTATAGGAGCGGAAGACGATGGTGTCGGCGGAGGGTTTGGTTCCGGTATAGTTATTACCCGTTTGATCATCATTCGGTCTTATTTTTTCCGTTCGGCCATCATTGGGGCTGCTTCCCTCCTGCTTGTCCAGCGACTTGTTCGTGTCGGTAACTGTCACGGATTCGCTATCGCCCTTCATCGAAGTAACCGCCTGCCCGTTCTCGCACACCGTCCATGTGGTGTCGTACAGGTTTCGGTTCAGTTCCTCTTTGAGCGAAATGTAGCTGCCGCGGCGGAACTGGTCACTGAAGGTAACGGTTTCTCCATCTTCCAGAACAAAGCGTCCGTCATCGTCCACTAACTGGGTGTCGCTGTCCTTGGTGGAGGTGTACTGTGCGTTTATGGCGTTTTGCAACTGACCGCTTGTGGCGGAGCCGTAATCCGGGATTTCCTTCTGATCGGTTGTAAAGCCGGTCATCGTTTTTGGCACCGCTTTGGGAATGAAGGTAAAGTTCCTGAAATAGATGTGGCGGCTATAGTTATCGCCCACGCGGATGGTTTTGACCTTGCCGTTAAAACCGTCCTGCGCTTTCATCTTGTTCAGGTCCAGCTTTACGGTGACCCATGCGCCTGTCTTCACTTCGACCGAGCCATACGTTGCGCCGTTAATGCCTGATGTGCCAAGGCTGCCTTTTTGGACGTCATTTTCATCCAGCAGTTCCAGATACAGGTTGTTGAGGGAAAGGTCACCTCCACTATCCCCTGGATCAACGTAAACCTGGAACGTAAGGAAGCGCTCGTCTTTGATATCGATGGGGTTTTTCAGCGTCAGGATGCCATAACGTTTCTTACGCGCTGCACTGACGGGTTCCGTATCCGTATAGCGTGCGTACCAGTGAAGGACCTTTTCGCCTTCAGGCCCGGAACCTTGCTCGGGGTTTGTATCCAACTTGAAAATGTACTCACCTTCGGTTGAATCGGTTGCGGGTTTAATCTCGTCACAATCCGCAAAATTCACCTCTTTGGTACCGCTTGTATCCGAGCCAGCGGCCACTTTTTCTCCATAATGGGTTGCCTGGTTCTGGATGGTGAAGTTGAAGATTTTCTGGTCTTTAAAGCAATTTTTGAAGTCCGGATCAACCTTGTTCAGATCAACCTCTTTTTGAACCTGCAGCTCGTTATTATCCGGGAAGTTGAACGCCACCGCCATGTTGGACTCCCACATACCGCGTTCCATATAGTACATGGTAAGGGTGTGCTTGCCGGTGGAAAGATTAGGGATGGAAACACTTGCGTTTTTATAATACGTTTCGGTTGTTCCTAAGTAAGTAATGCTTGTCGCCGTTGTATGGTTGTGCTCATCACAATTTTCAGCGCCATAATTACCTGTCTTGCTGTTCTTGACCCGGCTAACATAGGAAGTTACGGTGTTTTTCTTATTATCGCGCTGGTCAAATTCCAACACACCAGAAACTCTGGCATGAGCACCGCCAATATCCAGGACAAGCTGATCGTCAATGAAAACCCACACATCATCATCACCAGAGAAGTAAAAACGAATTGGAATTTCATTATTGTAGTCGTCCTTAACTGTTCCGGTACTGGTTAGGGTAAACGGGATTTCAAGTTTTGCACCGTAACCGTAATTGTACCTGACTGCGCTCTTACTGGTTGTGGTTTCATTGAACGGGAAAAAGCCGTATGGCGTTGAAACATTATCTGGACTACTTGCACTGTCCACGTTGTGGGACGCCTCGCTCTTATATCCAGCGGTTGTCACTCCTGGGCTATCATTACCAAGGTACAACTGATCGCTATTTGTATCTTTGCGCAGATATAGAGAAGTTTCTTTACTGTCAAACCACCAGTATTTAACGCCCTCGCCTTTTTGCGGGCCATTTGGCGTTTGCGCTGGTTCTATAAAAACTTCTTCTTGGGTAAACGGGAACTCAACATTGTGGTAAACTTCGCCAAGTTTTGCATTTTTGCTGTTTTGGCCGGTCAGGAACTTTTCATTGAAATGCGGTTCTTTCAGGGTCGTTCCATTCATCACGATGTCGCCATCGCTGTCCCTTTTGTCTGCCACAATGCCCTGGAAAGCGTAGGAATTTTTTTTCTCTTTTGTGTCTCCTATATCAAAGTTCGAGTTATTGGCTGCGATAAAGATATTGTAAGAACTCCATCCGTACAAATTCAATGTACTTGCAATATCCGCAAATCTTTTATCCCAATCGCTTGGCTGGAAATGGCCTGTATAAATGGGATATATAATGGGCTTTCCGGTATTTTTATCTACATAACTCTGATAGTAGTCGCTGATTGCCTGATCGAACTGGCGGAAGGGTACCCAGTGGCGCTGATTAACCGTATTATCATTATCGTAGTTATCACGGTTATTGCCGTTCAGTTCGTAATCTGTATAATAGTCATACAGCGTACTGGTAACATACTTTGTGTTTGGTTTTTCCGTAAAAGGAACGGATGCAATATCTACTACTTTAGTTTTAGTAGTGTCAGTAGTGTCAGTATTTTTCCACGTTTCGGCATCACGCAGGGTACCTTTTGGAGCCCAGTAGCCGCCACGAGTGGTACCTTTATATACTGCATCGTCATTCGTATCCGCATAGAAGCAATTTTTGCCATCTGTGGGAATCGGCAGCCACTCTGTACTTACTCCATTTCCTTTTGTCGTATTGTCATCGTTAATTTCTTCACCGGAAAAGATGATTGAACTATTTGAACTATATTCTTGGGGAATGTCAACATAATAAAGGTTTTCGTTTGTACCATCTTTTACCAGCGTGCCGCTTTCGGATTCTACGCCGTCTCCTTTTATCCGATAATAAATGGTCTCTTTATTATTATTGGCTTTGGGGATTGAAAAGTCGTCGGTATCTCCATTCAATGCCATCTTGGAAAAAGTAGCATCGTAATAGATGCGGGTGGCACCGGGACGCCCCCATGTTGCATCCTCAATACCATTGTACATGTAGCAATAGCATTGACCTTCGGAATACTGGAAGCGTTTCTGCTTTTCTCCTGTTACTTCCTCATTATAAAAATTGTAGTATTTACTTATTTCTGTATTATCATCGCCCGCGGTAAAGCGAACAAAAGAGCAAAGAACTTTAGGAATGGTAAAGGTTGCTGTGGAACCAGAAGCAATACCAGAATCCAACCCAGTACTATTTAAGGATATTGGGTTATCGACCTGGATAAGATCTCCGCTCTCATTCGGTTCATAAAACCAGGCTTGGACGTTCGTTAGTGTTTCACTGGTTTTATTTTCAAAGGCCATCTCTTTGCCAGCGAAATGCTTATGGCTAACCGTATAGATCTCCCATTTCTTTGGATCCCAGCCATCTTCGTTCTTTCCGTCATAGTAGTCGCCGCCGATATACTTCTGATCTGTTGGATTGAACGACATCCACGGTAGACTATTATTATTATCTACTTGAACAATTGTTACTTTGTCTGTAGGGTTATCGTCTGTAAGTGAATCTTCCGCATATCCGCAAAATTCAAGTCCACCCAACCCGTTATTTGGATAGTGATCGGCCTTATTCAGGACCGCAGAATAAATTTTTCTTCCGTCCTCCGTTTCGTCAGCTTCCTGCATATCAAGATAATACTTTCGATCTTGTGGACTTTGTCCAATAATGGCATGTATTTTTACCTTTGTATAATTTTCCCAACTGTCAGGCACTGCAAAATAGAGCGTGTAAGTAGCCGGCACTCCCCCCTCACTAACTGCCTGCACGTTATCCACGCTTTCTGCGGCGTACATCTTCTGCGGCTGTTCGGTCGGTTCCGGGGTGGCGGTGGGGGTCACGGTCGGCACAGGGGTGGCCGTTGCGGTGGCTGCCGGTTCCGGGGTCGGGGTAGGTTCTGCCGTGGGCTCCGGCGTTTCAGTCGGGGCGGGCTGCTCCGGCTCGGCGCTTTGTTCCGGTTCCGGGGTGACGGCGTTCTGCTCCGGCGGAGCGGTATTCTCCCCGGAGGCCGTTCCCGGCTCATCCTCCAGCAGCTCTACTTCGTCAGGTGCGTCGGGCAGAAGATCCACCTCGGCATATACAGGCAGGGCCATTGCCATAACCAGGCAAGCGGTGACAAGCAGCGCTGTCAGCCGGCGCGCCCAACCTGTTGTGTTTTTTCCTGTTCTATTCAATCTGCTCACTCGCCTTTCGCGCTGGTTTAATGAAAGCACATTGTTCCACAGGGGATCCCTGTGGAACAATAAAAGAAGCCAGCTTCTTTCGCTTGCGCAACCGTTGCCATGTTGTTTTCAAAAAAATTACGCATCGAATCTTCTCATTGCGCATTTACTTTTTAGTGTTAAAGTATAGCACCTTTATACCAGAAAGGCAATACAATCCACGTAAATTCCTGTTTTTCAGCACTTTTACTGATTGCGTTTTCCTCCAATTATACAATGTATTCAAAGCCTTTGTATAATTTATTCCTGATTTTCTTTTTGGCAGCGGTCCCTTTTATATACTTTGACCGCGCGTTTATGATTCTCTGCGCACACAGAGCGCAACTTTGCAGCAAAATTCGCCTTTTTTGCTACATTTCCCTGTTTTTGCGCAATTATTTGTTTCGCATGCGCCTGTTTGTGGCGGGGCCTGGCGGCTGGGTGGGCGCCTTGTGGGAGGGATGGCAGGTTTGCGGCGCACGGTTCCCGTTTTTTTGCGGCGCGATGGGTACACCGCGCCCCTGCAAACGGTTTGCGGTGTTTGTGGCGGCGGGTGTGTGTTTGGTGAATTGCACGCCCGCCAACGGGACGCCGTTCTCCCTTTACAACAGGGTGCGGGTTTGCTGCAGATATGCCATTCGCTTTTTTGTCCCCCCTGCCCTGCCCCTGATTCCTGGTTCCCCCTTGCCGATTTCTATTTGCGCCAGCTCCTGATGTGCATCTGAGAGCAACGAAAATAGCGGATCTTTCGCAAGCACAAAATCCGGCTGCGTTTGCTGAAACAGACGAGCTTTTTGACGTTTCAGATAGATCCCTGCTCCCAGCTTTCAATCTATCCTGTGTAAATTGCAACCCCTCACGCGCCATTCTGTGCGGCACTTACCTTATAATATAGGGGTGCTGCCCTGTGTAAATTTGCAACTGATCTATTTGAAGCAGCTGCGAGCTGTTGCAATTTTGCACAGGGTATTGCCCGCATTCTGTGCCGAACATTCTCGAAACGTGTTGGAAAAACGCACAGGATTGCCTTGTTTCCCTATGCCGCTTACCGTTGGAAAAACGCACAGGTTACCCCCGGAACAGTTGCATTTTACACAGGGTATTCCCGCTTCCCTGCCCCGCCGTGACCCGCGTACCTGTTGGAAAACCACACAGGATAGGCCCGTTTTCCGTGTTGCAATTTACACAGGTTTGGCTGTTTTTGGCTTATTTGCAACTTTACGCAGGTTGCTTTCCGCACAGGAAAATGGTGGTGGAATGCACAGGCTGCAGTTGGTTGAACACACAGGTTTGCGTTGTTAAATTACACAGGCTCTACCTATTACTAATATAGAACTAAACATCTAAGCCATAATAACAACCAGAGGTAAGCCGGGAGATGGGGGAGAACGGGAAAAAATTGGTGTTGCCATTCCATCAGGTTACAGAACCCTGAAACAGCAGGACAGAAAAGCACAATAGAACCCTGTGTAACCTGCACCCGGGCTGCAACCCCCACAGGATATATGGCAAACCACAACGCGGGTGTTGCATTTTGCACAGGGTAATGGCGGTGAAACCCTGTGTAAATTTGCAATTCTTGCGCTGGACAACAGGATGTGCTATAATGTTTAGCATGATGTGCGTGACCACCCGGGATACAGCAACCGATATAGGAGGCCCCTGCTTATGGCGGCAAGTAAACAGAAAAAAGATGATCCGTTTGTCGTTACGTTTGAAGAACGCGGGGACCAGACCATCGTTCGCAAATCCAATGACCTTGTACAGATGACGCGCAACAACCTGACGCTGAGCCAGCAGCGCCTGATGCTGCATATTTTTTCGATGATTAAGCCGGAGGATACGGACCTGCCCTCTTATGAGCTGAGCATTTATGATTTTATCAAGATGACCGGCATGGACCCGCACAGCGGGGCGCTGTACAAGCAGGTGCGCAAAAATATTGAGGAGCTGGCCAACGCGCCCATCCAGTGGATCAAGAATAACGGAACTTCTACGGTGGAAACCTTCCGCTGGATCGATAAGGTGCGCATTGATGAGGGCCGCGCGCGCATGACCATCACGCTGGATCCGGTGCTGAAACCGCACCTGGTGCAGCTGAAAACCCTGTATACCACCATGGATGTGACCTACACCATGCTGATGCGGTCCACCTATTCCATCCGCATTTACGAGCTGTGCAAGAGCTACCAGAGCCTGTACCTGAAAAAGAAAGCGGCCGGGGAACCGCTGGTATGGAACCTGAGCATGCTGTATGAACAGCTTTCGTATACGGCCAACCGATGGTCGGATTTCCGCCGCCTGGCACTGGAAAAGGCAAAGGCGGAAATTAACGAAAAGACGGATATTATTTTTAATTACGATGTGTACGAAAAAAAAGGGCAGAAGGTTCTTTCGCTGGTGGTAACGATTGACCCGGTGGATGATGCCGCTGCACAGGCCAACCTGGACAGCATCAACAGCACAGTGCGCAAAAAGAGCAAAAAGAAGGGCCGCCCCACCGTGGCGATTGAAGATTCGCTGCTGGATGACCCCAGCGTGATCACCTTTGATTATGTTTCGGCACCGGAAACAACGATCCCCTATTCCTTTGGACGACACCGCACCGAGCTGCGGGAGGAAATTGTTGTGAAAGCGCGCATGGATCAGCTGCGCGCGGAGATTACGCCCGAAGAGCTGCACGCGGTGGAAGTGATCATTGATGTGTTGGCAGATGCCTGCTGCACCATCCAGGCCGGCGATGGCGAGCAGGACGGCGGCAACAAAACGGTGTTTGGAAAGATGAATGCCATCATCCTGGATTGCGGCGGGCTGACCAGTTGGCTGGCCGGTGTGGCACCCCGTTATGCACAGGAGATCATTCCCCGGTCGCAGACGATGCGCAGCCCGGCGCGGTACCTGAACAAGGTGCTGCGCGAGGATATGGATAACTATCGCATTTATATTTTCCGCAAGGCAAAGCCGGCAGCAGAACCCAAAGAGGAGCTGTTGGAAGCGGAGTACCATGTGATGGACGAGCCGGTGCAGCAAACGATGCCGGAGCCTGAGCCGCCCAAGGTAGAGCTGATTCCCGAAACGATTGTAAAACGGCAGGATATGCGAAAAGAGTTTGCAAAGTTTGTAGATGATGGATACCTGGAAAAGACGTTGACGAGCGGCCAGCGCGGCGCTTACCACGAAATTTACCGCCACCTGGCAGCGCGGTGCGTGCCATCGCCTTCCAGCCTGCGCAATGGGCTGAAAGACGAAATGCGGCTGCATTACCTGGCCTGCATGAATGAAGTGATTGAAAAGTATGGCAGCCTGACCCCGTTGATGGAAGCTATGGCGCATGAACTGGACTTTGATGTGTTCTGGGCAAAGGCCGCCAAGGACCCCAACGTGAATAACCCGATGGGGCTGTTCTACCACATTATTGAAGAACGCGCGCTGAACCCGATCGGCACCATAATGAACGACCAGGCACAACGGCAGAAGGTTGCCGCCAAGGAAAAAGGTGAAAAAGATAAGTGGCACAACGAAAGCTGGATGGATGCTTTTGAGGAAGATATCCCGGATGACAGCGAAGAGTAATTGAGATGAAGCGGAGCGGAACATCCGGGAACGCTATTATAATAAGGCAAGCAGCGGCTGGCAGATTGCTGGCCGCTGCTTTTTTGTTGGGGGGTGCAGCTGAGAAATGGAAATATCCGGCGTTTTTTGATTTCAGATAGACCTTGGGCAACACCGCACAATTCCCACCTGACGGCTTAAGCACCGCTCCGGCGGCTGCGG
>OLPQ01001114.1_pt1 | contig 20437 bp, 17 predicted proteins | sample 1672451 | NCBI WGS metagenome assembly OLPQ01 (sample SAMEA3136687, study PRJEB25190) | human gut metagenome | biome: human gut; feature: human-associated habitat; material: faeces | place: Austria | collected 2013
TCAGACGGTCTGCATATTTGCTCATTTTGAAGAAGTATGCTTCTTCTTTTGCAGGTACACACGGACGTCCGCAGTCCGGACATTTGCCATCTACAAGCTGTGATTCTGTAAAGAAAGATTCACATGGTGTACAGTACATTCCTTCATAATGTCCTTTGTAGATATCACCTTTTGCGTACATCTTCTTGAAGATTTTCTGAACCTGTTTTTCGTGATCGGCATCTGTGGTACGGATGAATTTGTCATAAGATGTGTTCATCAGATCCCAGATTCTCTTGATCTCACCGGATACGTTGTCTACGAATTCCTTTGGTGTGATTCCTGCTTCTTCTGCTTTGAGTTCGATCTTCTGACCATGCTCGTCAGTTCCTGTCTGGAAAAATACATCATATCCTTCCTGTCTCTTGTAACGTGCAATTGCATCTGCCAGTACGATCTCGTAAGTGTTACCAATGTGCGGCTTACCGGATGTATAAGCAATCGCGGTTGTAATATAATACTTCTGCTTTTCCATTTTATAGTTCCTCCTGATTAATATTCTTAAATATCCTCGCGAAGCGTTTTTACATTATCGGAACATTACGAAGTAATTTCCTATAACGTAAAAAAAAAGACCATCTTCCCTTCATATTGAGAAGACGAGTCCTGCCCGTGTTACCACTTCTATTCGTTCCTGCCTCACGGTCAGAAACCTTATCGGGTACGATTCCATCCTGACTTCCCAATCCAGTCGTTCTGTCACTGTCCTGATACCCTTCCGCTATAACAGGCGGTCCTGTTGCAGTCTGAATGTAAATCTCATCTCGACTGCACCTCTCCCAAGCCATCTTCCATCTGCACCTGCACTTCCCTCTCAGCCACAGGAATCGAATGATTCTTTTTCATTCTGCACTACTCTTCTACTCATAGAATAGCAATTCTTCCATCGGGGAATTCTCTGTAATGTGGTCAGCAAATGTACTCTCTTGTTCGGTGAGTTTGCTTATTTTCTGCGAAATCTACGTGTTTCCGCTCTTTAAAAATAGTAGCATATTTGTAAATGTTTGTAAACCTGGAATTTGGAAAAAGCCCTCTCTATCGCATTTTCGATAAAGAGGGCTTTCATCTGCAGATTCAAGAATGCCTCGGCATTCTTTCCGCTTTTATCTTCTTATTCTTTTCAGTCCGGACCAGCTTCCGTATACTCTCTTTCCATTTACTATACGATATGCCCGTACACGATAACCATAACTGCGGCTTTTTGATACTTTTCTGTCTATGAGCGTTATTTTGCCTGTAGATGCAATTCTGCTCCGTTTTCCTCCGATATAGCGGTATACTACATATCCGGATGCACCCGGAACTTTTCTCCAGCTTAACCGAATACCGGAAGATTTTCCTGCTACTCTTAACGTCGTCGCTGCCGGTAATGCTTTGCCACTGAATGCTCCGGAATATTCTCCGTAAATATATTTCCCGTTAACCACTCGATATGCTCTGATTCGATATGCATACCCACGTCCTGTCTGAATTGGATACTTCTTGGAATTGCGCTGTGTGTAAGAAAGTGCAGACGCTTTTATATTTGCGATTGTCTGCCATTTTGATCCTTTTTTTCTTTCAATGATATATCCACTTGCATTTGCAGCTTTCTTCCATGTAATTCTAATCTGGTTATAACCGGCAGATATTGCCTTCGCACCATTTACATTTGCAGGTTTCTTTATCGTTTCCGGTTTTTTGCTCGGTTCTGGTTTCTCACTCGGTTCCGGTTTCTCACCTGGCTCCGGTTTCTCACCTGGCTCCGGTTTCTCACCTGGCTCCGGTTTCTCATCCGGCTCTGTTATTTCATATAATGCCAGATTCGGTTTTGTTGTAATATCATTCCACTGTCTTTCCGTTGTATTTTCAAAGTTATTGGATATTTTTCTTCCATCAATTGCTTTCAGTGTCGTCTGATCAGCTATATTAACTGAAGAAACATATGCTTTTCCGGCAACGGAAACTTCTTTTGACAAAATTGCAGAGCCACCTTCCAGCCATGCGCTTGCCGTAGATATCGTACCTGTTCCGCTGATGCCGTTTCCGCCATCATCATATGTACCATTTCCGCCAACCGCAATAAGCTTTCCGTTGCCACTGACAGTTCCCTGATCGAGAATCAGCGCAGCCCCACCAACAGATGTCGTTGCATTTCTTCCACCTCCGTATACACCAAGGACTCCATTCTCAGAAAGGGTCAGTGTACCACCTGAAATTTTCAGTGCAGGCTGTCCACTGTAACTTTTTTCTGTAGCCGGGTCTGTACCTGTAGCTGCCTCATCACCTCTGATATAAACTTCCCCTTCTATGGAAGCATCACCTTTTACAAGAACTACCGGCGATGTATTATGGCGTACTTCTGAACCATTTGCCAGGAAATTTGTATTTGAATAGATCAGTGAATTTTCCATAATCGCACCCGCATTTAAAATCAGCTGTCCATTCACAGATGCACCTGTCAGAAAGCTTCTGCCATAATTGTCATAGTTCACAGAAACCCTTCCACCATTCATCACCTCAATCACACCATGCATAGAGGAATCCCTGAGGCACAATCTGCCGCCTTCCTGTACAATAATACGGACACTGCTGAAGGCCTTCATATTTACCAGGGTCAGGTCACAACCATTCGGAATAATCAATGTCTGCGTCGGATTTTCTGTCTCAGATACTGCATATCCCAGTTCTCCATATGTGCCACTTGTATGAGAGCCATACCATGCTTTAATCTGTGCCGGTACAGTTACTGTCTCATTTGTACCGCCAAAATTTGCAATTGCCCATGGTTCCATATCATACATGTATTTGCCATCTGCAGTCTGCTTTGCATTTTCAAGTTTCAGACAGTCACTCAGTTTTTCCGTACGTGAATAAACCTTAAATACAAGCTCATTACTGGTTGCGGTTCTGCCATTCTGATCTGTTACTGTTACACTTACCGGATAAGAACCCGGTTGATCAGGAACACCGCTCAGTGACAATGAGCTGTCATAAATCGAGTATACACCTGACATTCCACAGGATTCCGTGTCGATATTTACGCTTGTCTTTTTTGTATTTACCGTTACTGCTTCATGTAAAGGTTTCCAGTCATTTTTTCCCGGCGTTGTTCCGTCCGGAACCACTGCCGCTTCGACAATAACATTACTGTTTTTATTCGTAGAAACCGAAGTAGATGCTCCACTGATTGCATCATATTTCTGCTGACCGGTAAGTGCACTCTCAAAATATCCGTTTAATCTCACATATAATGTGTTCTGTCCATCAGATGGACCTTCTTTATCATTTCCACTGTTTGGATCATAAGGCTCCACTGCGAAATCACTTCCACTCCCCTTCACACGAAGAAGCAGATCCTGGTATGACGGATTTTTTATCGTAATGATATCTCCGTTGGTCAATATGCCGTTTCCACTGCCGTCAAAGACTACCGAAGCATCTGAACTATCCATATAATATGCATTTCTTCTAAACAAACTGTATTTTGAAGATACTTTTTCCCATACATTTCCATTTACAAGAATCTGGCTGACTCCTCCTGCATATGTACCATCAGAAAAAAGGAGTTTCTGGTAATCACTCCCAAAACCTGACTCCTGTTCTGCTTCTGCGGTCGGCGCATCTTTTAACTGTTGGTATTCCGCAACTGCATTTTCAGAATCTCCGTCTGAAAACAGATCCACATCTGTCACACTGTCTACTTCGCTGTCCGATGCAGCTCTATCTTCCGTTACTGCATCTTCATCCTCAAAATCTGCCTCTGTTGAATCCTGAATTTCCATTTCTTCAGCATCTTCATTGCTGTCTTCCTGAACTGCCACTTCTACATCAGAAAAATCATCTGTCGCAAAAGCCGGCACCGCTGTAAATAAATTCACAGTCATCATTGCTGAAACCCAAAATGCAATATGTCTCTTCACGGTTCCCCTCCTCTTACTTTAGTTAGTTATTTGAAACCCTGTTAAAGAATATCATTTATAAGAAATTCTGTCAATTGCATTATCGCTTCATTATGTATACAATCGGTCTCTTAGTGCACACTATCTATCGTCAGTATATGCTATCCAATATGAGATTTGACTAGCTGATGTTCCAATTGACGAACATATATTCTGAGTTGTATGATTAATTCAATAACAAAAGTGCAAATTATCTGACGTTAACTCTTTTCTATCTTTCCTAAAGGAGGGACTTTTATGCAGGCTTTATCACAGATAAATGCAGGAGATACCTGCACGATCAAATGGATGTTTGGTGTTCCAGAGATTTTGGAAACGATGAGAAACATGGATATTAAAGAAGGCAGCACGATTCAGGTTATCCAGAAGTGCCGGGATTGGCTGATCATCGGGCGGAATGACCGGCGGCTGGCGGTTGGGAATGAAGTAGCGGACCGGATTCAGGTGTAGGGGAATGAGGATACGGGGATAGTCGTAAAAAGTTCCGTACAAATTTTTGCAGCCGGATGAAGATATAGCCGCAGCAACAGGCTTCGGATTCGGTAAGTTCTAAAATGTTTAATCACTGCTAAATACACAAATAAAAATTATGAACTCGCTGACGCTCAGACAGCATAATTTTTATTCGTAACGCATTGATCAAACATTAAGAACTTGCTCGAATCCTGTAGAGAGTTGTTGCGGCTATATCTCACCGGCTGTTTTCATGTACAGAAATTTTTTACGATTATCCCTGTTTTGAATCATTATGAATAGAAAGTCTCATACTTCTCTGATATGAAACAGGACTATCACCTGCCCGTGAAATAAAATCATCGTGAAGTATAAAAAATATACTATATCTATCTTTTACATCTCCGATATAAGAAAATAAAAATGTCTGTATATTGAAATAACCATCCAGACTTTCTGCAGGAGTCTGGATGGTTATTTCACATATCACAGACATATAAAATCTCTTATTTCTGAACCTGCATCTGTAGCAGATCTTTCGTTTATTTATACATTTAGTTCACGTTGTTTTATTTTGTTACTTCATCTTAAATTCTATCGTTACTTTAAACAGATCCCCGTCGAGATACAGATTAAAGGTCCCACCCTGCAGCTGCACAAGATCTTTCGCGATGGACAGTCCCAGGCCGCTTCCTTCAGTATTTCTGGAAATATCCCCACGGATAAAGCGCTCTGTCAGTTCGTCCGCCGTGATATTCAGCGGCTGCGCGGAAATATTCTTGAGAGAGAGCCGTACATTCGGACGGTTCACATTCATGTCTACATAGACTCTTGTGTTTTCCATCGCATATTTAGATACATTTCCGAAAACATTTTCCAGAACTCTCCAGAGTCTGCGTCCATCCGCACAGATGATTGCCTCTTCCTCATCAAAATGAACGACCATCTGCAGATTTCTTTCTTCAAATTTTTCTTCAAATTCTCCGATTACCTGGTTAATCAATTCCACAAAATTCAGTTCTGTCATTTCCAGTGTGATATTTCCGGTGCTTGCCTTGGATGCCTCTACGACATCTTCTGTAAGAACCTTCAGTCTCTGTGCCTTATTTTCCAGAACTTCCAGATACCCCCTGATCTTGGGATCTTCCGGATTTTCTCTCTTGAGAAGATCTATATAGTTGATGATCGATGTCAACGGTGTCTTGATGTCATGTGAAACATTCGTGATCAGTTCTGTCTTCATCCGCTCGTTCTTGAGGCTGTTTTCTACGGCTGCGTCCAGTCCCTCCCCGATATGGTTAATATAATCCGCCACCATTTCCTGCTCACCGGAGAGTTTTTCCGTTGGAATTTTATATTGCAGCTCACCGTCTGTGATTTTTTTCAGTCCACCTATAATCTGTTCTCTTCCCCAGGCTTTTTTCAGCAGCCAGTAAAGTACTGCCACATCCAATACAAGCAAAAGCAACAGGGGAAGCATGGCACCGGCTCCAATTCCCAATATAACAAGCAGCATCTGTGCAAATACAAAACATCCAAACCCGGCAGCTATCTTTATTCTGCTGATGGTATTTTTACTCATGAAAACCACCAGATTTCCGATGCCTGAAAAGATTTTCTTTAGCAGCCGCAACACATGTCTGAGAAGTGAATCTCTCCATAATGATTTCTCTTTAATTCTTCGTACCAGACTGAGCCAGCCAGTCAGGAACCAGCATCCTGTCCAAATGCCGATCATTCCGAAATCAATGACTTCCCAGATTATCCGCATTTCTTCTGAATCCATTGCCTGCATCAGTATTGAAAGTCCCATCAGCCAGATTACAACAATCATACCTGCTGCAATCTCTGTATACCATCGGTCAAAGAAATTCAAATGTACTTTTTCATCTTCATTGTTTCGTCCTGCTGCAACTGTCAGAATCACAATTCCTACGAGTGCCAGAATAAATGCAGCCACAGAAACAACCATGATCGGCACCAGCCATGGTTCAAACTTCTCATAAGCCAGTTTTTCCTGCTTGATTCTGTCTAATACAGGAAAATCTTTATCTACAGAAACAAAGTAAAGATAATTTTCTCCGGCAAGTCCGGTATTCTCAATCATACTCTGCCAGTAAGATTCCGTCCAGCTCGAAACATTAGTAAAACCAAGTATACAGTCCTGCACCTCCGGTGAAATGAGCATGAAAGGATCAGCACCAGATGTCAGCTTATCCAGCATTTTTTCATAATTTGCCGAAGTGACCCCATTTATATTACTGTACACTTTATCGGACTTTGTATCTACATACATATAGTTGATATTTGTCGCACCCTGCGTATATGTTTTCAGGATTTTCTCACCATATGATGCGTCACTGTATTCTACCAGTGCCTCATATAAATACTGATATGCTCTGCTGATGTTCCCTTTCCATTCTTTACTGTTATTTACAACATCAAGAATGCCGTCCGCTCCATCCGGCTTATATTCTTCCTTCAATGGAGCATCATTATTTCCGCTGGACTCATAATTATATATGTCTGTGTAAACAACATTGCCCTCTGCATCTGCAACGTATTCCACTCCGTCATTACGGATTCCTATACTGTTATCAGTGTATCCATAATAGATATATTCCTTACCCGAAAGCATGGACAGTATATCTTTTGTATATTCTTCCTGTCCTTCCTCGCTTCCAAAGACAAACTTCAGTTCCCCTGTGATGATCTTGTCTGCAAAGTCATTATAATACATGTAGTAATTATTACCGTCCGGCTGACGGCAGATCAGAACATTGGCACTTTGATCCCAGGATGATTTTTTTGCCCAGTCATACAAATCCTTCGCTCTGTATGCAAGCCCGGACGTATTTTTGTGTGTCAGCTCCGTCCCCTGGTTCAGTTCAGCAAGATCGACCAGCTCATCATCCGATGCCTGATCCAGAATATGTCTGTTACTGATCGCATTGACAATCGTATGTGAAAGATTATAAACACTGTCTCTGAAACTCTGCGAATCCACGTAGCTTTTGCTGTCCAGAGGCCGGACCCCTTTATTCATGATCACTACGGATGCTCCGGCTCCCACGCAGGAAACCGTCACAAAAAATATCGTCAGCAGCACAAGAAGTCCCTTTATGCCACTCTTTCTATGCCATCTTTTTTTCATTTATACCCCATTCCTTTCTATAATAAAACAGTCTCGGTAACAGGTACAGAAGTTGTGCAGGATATTTTCCACAACGAAAGGACGAATTTCAGATCTTTTCCACTTTATACCCAAGTCCCCACACTACTTTCAGATAGCGCGGCTCCTTCGGATTGATTTCAATTTTTTCTCTGATATGACGGATGTGAACCGCAACTGTGTTATCCGCTGCAATTGCTTCTTCCTCCCAGATGCTTTCATAAATCTGATTAGTAGAAAAAACGCGTCCCTGATTTTTTACCAGCAAAAGAAGTATTCGGTATTCGATCGGTGTCAGCTTTACGATTTCTCCATCAACTGTGACCTCTTTTCGGTCATCATCGATCATCAGCCCGCCGGTCTCATAAATGTTGCCTCTTTTTTCTGCTGCTGCCCCAAGCTGGGTGTATCTGCGAAGCTGGGATTTCACTCGTGCCACCAGTTCCAGCGGATTAAACGGTTTCGTCACATAATCATCTGCTCCTACATTTAACCCGAGGATTTTGTCCGCATCCTCTGATTTTGCCGATAAAATAATGATCGGAAGCGCATTTTTTTCGCGAATCTTCAATGTCGCCCGAATACCATCCAGCTTCGGCATCATTACATCGATGATCAGAAGATCTACCGGATTGTTCTTAAGCACCCGGATTGCCTGCTCACCATCATATGCTTTCAGGATGTGATGTCCCTCCTGTGTCAGATAAATTTCTATTGCCTCAACGATATCCTTATCGTCATCACATACCAGTATCTCTGCCATTGTCCCCTGCCTCCTGTCTGTTATGGTCTTACTATAGCTGCCAAGAATTAATATCTATGGGGTAAAATCTTAAGATTCTCTTATCTTTTCAACCTTATCCATTGTATCAGAAAACGACCTTTATTTATATCTGAAAAAAAGAAAAACATTTGTTAAAATTCTTATTGACAAAACAATCTCATTATGCTAAATTATAGTCACAGTAAGAAATTAGTAACGATTACTATTATTAAATAAGACTAACTTATAAGAAAAGGAGATTAAGATTATGGCTAAATGGGTATGTAATGTATGTGGTTATGTTTACGAAGGTGACGCTGCTCCGGAAGTTTGTCCGGTATGTAAAGCTCCTGCTTCCAAATTTACAAAACAGGATGCTGAAATGACATGGGCTGCTGAACATGTTGTTGGTGTTGCTCAGGGTGTCAGCGAAGATATTGTTGCAGACCTCAGAGCAAATTTCCAGGGTGAATGCTCCGAAGTTGGTATGTATCTCGCTATGGCAAGAGTTGCTCACAGAGAAGGCTATCCGGAAATCGGTCTCTACTATGAGAAAGCTGCTTATGAAGAAGCAGAACATGCTGCAAAATTCGCTGAACTTCTCGGCGAAGTTGTTACTGACAGCACCAAGAAAAATCTTGAGATGCGTGTAGAAGCTGAGAACGGTGCTACTGCCGGTAAATTCGACCTTGCAAAACGTGCAAAAGCTGCTGACCTTGATGCAATCCATGACACTGTACATGAGATGGCTAAAGACGAAGCAAGACACGGCAAAGCATTCGCCGGTCTGCTTAAGAGATACTTTGGTTAAACTACAAGCCATGCAAAAATGTAACTGTATGACTCTGTGAGTTTACTCGCAAGAGTTTTTACAGATACATTTTTATACGGCGCCAGCCGTCCATGAGGAAGTAGCATAGCGAATTCCGAATGGTACATGGCTTATGTAAAATATTAAATCATAGAAAGGAAACGATATATGGCTACATTGAAATACAGTCGCCAGCGAGAATCCATTAAGGAGTTTCTCATGACACGTAAGGATCACCCCACTGCAGATGTGGTATATGAAAATGTAAAAAAAATATACCCCAACATCAGTCTGGGAACCGTATATCGCAACCTTTCCCTGTTATCCGATCTTGGAGAAATCCAGAAATTATCCAGTTTTGGCGGCGCCGATCATTTTGACGGCTGTGTCATCCCGCATTGTCATTTCATGTGTACCGAATGCAAGCGGGTTCTGGATCTGGAAACAGAGGATATGAACGAACTTGCACCAAAGGCTGTTAAGAACTTCGGTGGTAAGATTGCCTCATGTGATATACGTTTTTTCGGGCTCTGCGAAGACTGTCTGAAGAATACAGAAGTATAATAAAGGAAATAATAGAATTTATCGAAAATAAAGGAGATTAAGATTATGGCTAAATGGGTATGTAATGTATGTGGTTATGTTTACGAAGGTGACGCTGCTCCGGAAGTTTGTCCGGTATGTAAAGCTCCTGCTTCCAAATTTACAAAACAGGATGCTGAAATGACATGGGCTGCTGAACATGTTGTTGGTGTTGCTCAGGGTGTCAGCGAAGATATTGTTGCAGACCTCAGAGCAAATTTCCAGGGTGAATGCTCCGAAGTTGGTATGTATCTCGCTATGGCAAGAGTTGCTCACAGAGAAGGCTATCCGGAAATCGGTCTCTACTATGAGAAAGCTGCTTATGAAGAAGCAGAACATGCTGCAAAATTCGCTGAACTTCTCGGCGAAGTTGTTACTGACAGCACCAAGAAAAATCTTGAGATGCGTGTAGAAGCTGAGAACGGTGCTACTGCCGGTAAATTCGACCTTGCAAAACGTGCAAAAGCTGCTGACCTTGATGCAATCCATGACACTGTGCATGAAATGGCTAAAGACGAGGCAAGACACGGAAAAGCATTCGCTGGTCTTCTTAAGAGATACTTCGGCTAATCTACAAAGTACACAGAATATAATAAGGCTCCCCGGGTTCGCATACTTGAACTCGGTGGAGCCTTTCCTAAATTAGATGACTTATCTCAAAGTAAGTGCAACTGTAATCATTCAGACGCTAAAAAACGGATGACCTGAACATAATCAGTCCTAAAACAAGACCATAGCAGACTCTTGTTTATTTTCCTGTAGTCTAGTTTTCTTTAAAATCATATAATGGCATATTGTTCTCATCATATAAAACAATCATCCTAGCCGCAATCACCTCACCAGTTGCACCTTCAAAGCATAATAAATAATAGCCGTCACGGTCTAATGATTTCACGATATACTGTTTTTCCTGATTCCCAGATATAATTGTTCTGATCAGTTTCCCCTCTTCAATTCTCCAGGTTCCATCAATCTCCGGCCAGTTTGGATTTATGTCTTCACGGGTGCGGTAACTGTCATCTGTCGCGTAATTTCCAAGATGTCTGGTGTTGCCTTCTGCGTCATATTCATAAAGTTCTCCTGCACCAGTGGTTCCTCCTAATGCCCAATTAACATTATAATACCGGAATCTGCATGGAAAAATGGAGGATAATTCATCTTCTGTTAAAGTCTCAAACTCGTCTGCATGAGCTTTGAAGTAATAAAATCCACTTTCATAGTCATTATCCTCATCTGTATGATCAACATATGCCGCAATAAAATCATCTTTGGATTTTATTGTGCCCTCTTCCTGCGATGTATCTTCCTGTGCTGCATCTTTCTGTACTGCATCTTCCTGTACTGTATCTGTATCCTGATCTTCTTCCTTCAGATTAAATCCCAGATCTTTCATCGTAATATCTGTATTATTTTCCAGATAATGCTGAAAAGAATTAAAAGTTGCTGCCACAGTTGATGTTATACTTTCCGCACTGCTTCCCTCAGTTAAAGTAACCGTCTGCCATATTTCATTTTCGGGATCACTGAGTACTTCCATTTTTTCATTATCGACTGTCAGCATCGCATCTTTCTGGTAAGATGCGATTGATGTCCAGCCTGATATCGTTCCCCTTCCATCATACTGTTCATCAGCGGTCTTCCAGATATTATTCTGTTCAAAATAGTATGTATATTCCATCGTCCCTTCTCCATTTGCATTATATACAAAATGAAGAATGATATCTATATACAATCCTTCTTTTGTCAGAACGCTCTCAACCCAGAACTGGTCATCATCTGAATCTGTGATGTATATTTTGTCATCAGCAGACAGATCCGAACCAGACTGATCTACCAGTATATCCATGGACACGCCTGTGTATCTGTGATTGTCTCCTCTTATCTCAAAATCTCTTAAAGTTCCATTTTCCCGAACATACTCACAAAGCTTTTTAGCCGGATGCAGCTTATATTCCACTTCCTTATATTTTTCTTTGCTGTCCTTATAATCTCCCAGTTCTTCGTATAAGGCAAGTGCTTCTTCATATTCGCCTGATTTTTCATATTTGGCTGCTTCCTGATATTCCGCATCGATGATCTGTTCTTTACTGTCTTTGTATCCCTTCAGGCTCTCAAAAAGTGCGATAGAATCATCATATTTTCCATCTTCCAAAAGAGCCAGCCCCTGATTATAAAGCTTCTTCTTATTCAGATTATCCTTAATGACCACTCCCACTGCTGCCACAGCTACTGCTGCTGCCACACCGACCACGATCATCTTTATCTTCTTCTGTTTCTTTTTCGCTTCAACCGCTGCTTCTGCCTGTTTACGTTCTCTCTCTTTTCGCTCATCTTCCAGTCGCGCAGCACATTCTGTCTTCAGAGCATCCATATCGAGTTCTTCAAGTTTTTTACGATCTATATGACAACTACAGCAACTGAGTTCACTTTCATGATTGATTACTCCACAGGTACAGAACCACAAGTCCTTTTCCTGTTTCAGCAGATACTTACTGTTCTTCCCATACTTTATCCTGTACTGTCTGACAAGCTCTCCATTTGCGATTTTTTTCTCTATCGGATCCGGCTTTTCCAACGGCTCCCAGATTTCATTTCCTGTCCATACAGTATTATCATCAAATACAGCCTCCGTCACTTTAACAGAATAAGAACGAGTCTGTTCATCTGGAACGACTATCGGAACCTGCTGACCGAAAAATTCATTTCTTTTTACATTCAGATCCAAATACCGATATTCTGTTTCTTCGCCCAGGGTTCTTCCTACCGTATCCATAGATGCAACTTTTACAGTTACTGCTTTTATTGTTTTGTTGTAAATATTCTGAATTTTTAACTGAACGATTATATTGCCATTCCGATTGTCTTTAAGTAAAGCTCCCGCTGCAACTACAACAGGAGCCCCCATAGTATACAATCTTTCCGGCAGAGAATATAATCTTGTATATGTCTCTCCCATTTTTCCACCTCATGTTTCATGATAATTGAATAATCTTAACTGTTCAGTACCATTACAGTTACGAATAATCTTATATTTTCTGTATTCTTATCAATGTTTTGTCATTGTATCAGATTTCCGGAAGTGAAGCATCACTGCTTTCACTCTGTCCTCTCTGAAGCAGTTCGCGATTCTTCAGATCCGGCAGTGCAATTACAAGAAGCATTCCTACAATCCATAAGAAAAACGTTATCCAAAAATATCTTTTCTCATGATGTCCTTTCATTTCTGCAATTCTCTGAAATTCTCTGGCAACAAAATACTGAATAAGCAGTACCGCAATACTTCCTATAAGCCACCCTAACAACCAACTTTCCATTTTATTTATCTCCTTTTCTGTTTTTATCTCATATTATTTAGATTTTAGATATTTTATTTGACAGTTACTTTGCAGATCATTTTCTTTGAACCACTCTTGACAGTGATCGTTGCTGTTCCTTTTCGCAATCCCTTAACTACACCTTTTGCTGTTACTGTTGCAACCTTTTTATATACTCCTTGTAAGATATATAGATATAATTTTATCATAGATGCAAATGAAAACCCATTATCTCACAGCATATGATTTTAAATAGTTTTTTCAGAACTTTCACGCATATTTTCCGGAACAAAACAGAATAATTTCCTGTGACGTGAAAAAGCTCCTGCAAAGTATATTGCAGAAGCTTTAAACTCTTTCTTATTTTATTCAAATGTCGCCTTCGCTGTATCGATCGTATGATCTGCCTTATTTTCAATATCTGTGTCATTTCCCGAGAATATGCTTCCGGCAAAATCAATCACTTCATTACCCGGCAGATTATCAATGCAGACAGCCGTTCCGTTTCCGGTAAATGTATTATTCAAATAATTCGGCGAACTGCCATACGACATAGTGGTATCGAACTTCAGTCCAATTTTATTATCTGTGAAAGTACTGTCCGTCGCATTCACCCAGCCTCCGGTATGTGCATAAGCCGCTATATCCCAGCCTTCAAAACTACACTCTGAAGCACTTGCCAAACAATATGCATCCAGTCCGGTTCCGGAACTTCCTTCAAAACGGATTCCTGATATATCGGCATAATTTCCGTTGAGTCCTTTCATACTGACTGTTCCGGTAAAGGTAGTTATCGCATCTCCGCTGCTGCTTCCATGAATTCCCCAGGTGTGATCACCGAAAGTGATATCTCCGTCATATGTCACCGCTGGAAGGTACAGATATACCGGTGTGTCAGAAGATACCTCTTCATTAATAGAATCCAGAAGTTCCTGAAGTTCTTCCGTGGTTTCCATCGGCGTATCCTCCGCACGATAAGTTACTGCAGGCAGTTTTTCAATCGTAAGACGCGTGCTTAAGGAAATTGTATCACCGTTTTTCATTTTTAACATCCATGCAATGTCATTTGTACCACTGTCAGATGTAAAATAAATATCTGAGGTGTACGCTGCATTAGGAAAGCTTTCATTATACATCGGCTCTATATATTCCATTTTCCGTGATCCGTCTGTCGGCTTTGTATCGACTTTACAGGATTCCACTTCTTTTGAAAACTCTTCCCATGCCAGTTTTCCCGTGTCCTGATCCAGAACATACAGCTGACACGGAAGCGCACTGTCCATGCCTTCAGACAAAGTATCTGTACGTTCTCCCTGAGCATGCCCGGTCACGCCGTCTCCCTCTGAAAAAGTCAGCAGAACTTTATACGTTTTATCCTTGTCCACATAGTCAATCTTTGCACCACCTTCATATACTTTCGGTCTGTGGTACATGGAAATTGCCATCCCGATGATTGCTATGAGGATTGCTATTCCAAGAACTGTCAAAGCTGTCCTCTTCCATCGTCTTGGTGTTTTTATTTCCTGCTTCTCTGTCTGCACCGCAGTACAGTGCGGACAGAATGACGCATCATCCGGAAGTGTATGTCCGCATTGTACACATTTTTTACCCATCATTTCCCCCTTATCTTTTATAATGCCTCCATTAAATGAAGGATATTTCTGTATCTTTTTTCCGGATTCACCATCGTACACCGCTGAACGATTCTGCCCATCCTGCCAGCGGCAAGCTTTCTTGATGGATGCTCTCCGGTCAGCATAATATTCAGTAAGACACCGAGAGCATAAATATCCGCACGTCCGTCTGACTGGGAAAGCCCATACTGCTCCGGTGCTGCAAATCCGGTCGTCCCCAGAATCTGCGTATCTTCCTGATTTGCGTTTTTGTATATTCTGGATGCGTCAAAATCAATCAGCACAGCTTCTTTGCCACGTATCATAACATTATCCGGTTTTACATCCCGATGCACCACGCCCATAGAATGAAGCACCCATAATGCTGAACACAACTGACGGCATATCTTTTTTGCCTGCGCAGTTGACACAAGTCCTCCCTGCAAAATTTCACTGAGCGTATCACCCTGCACATACTCTTCCAGAAGCACTGTCCTGCCATCTTTTTCCCCGACTTCCATGATCTTTGGCAGATTCGGACACGAAACGGAAAGAAGCTTCCGGTATACTTCGCTGCTTCCGTAAAAATACCTGAAAATATAACGAGTGCCGCTGTCTCTGTGTCGTATAAGTGAGACTTCGCCCCGTTCGCTTTTTTTGATCAGCGTGAGCGTATCATATTCGCTACGAACCGCCTCAAAAAGACTGTCATAAATATCCATATTCTCATTCCTATCACTATGCGGCCTGCATATTGTTTTTCAGAACCATTTATAGTATATTCTTATTTGAATGCACTATTTAGAATATTATAACTTATTAACATTTATTCAGCAAGTATATATACTACAACCTATTTTGACATGTATTTTTCAAAATACAGAAATGTATTAAAATAATTATTGTAAAGGCGGGAAATATGGAGAAAAAAAACACAGATGGTTTACAACAAGAACTTATGGATTCACCGGACTTAGAGCAGTTCCTGTCACAAAATCAGGAACAATTTGTAAATAAAAGTGTATCTGAATTATTAAATCATCTGTTTGAAAAAAAGTATATTTCCAAAGCCACTCTCGCCAAACAATCCGGTATGAGTGAGATTTACCTGCACCAGATTTTTGCAGGCCGCCGAAATCCTTCCAGAAACCGTCTTCTGTGTCTGTGTTATGGGCTGGGGGCAAGTGTTGAGGAAACACAGGAACTGTTAAAGCTCTGTGGAATGGCTCAGCTTTATCCAAAATTAAAGCGCGATGCTATCATATATTATGGATTATTACATGGACTTAGTCTCTTCGAAATTAACGACAAACTTTTTGATAAAAACGAAGAAACACTGTTTTGAATACCTATCGAGATATAAGTTGTCAACTATTTTATTGACTAATTTTCTCAATTGTGATCGAATGCAAAAAATAAAAGCCATGGTTTTTGCCATAGCTTTTACATTTTCTGTCCTATTCTCATTTCGATAGCCAGGAATATTTTTCCGGAAGCTTTTGTCTGAAAACAACCCCATACTCAAAGTCATCATATTTTATACCGTAATACTTATCTGCATCACGTCTGTTTGCAAAGTAAGAATCATAAACCACTCCGTTTATTTCTGTCCATGTATGAAAACTCTGCTGTTTCGTTCCCCTGGAACAGATGTAGACCTCTTTATAACCTATTACCTTTGCCATATAGGCCATCGCACATGCATACGGAATACAATTTCCTCTTCTTCGCATAAAAAGTTGATTTGCATTGAACGCATACCAGAATTTTCCACCGGAACTGAGCCTTCCCTGAGTGGCAAATCCATTCGACTGCATCCATACAAAACATCTCTGTAGTTTTTCTGCATCCGTCATGTCACTGGTTGTAATCCGGGCTACAACTTTTCGTGCATTCTGATATGCCCGCAGCTCTGCTGTCTGTTTTTTATTGAGCTTTCTTCCGTCAGGAGCCATATATCGGGAACCTTTTCTGCGTCCCAGAACATGCCCGTTTCTTTCTATAAAATACGTGACACCATGAGAAGTTATATCCTGTGTCTTCATAACACCTTTCGGCCCGAAATAATAATAATTATTTTCTATTTTTTTGCAACCTTTAAGATACTGTCCTTTTTTATAGTACTTTTTCTGACCATTCTGTACCGTAACCCAGCCGGATATTTTCGCTTTTGCAGTTCTATTTGTTGCCACAGCAGCACTTGCACTTTCTGTCGTGACCGGAACAGCAATCAGCAGTGCACACATCAACACAATAAATATTTTTTTACATCTTTTCATTTTTATATCTTATCCCCTCAATTTATATCTCAGGCAATCTTCACACGCATCACCGGAGACAATGGGTAAACCCCATATCTTACTCCGTAATTTCGGCTGTAGCTTTTGGCTTCTGCAAAAAGCGGGTCATAAACACGGCCGTTAATTTCCGCCCATCCATGAGAGTTTTCATCATTTCTGTAACCATCTGTACATACATATACATTTTTGTATCCAAGTGCTTTTGCAAGATATGCAAATGCAGAGGCATCTGCAATACAATCACCACACCCACGTTCAAAATGATCATTCGCATTCACGGCATACCATGCTTTTCCACCTTGACTGAATCGTCTCCATGTACGATAGTATCTCTTCATCACCCAATGAAAACAAGTTTCAAGTTTTTGACTTTTTGACATGCTTTTTCTTGTATTCTGTGCTACAACTTTTCGTGCATTCTGGTATGCCCGAAATTCCACAGCCTTCGTACTATTCATACGTTTTCCCATGGCTGTATAATATTTGCCACCTTTTTTCCATCCTGATACATGTCCATTTGATTCGATATAATACTTGATTTTATTAATCGTAATGTCTCTTTTTATCATGTTTCCATATTTGCTGAACATATAAACATATTTTCCGATTTTCTGCTGCCCGGTCACATATTGACCATCACGATAATATTTCTTTTTTCCATTTTTCTGTGTATACCAGCCTGTTCTGACAACTGCTTCTGCACTTTTTCGCGATGACGATGCAGCGGTTCGTGACGCAAAAGCAGTTTCCGGTATCATCAGTGTTGTAACCAACATTACACACAGGCAAACAGTTAAAAAACGTTTCATTTCTCTCATTTTTCCATCCCTGAGTTAATATCATATTCCTGAAGTCTTAACTTCTATTTCATATTTCCTTTTCGCGCAATCTTACGCTTACTTTCATTACGTACTTCATCCCGAAGTGCTGTAAGATATTTTGAAAATTCAACTTTGTCATTTCCATACGTCATCTGCAGGTCATATTCCAGTGGAATCCATGTATCAATATCAGACTCATTGTGCTGGATTAAAGCCTCCAGATTATCAAGCGCTTTATAAATACGAGCTTCCAACGTCTGTCTCTCTTCCATTTCACTGTATAATGCCTGCATTTCCTCCCGAAATGGGGATGGAAACTTTGCAACCCATTCTGTCAGAAGATGTGCTTCTTTTTCTTCGTCTTTCTCCGTTTTTTCGAAAGTCGGCACATCCCCGGTAAAGGCTTCACCAAGATCATGAATCAGGCACATTTTCAGAAGCTTCTCAAGATCTGCCTCCGGAAATTCATCACTCACCCAGTATGCCATCAATGTCAGTCGCCATGAATGTTCCGCAACACTCTCACGCCTTCCTCCTGAAGTATAACAGTGCCTTGGCACGTCTTTCAGATGTTCGGCGGTTGTCAGCACTTCAAGTAGTTTTTTTACTTCCATATTACGCCTCATTTAATGCCTGTGCCGCTGCACCAAGTCTGTTATAAACTGTTACTGCATCATTTATATGTGGAATTCCGGTTCCTGATGCTCCACCGGTAACCAGAATATATTCTGTACCGTCGATTTCTGCAAAGCTCGCAAGACAATGTCCTGCTTCTCCGGTATAACCGGTCTTTCCTCCCATGATCTTTCCATCTGTAACTGCCGTATCAGACAGATTCTTAAACATGGTACTGTAGAAAGTAATTCCATCCGGATGAATATTGGTTCCCGGTGTAGAATGATACGGACTCTCTATAATCTCACGGAATGTATCATCTTTCAGAGCATATTTCAAAAGCACTGCAATATCCCTTGCGGTACTGTAATGATTTGCATCATGCAGTCCCGTCGTATCACAGAAGTTCGTACCGGTCATCCCAAGTTTTGCCGCCTTTTCGTTCATCAATGTCACAAAATCCGCTTCAGAACCGGCAATCGTGTCCGCAAGTGCAATGCAGCATTCTGCTCCGGAAGGAAGCATCACACCATAAAGCAGATCGATTGCACGGACAGTTTCGCCTGGCTGAAATCCGGCCTGTGTCGCATCCTGCTCATACAGACCTTCAAACATCTCATTGGTCAGTGTGATCTCCTGGTCCAGATCTTTGAGATTTTCAATTGCAACGATCGTCGTCATAATCTTTGTCATAGATGCCGGATACATCTTTTCTTCTCCGTTGATCTCACCGATCACCCTGCCGCCACGTACCTGCATCAGTACTGCATACGGACTGTTGATACCACTGATATCCAGCTCTTTCACAACAGGTTTACGCATCTGCTCGATCCAGCCAAACAGCTGCGTTCCCATACCATAATTCCATCCGACAACCAGTACAAGTACGAGCACCACGATCAGCTCTACTGCAATACAGAAAACCATTCTTCCTCTATTTTGTTTTTTGCGTCTTCTCGACTTCGCCTTCACAGACCTCCGTCCGCTCCCAGTGCCGGAAGTCCGCTTTCGTTTCCTATCCTCCATGGCACCCTTTCTTTATTCTTCAAAACTCCATTAAAATTTATTCTCTTAACATTCTACCATATTATCACAAATTTCTGTAAAAAAAACATCTATTTCTTTAGATAAAATGATAATTTTAAACATAAGATTTTTGCGTGGCCGATAAGGGGGAGTCCGAGGGGGAACAGCGGCCTTCGCAACTGTGAGCGGTTCCCCCTCGGGTATTGCAACTTGAGCGGTTCCCCCTCGGGTACTACTTCGGTAACATAAAAAAAGACACCCTCAAAAGGGTGCCTTCATTTACATTTATTTAGGCTAACTTAGCCGGATTAACCTTTACTCCAGGTCCCATAGTAGGAGTCAGAACAACACTTCTTAAGTACTGTCCTTTCAGAGTGCTCGGTCTTGCTTTAACGATAGCCTCAATCAGCGTCTGGAAGTTGTCGCTTAACTGTTCCTCAGTAAAGGAAGCTTTACCGATCGGAACATGGATGATATTGGTTTTGTCAAGACGGTATTCAATCTTACCTGCTTTGATATCATTGATCGCTTTTGTAACGTCCATAGTTACTGTTCCAGCTTTCGGGTTTGGCATAAGACCTTTTGGTCCAAGTACACGACCAAGACGTCCTACAACACCCATCATGTCTGGTGTAGCAACAACAACGTCGAAATCCAGCCATCCTTCGTTCTGAATTCTCGGGATGAGATCTTCTGCTCCTACGTAATCAGCTCCAGCTGCTTTAGCTTCTTCAGCTTTAGCGTCTTTTGCGAATACAAGAACACGAACTTTTTTACCAGTTCCATGAGGCAGAACTACTGCACCACGGATCTGCTGATCTGCATGACGTCCATCGCAGCCTGTACGGATGTGAACTTCGATAGTTTCGTCAAATTTAGCAACTGCGGATTTCTTTACAAGGCTGATAGCCTCAGCGGTATCATATAATGTTGCGCGGTCTACTGCTTTAGCAGCTTCCACGTATTTCTTTCCTCGTTTCATTTCTA
>OLPQ01001115.1_pt1 | contig 20422 bp, 14 predicted proteins | sample 1672451 | NCBI WGS metagenome assembly OLPQ01 (sample SAMEA3136687, study PRJEB25190) | human gut metagenome | biome: human gut; feature: human-associated habitat; material: faeces | place: Austria | collected 2013
CGCAAATCGAAAGCCAGTGAGTGATGGCGGAATAATGGAGCAAGCCGACGTGCCGGAAGAAGGCGATTCGCTTGTTGGTGGCTGGGGTCGTCGCGCTCTTTCCTCTGCAAGGACTTCTCCTGCGAGACGCCTAATTAATGCGCGTAAATTAGCTTGCACCTTTCATATGGAAAAACTGATTCAAAAGACCGCATCGCATTCCAAGCTAGAAAAACGGAACCATCAAGCTTATCGAGCGCATGCAGCAAAGAATCAACATGGCCTTTCGCGCACGTTGTACCGGGGCACACGAATCACTCCATCACCATCGATCACGAAAGTCGAACGAATCACACCCTCGTAAACCTTGCCATACAATTTCTTCTCACCGTACGCACCATACAAACGATGCACAGTCAGATCGGCATCCGACAACAACGGAAACGTCAAATGCTGTCGGGCTACTGGCGAATTGATGCCGGCGTGATTGCTTCTTACGGTTTTTGGACTTCGTGCCGATATAAAGCGCGAATAGGCGTCTGTTGAGGTCGGTCGGAGGGCTGTGAGCCACGGCCGGCCTCAACGTGCTAGATGGTTGTTAGAGGTTAGAAGACGCTGTAGCCGCCGTCTACGCGAATATCAGTGCCAGTAACGTACGAGGAGGCGTCGCTGGCGAGGAAGAGTACCGTGCTGGCAATCTCGTCATTCGTGCCGAAACGGTGCATTGGCACGACTTCGAGCATGGCGTCGTGGCCAGGCATGTCGATACGGCCATTGAAAATTCCAGACCACACGTATCCGGGGGAGATGGTGTTGGAACGGATGCCGTCCTTGGCGAGCGCTGCGGCAAGGTAACGTGAGTGTTCCATGATGGCCGCTTTGGTGGCGCCATACGCGTTCACCGGCGTCGGACTTCCCATCATATAGTTCGCGTTATGTCCGGACAGGGAGGCTGTGAAGATCAGTGAGCCGCCATGACCGTGTTCGCGCATGATTTCATGCGCGATGCGGCCGGTACGGTAGGTGCCGTTGAGGTTGATGTCGATGGTGCGACGCCACTCGGTGTCGTCGATCTCGTCAAACTTCTTGGTGCTGATGACACCGGCGCAGTTGATCAGGATGTTGGTTTGCGGCAGGTCCGTAAAAATCTGCTCGACGGTCTCGCGCGCCTTGGGCGCATCGGCGACATCGAGCTGATAGAACTTGTTGCCCTCGCCAAGCTCGGCCACAGCCGCCTCGCCCTTGGCAGCGTTCCTTGCGATGAGCGCGACGTGTCCGCCGCCCGCAACGATACCCTTGGCAATCTCGAGGCCAATGCCCTGAGTGCCACCGGTAACGATCGCGGTTTTACCCGTGAAGTCAAATGCCATGACTCCAACCCCCTTGATTCAGGTGTCTCCTTGCGGGAAGTTGGAGCATCGCACATGGCGATAAATGAGTCCCAGTCGTCATGGTGGTGACAACCCCTCGCCTAACCGCGGGCATGATAGTTCTTTGAAACGCTTCAGCAATTGAATTATTTTAAGTCTTTATGCGCTCTTTATATTGCCTCGTGGCCAAGTAGATTTTTGGGACATGTCCAGAAATCTACCGAATAGGATGGTTGATCGGGAGGTATCATTTTTCACCGAAAATAGTTTCTAGTGTTAGGGGTTTTCGGTGAAAGATGCCGATTTCCGTGAACTTGGGCGTCAGCTCCTTACCGAGTTCGGCAGCATGCATCAGCGCATTTCGCGCTTTGCGGACAAAGCCCTCAGTGGTGAAATGGCCGTCATGCGCGCCCTCATGCTCGCTGGCGGTTCGCTCACGCCAAGCGAACTCGCCGATCGTGCCTGGGTCTCGAGCGCCCGCATCGCCAATATCCTGCGCGCTCTCGAAGCCAAAGGCTGGGTCGAGCGCGAGCACTCAAAGACCGACCGTCGTCGCGTACACGTCACGGTGACCGACAAGGGATTCCATGATCTCGAAATCAAGCATCGGGAATTCGAGGACCGCACCGCGGCCTTCCTCGAGCAGCTCGGCGAAACAGATACCCAAGAGATGGTGCGCCTTCTTAGGCGTGCCAACGAAATTATCGACCGCAATCAAGAAAGGAGAGATGCCGAGTGAGGATTCTCAAGCTCTTTAAAAAGCATGTCCTGGCACTGTTCGCAGCTATCGTACTTATCGTAATCAGCTGCAACGCCGATCTGGCGCTGCCTACGTATATGAGCGACATCGTCGACGTGGGCGTGCAGCAAGGCGGTATCGCCTCGCCCGTACCTGACACCATTCGCACCGAATCGCTCGACGACCTCGAACTCTTTATGAGCGATAAGGACGCCAAAGCTGTGGAGGCCGTGTTTAGCAAGGCGGATAATAACGGCATTCGAACGTACAAGGGCACCGAGGAAGAGCGCGCCGACGGCGGCAAGATTGCCGACATCGTGAGCCTGCCCGAGACCGTCGTCCTTTCGTTCAACCAGGGCATTGACGCCAACTCCATGGATGACATGATGGGTTCGTCCAGCGAGAATAACAACAACGCCGCCCAGGCCATGCCCACCCCCGAGCAGATGGCGGCAATGACGCCCGAGCAGCTCGCCGAGATGCAGCAGAAGGCCGCGGCGGCGCAGAACATGCAAAAGCAGATTGATACCGACGGCGGTAAGATCACCATGAAGAGCCTGCGCCTAGGCGTTGAAGGCGGCCTAATCGACCAGGGCAAGCTCGTCGAGGGCGCCAACGATATGGCGGACAAAATGGGCTCCATGTCGGGTTCCATCGTGACCCAACGCGCCGTGAGCTATGTACAAGACGAGTACAAGGCGCAGGGCATCGACCCCGCCGACGTGCAGAACGCCTATCTGGGCCGCATGGCAACCACGATGTTTGGTCTGTGCCTGATCTCGCTCATCGCCACCATCCTGACCGGCGCCGTGGCCTCGCGCACCGCCTGTTCCATCGCACGCGACCTGCGCCGCGAGACCTTCAACAAGGTTATGCACTTCTCGCCGGCCGAGGTGGGCAAGTTTAGCCAGGCCTCGCTCATCACCCGCTGCACCAACGACATTCAGCAGATTCAGATGGCCGCAACCCTGTTTATCCGCATGTGCCTGATGGCCCCCGTCATGGGCATCGTCGCCGTCATGCGCGTCCTGGCCAACCACACCGGCCTGGAATGGACCATCGCTGTGGCCATCATCGCGGTCTCGGCCGTCGTCGGCGTGCTTATGGGCCTCACCATGCCCAAGTTCAAAAAGATGCAGAGCTTTGTGGACCGCGTGAACCTCACCGCCCGCGAGCTGCTCGACGGCCTTATGCCCATCCGCTCGTTCAACCGCGAGGAGCATGAGCTCGAGCGTTTTGACAAGGCTTCGCTCGACCTAATGACCACGCAGCTCTACACCAATCGTGCCATGAGCTTTATGATGCCGCTCATGATGCTCGTCATGAACTGCATCACCGTGCTTATCGTCTGGTTTGGCGCGCAGGGCGTGTCCGATGGCGTGATGCAGGTCGGCAACATGATGGCGTTTATCTCCTATACCATGCAGATCGTCATGGCGTTTATGATCCTCACCATGGTTTCGGTCATCCTGCCCCGCGCCGAGGTCGCAGCCGAGCGCGTGGAAGAGGTCATCACCTGCCCCACGAGCATCAACGACCCCGCCTCGCCCAAACTGCCCGCCGCCAGCGCACCGCGCGGTGAGCTCACCTTCCGCGACGTGAGCTTCCAGTATCCCGATGCCCGCGCCGACGTCATTAGCGGCGTAAACTTCACCACGCATGCCGGTCAGATGCTCGGCATCATTGGTTCCACGGGCTCGGGCAAGTCCACGCTCGTACAGCTGATTCCGCGCTTATACGACGTCACGGGCGGCAGCATTTCGCTCAACGGTATCGACGTGCGCGATATGACCCTTTCCGAGCTTCGCCGCCGCATTGGTTACATCCCGCAGCAGGGGCGTCTGTTCTCGGGCACCGTGGAGAGCAACCTTAAGTTTGCCGGCGACATGGTAAGCGACGAGAACATGCACGAGGCCGCGCGCATCGCCCAAGCCGAGGACTTTATCGCCGAGCGCGAGGGCGGCTACGACTCCCCCATCAGCCAGGGCGGCTCCAATGTCTCGGGCGGTCAGCGCCAGCGTCTGGCCATCGCCCGCGCGTTGGCAAAAAAGCCCGAGGTCCTGGTGTTCGATGACTCGTTTAGCGCCCTCGACTACAAGACCGACGCGCGCCTGCGCGAAGAGCTTGCCAAAAACGTTACCGACGCCGCGCTCGTTGTCGTAGCCCAGCGCATCGCGACCATCATGCACGCCAACCAGATCATCGTGCTCGACGACGGTCACGTGGTGGGCACTGGTACGCACGAGGAGCTGCTGCACAGCTGCCCGGCGTACCTGGAGATCGCACAGTCGCAGCTTTCCGCCGAGGAGCTGGGGCTCACTCAAGAAGAAATTGCAGCCGTTATGGAGGGAGGCGAGCACTAATGGCAGACGAGACCAAGACTCAGATTCCCAAGCCCACCCGCCAGCGCGGTCCCATGGGCCGCATGGGTCGCATGGGCCGCGGCGAGAAGGCCAAGGACTTTAAGGGCGCCATGCGGCAGTTGCTCGGCTATATCGGTCAACACAAGGTTGCCGTGCTTGCCGCCGTCGCCTTTGCCGTGTGCTCGGTCGTCTTTAACATTGTGGGACCCAAGGTGCTCGGCCAGGTTACGACCAAGCTGTTCGAAGGCCTGGTCGCCAAGGTCAACGGTACCGGCGATGTCGACTTTGCCTGGATCGCCAAGACGCTCGGCTTTTTGCTCTGCCTGTATCTGGCAAGCTCTGTTTGCAGCCTCATCCAGGGCTGGCTCATGACCGGCGTCACGCAAAAGATTTGCTACCGCATGCGCAAGGAGATCGCCGCCAAGATCGCTGTCGTGCCGATGAGCTACTTTAACGGACACAGCAAGGGCGATGTGCTCAGCCGCATCACCAACGACGTCGATACGCTGGGTCAGTCGCTCAACCAGAGCGTGACGCAGCTCATCACGTCGGTGACGCAGATTATCGGCGTGCTCGTCATGATGCTGTCGATCAGCCTGCCGCTTACCGGCGTCACCGTGCTCACACTGCCGGCCGCCGCGATTATCCTGACCGTGATGATTCATTTCTCGCAGCCGTACTTCCGCGAGCAGCAGCAGGTCCTGGGCACCGTCAACGGCATTATCGAGGAGGACTTTGCCGGCCAGAACGTCATTCAGGTGTTCGACCGCGCCGAGGCCTCAATCGAAGAGTTCGACCGTCAAAACGACCGCCTCTTTATTAGTGGCTGGCGCTCGCAGTTCCTGTCGGGCCTGATGATGCCGCTTATGAGCTTGGTGGGTAACATGGGCTACGTGGGCGTGGTCGTGGTGGGCGCACAGCTCGCGCTGACCGGCAATGCCACGCCCGGCGACATCCAGAGCTTTATCCAGTACGTTCGCAACTTTACGCAACCCGTGCAGCAGCTGGGCAACGTGAGCAACACGATGCAGTCTATGGCCGCTGCCACCGAGCGCGTCTTTGAGTTCCTGGCCGCGCCCGAGGAGGAGCAGAAGGCCGACGCGCAGATTCCCGAAAAGCGCCCTGGCCATGTGGAGTTTGACCACGTCAAGTTTGGCTACACGCCCGACAAGACCATCATCCACGACTTTAGCTGCGAGGCACAGCCCGGCCAGACCGTCGCCATCGTCGGTCCCACCGGCGCCGGCAAGACCACGCTCATTAAGCTGCTACAGCGCTTCTACGACGTGGACGGCGGCTCGCTGCGCGTCGATGGCGTCGACGTACGCGATTGGGACCGCGCGGCACTGCGCGGCGAGTTTGCCATGGTGCTGCAGGATACGTGGCTGTTTAACGGCACCATCCGCGAGAACATCCGCTACGGACGCCCCGATGCAAGCGATGCCGAGGTCGAGGCCGCTGCACGCGCTGCACGCTGCGACCACTTTATCCATACGCTCGCCGGCGGTTACAACTTTATGATCAACGAGGAAGGCACCAACCTTTCGCAGGGCCAACGCCAGCTCGTGACCATTGCCCGCGCCATTTTGGCCGACCGCCCGGCGCTGATTTTGGACGAGGCGACATCCAACGTCGATACCCGCACCGAGGAGCTTATTCAGCGCGCCACGGATGCGCTGATGCAGGGCCGTACCAGCTTTGTTATCGCACACCGCCTGTCCACGATCCGCAACGCCGACGTGATCTTGGTAATTCGCGACGGCGACATCGTCGAGAAGGGCACGCACGACGAGCTGCTCGCCCAAGGCGGCTTCTACGCCGACCTGTACAACTCGCAGTTCGACGAAGCTGCGTAGATTCTGCCGCAGGGAACGAATAACACCCGAGAACGGGGGCGCAGGACAACCTGTGCCCCCGTTTTTTGTTCTGCGACCCTCAAACCGCCTCCCCTGGGACCAAATCGACGGCCTCTTCCAAGCCGCGTGGCATCATTCCATTCCAGAGCCAGCCAACGTTTACCCAGATAAAACCTGCCAAAATAAACCTGTCCCTTTTTGGCAGGTTTTGGGGTGATGAGGGCTTGCACTTTAGCGTGCGACAGCGGATAATGCCGAGCATTCGACAATGCACACTTTGTCTTATTTGATTGAGGAGGCCCCGTATGGCCATGGAATTCAAGCGCAGGTTGCCGATCCCCATGGAAATCCGCGAGGAAATGCCGCTTTCCGCCGATCTTACCGCCAAAAAACAGGCATTCGACGCCGAGGTCGCCAAGGTCTTTACCGGCGAGGACGCGCGCAAGGTGCTCATCATCGGCCCGTGCTCTGCCGACCGCAAGGACTCGGTGCTTGAGTACATGAGCCGACTGGCCAAGGTCGCCGAAGAGGTCAAGGACAAGCTCATCATCATTCCGCGCGTCTATACCAACAAGCCGCGCACCAAGGGCACCGGCTACAAGGGCCTGCTGCACAACCCCGATCCCGAGGCGCCCGATGACCTGCTCGAAGGCGTTAAAGCCATCCGCCATATGCACCTGCGCGTCATCGAGGAGACCGGTTTCTTTACCGCCGATGAGATGCTCTACCCGTCCAACTACCAGTACCTCGTCGACCTGCTGAGCTACGTCGCCGTGGGCGCGCGCTCGGTCGAGAACCAGGAGCATCGTCTGGTGTCGAGCGGCATTTCGGTGCCTGTGGGCATGAAGAACCCCACCGCCGGTTCCACCACCGTTATGCTCAACTCCATCTACGCCGCCCAGGCACATCAAAGCTTCATCTTCCGCAACTGGGAGGTCGAGTGCGACGGCAATCCGCTCACGCACGCCGTCATGCGTGGCTACATTGGTCTCGACGGTCGTACCTACCCCAATTACCACTACGAGCATCTGGAGCGTCTGGCTGAGCGCTATACCGAGCATGCCGGCTACGCCAACCCGGCGGCGATCATCGACTGCAACCACGACAACTCGGGCAAGCGCCCGCTGGAGCAGCACCGCATCTGCAAGGAGGTGCTCGACAGCTGCCGCCGCAACGAGTCCATCTCCAAGCTGGTCAAGGGCTTTATGATCGAATCCTACCTGGAGGACGGCAACCAGTCTGTCGACGGCGGCGTCTTTGGCAAGTCCATCACCGACCCGTGCCTGGGCTGGGAAAAGACCGACTACCTCATCCACGAGATCGCAGAGCGGGTTTAGTTACGCGGTTTTACCAAACCGCGTAACTACTCGACGCTGCGCGGGCCGCACCTGGACAATCTGACGCTCAACTTCAAGGGCGCGACCAGAAGGTCAGCGCCCTTTCGTTTCACGTCACCTTGTCTCAAATGCGGCCCGCTCGCTGTCCGTCCTCTACCTGCGGCGCCGTCTTGCTCCGAACGCGACAGTTAGGGACGTTCCTTTTCTGCCGGCAGTCTGGGACATTCCTTGGGGTAGTCGTTGGGGACGTTCTTGTTTGACTAGTCGTTTAAGAACGTCCCCCATGACCACCGCAAAAAAGCGCCGCCGCGGACGCTCACGCATCCGCGGCGGCTTGCACTAAATCGCGACGACGGCTGGCACCTTAGCGTTCTACCGAGCAGACCGTCCGCTCTTTACCTCGATCGACCGATTATCCCTCGTATACGATACGGCCATCGGAGACAGTGAACAGAATCTTGGTATCGGAAATCTTCTTGGGATCGCAATGAAGAATGTCTTGGTCGAGCACCGTGATGTCGGCGAGCTTGCCCACCTCGAGCGTACCGATTTTATCCTCCATGTAGTTCTCGAAGGCAACGTTTTTGGTGTATGCCTCGAGCGCCTGATATGCCGTGATGGCCTGCTCGGGCCAACGGTACATATCGGTGTCCTCCTCCTCGGGATACGGGCTGTTGCGCGTAACGGCCACCTCGATCTCCTCGAGCGGCGCATAGCCGGTGACCGGGCCATCGCTCGCACCGGAGATAAAGCAGCCGGCCTCGAGCATATTCTTGACGGGGTAGAACTTCATGGCGCGATCCTCGCCCACAAAGGCGATCTCGAGGTCGCACAAAGGATCGTGATACATCCACAGGAACTGCAACGCGCACACAATGTCGAGATCGACGACGCGCTGAATGTCCTCGTCGGTGATTGCACACACATGCGTCATGGTGTTGCGGCGATCATCGCGCTCACCGTTCTCCTTGACGCAGCGCTCGTAGGCATCGAGCGTATTGTGGACGGCGCCATCTCCGATCGCGTGAACATGAATCTGAACACCCTCTTTGTCGAGGGCGGCCACCATGTCGCTGAACTCCTGCTGATCCCAGACGGACTCGCCGTGCCAGTTATCGCCCTTACCGGCGGCGGAGGTATATGGCTCGAGCATCACGGCGCTGCCGCCCTCGGTAACGCCATCGGAGTAGATCTTAACCGTACCGGTAGAGATCATGTTGCTATCGAACTTCTTGAGGTCCTTCACGGTTTTAATGGCCTCTTCAGCCGTAATGCCGGGCCTAATGGTAGGAAGTACTCGCATGCGCAGGTTAAGCTTGCCATCTTTCTCAAGGTCAGTATAGAACTGGCAATCCTGTGCCGTAGAATCTCCCACGACGCTTATGTGATGCCGTATTTCGTAGCCACCTGCTGGTACTTGTCGATAGCGTTCTCAAGCTCCTTGTCCGTATGCTCGACGGAGACAACCTCCCTCACCATACCTGCAGCAGAATCGATCAAGTAACCAGTCGCCTCGCCGTTTGCATCGCGGGTGATGATGCCGCCCGTGGGGTTGGGGGTATCGTTATCGATGCCCGCAAGCTCGAGCGCACGGCTGTTGACCCACACCGAATGATAGGAAACATCGGTCAGCATGATGGGCTTATCGGAGCAGATCTCATCGAGGATGGACTTGTTGGGGCCGGGATTGGTGCCATCCTCTTGCTCGAAGGCGTTGATCATGAACGAGCCGCCAACGTAAGCCTCATCATCGGGATGCTTGGTTACAAAATCACTGACCGCCTTCTTATACTCATCGATCGTGGTAGCCTTGGTAAGATCGATTTCGTACAGCGCGGTCACCCAGTTGCCCGGAGCGTGGATATGCCCGTCCATAAAGCCGGGGATCACCATACCGCCATCAAGATCGATGACGCGCGTGTTGTCATCGATGTACTCGTCAACACCGGAGTCTTCGCCTACATATACGATCTTGTTGCCCGAGACAGCCAGGGCGGCCGCGGTGTCGCCCTCTTTGACCATCGTCTGAATCGTGCCGTTACGAAAGACGATGGATGCCTTATCGGAACTCGCGCTGCCGGTGCTTCCGGCATTTGAAGAATTGTTGGCGCAACCGGCGGCACCCACCGCAACAGCCGCGGCGCCCAACGTGCTCAGGCCGAGAAAGCTTCTACGGGAAACGGGGGGGATAGAGGTCTTCATATAACCCACCTTTCAGTTGACATCGCCGCGCTTTCGCGACGCTTGCTATCACCTGAATAGCACCCCCGGGTATAAACTTGTCTGCACAAACGGGGTTATTGCCGTAAGCGGAGGCTTATATCCCCTATAACCCTGCCTTTAACCTGCCCAAAAGCTCTGAAGAAGCTCGGACCGCGATGAGACACCGCATTTACGGAATATCGTGTGAACATGCGATTTGACCGTGCCGACAGAGATAAACAATTCATTCGCTATGGCGCGGTTATCCTGGCCATCGAGCAGAAGGTCGAGCACTTCGCGTTCACGCGCGGAGATATCGTGCTGGTCGCAGAATGCCGAGAAGCGGACCTCCGCAATCTGCTTGGCAGAGGTGCCAGACGTTGTGGGCGGAGCAGAAAAGCGCAACGACAAGATCCGCGACGCCGCACGAACGGTATACATCGCGGCCACCACGCTCATGATGTTCTCTGGGATGTTTCTGCCGTAGGCAAAATACAGGTAATCAATGACTTCGATCCGCCCAATATTCAGCCCGAGAACGCGTACATCCTCGATCAGAACAAACACCGTCAACACAGCCATCACAATAAGAAACCTGCCGTAGCGTGCATAGAAGCTCTTTCGCGCCAACGGCTTGCTTTTGCGGTAGCAGACGAAAATCATGCCAAACGCCACGAACATGAACAAGGAGCGCAACGCATAAAATGCGAGTTGTTTGATTGAATCGGGCTGCAAAACAAGCGACATGGCCTCGAAAGCAGAAAAGACGATGCAGGGCACGAGCATGTGAAGCCGGCTCGTCTTGTTTACAATCGCCAATGCAAATGCCCACATGCTCGCCATGATTCCAATCGATAGGACGAGTTTCGTTATGGGGTGAGTCATGGGAAATTGGCTGCTGAGGATATCTGCCATCATCTTACTGCCCTGATACTCATCGAGGAATACGAGGGCGCTTTCGAGCATGTCGAAGAAAAAGAAGGCCGAGACCGTCAAGTAGCTTGTTCGATGTGAGACGAGGTATGCGCATACCGATACGCACACCGCCACCATGCAAACCAAGACGAATGTGATTCCGTAGAAGAAGTAGAACGTACTCACTACCGGGCCTTTCGCTTATTGATATGTGCTAAGGATAAACTTTACGCCAAAGACATGCAGATCGCTGTCTTCAGCGCAAAATCCAGCCAAAGAAAGGAAGGGTGGAAGACGCATATCCCCCACCCCAGCGCATGGGCGAAACTAGCCAGTGATGCGGGTGCCGGAGAGGCCGGCCATGGTCTCGGCGATGGTAGTCGTTGGGGACGTTCTTGTTTGACTAGTCGTTTAAGAACGTCCCCAACGACTACCCAGAATGAGAGTGGATAATCTCCCGTTTTTGGCCTATATCAGCGCTAAAAGTGGGAGATTATCCACTCTCGTCGAGCGGGCGTCCGATAATCCACTCTCATTCTCTCTTGGAACCCTCCGTCCCCGAGGAATCGAGGCTCGTCTGCCGAATGATCGATGCGGCCGCCCTGCGTCCATGTCACACTCATAGATGGCCTGACCCAACTTGGAAGGAGTCTCCATGAGCCTTGAGAACGTAGCCCTGCGCGCCGCCACGCTTGATGACCTGACCGGCATCGCCGCCATCTACAACCAGCTGTGGTGCAACACGCTGCGCAACCGCGGCGACGTCGAAGCCGCCGATTTCTGCGCACGCTTTAACATCGCCATGCAGCTGCAGCGTTCCCCCATCGCACTCGTCGCCGAGGCCGAGGGACGCATTATCGCCGCCTGCTGCATCGGCATCTTCGAGGACGGCAAGCCGCGTACCAATCCCACCTGGGAGCCCTGTTACGACGAGCTGTTTATCCAGGCAACCGAGATGGCAAAGACCGCCGATGCCAAGCTCGAGGGCTCGCTCTTTGGCGACAGTCGTGAAAAGGCCACGGCCGACCGCTTTGCCGCCACGGGCAACGAGTATGCCCAGGGCCAGCTCAACCTGATCATCATTGCGCCCGAGTGGCAGGGCAAGGGACTCGGCCGCGAGCTCATCGACCTTGCGCGCGCTGAGCTCGCCAAGGCAGGCTGCACCAAGTTCTTCCTGATGACCGACTGCAACGCCGACTGGCAGTTCTACGAGCACCTCAACATGACGCGCATCCTAGAAGATCACAGCCAGGACACCGGCGACGGCTTTATCGTCTACATGTACGGAGGCGACACGCAGGATTAGCCCGCACACCTAAGCCGCACGGCCCGCCGTTCAGCTGAAACCACCACACAAAAAGTCCGCCGACCATTGAAGTCGGCGGACTTTCGCGTGCGGACAATCAAGCGCTGTTCACCATGGAACTGCTATTTACAGCGCGCCTTAGGCTGCTGCTGGGTGATGCAGTGGATGTTGCCGCCGCCGTAGATAACTTCACGGGTCATGATACCGATGACTTCGCGGTCCGGATAAGCAGCTTGGATATCCTTGAGCGCCTGGGCGTCATTGGGATCGCCGAACTGCGGTACAAGCACCGCACCGTTGATGGGCAGGAAATTGAGATAGCTCGGTTCGAAAGCGTCCTCGGGAGTACGCGGCAGCACGCCCTCGACGGGATCGATCGTGCTGGCCTCTTCTTCGGTCATATATACCGATGTCGCAGGCATGATCACCTTGTGGATCTTGAGCTTGCGACCCTTGGCATCCGTGGCCTCGGAGAGCGTCTTGTACGCCTCCTGGCACTCCTTGTAGAACTTGTGGTTGGGATCGTCGGTCCACATGCAGCAGACTTCGCCGGGCGCACTAAAGCATGCGACGTCGTCCACATGGCCGTTCGTTTCGTACGGATCGATTCCGTCCTTGATCCAGATAACCTTCTCGATACCGAGATACTCAGAGAGCTTCTCCTCAATCTGCTCCTTGGTGTACTGCGGGTTGCGATCCTCGTTGAGCAGACACATCTCGGTGGTCACGACGGTGCCTTGACCATCACAGTTAAACGAGCCGCCCTCGAGGATGTAATCCTCGGGACGATAACGGTTAACCTGCTCAAGCTGTGCCACCTGCAGGCCAATGGAAGCGTCCTTGTCCCACGGGAAATACAGGCCGTCAATGAAACCGCCATAAGCATTAAAATGGAAGTGCGAAAGGGCCACCTCACCATTGTCATTAACGAGGAATGCCGGGCCGGGGTCGCGAATCCAGCTGTCGTTGTACTCCATGTGGATAACGCGCACGTTCTCAACGCCGTCGAAGATCTCACACACCGCGGGGAAGTCTTCGGTGTTGACGCCCACAGTGATGGGCTGAAAGCGTGCAACGGTCTTGATGATCTCGGTGAAGACCTTCTGCGCCGGCTTGGCGCCGCAGCGCCACACGTCGGAGCGGTGCGGCCATAGAATCCAGGTGCGCTCCTGCTCCTCATACTCACCGGGCATATAGAACCCGTCCTTCTTAGGCGTGGATTCACTCTCGTAGATTGTCTTCATTTCAAGCTCCTAAATCTCGGTGCTTTTGCTTGACGAGACCATGATGCGGCCGCACCGAGATGTTCTCAATGGTCCCTCGAGCCCCTTTCAACGACCGACGGTATACCATTCGCTGACCTAAAGTTCTATTCAGGCCGAGAACATGACATACTGGGTTCCACAATGGAAAGGACGCCCTATGCCCCCATGCAATAAACAGCAGACTATTGAGTTGGACGGTACGACCTGGACTGCTCTCAACGAGCTCGCGCTTGCAATCCACGCATCACACGGTATTGATAAGCTGCAAAAGGAGACCCTCGAGGGAACGACAGGGCTCGTGCCCCATCGGATCGCCATGTTCGACCTTATCGAGGCGGCGGGCAGTGATGCCCCACGCTACGTCCATCCTGCAAGCAGCGGAATGGACGACCGCGCACTGAGCGACTACTACAACCGCTACGCCGCGATGGACTATACAACATGGAGCTTTGACCTACATAAGGTCGGCGTTTACCGCGACCTCGACCTCGTCGACGTCGAGCGACGCGATGCCACGCCCATCTATCGCAAATGGATGGAACCGCAGGGCGTCTACTTTGGCTGTACGGCCACGCTCGCGCACAACGACAGCCCGCTAGGAAGCATCGCCCTGTTTCGCGAACGCACGGCCGGAGACTTTACCGACACCGAGCTCGCAATCCTGCTCGAAATCGCTCGGCACGCGAGCCTCGCGCTCGCCAACCTCTATCCTCGGGGCATTAAACTCACCCAGACCGAAGACACAAACCAGCTGAATGCTTTCATTACAGAGCATAATATCCAACCGCGCGAAGCCGAAGTCATGCGGCTCATGCTCGACGGCAAAACGAACAAACAAATGGCAAACGAGCTATTCATAAGCGAGTCAACCGTAAAGAAGCACGTCAACGCCATCTATCGCAAGCTCGGCGTCAGCAACCGACTGGGCCTTATGACTGCCGCGCAAAACATCCTGCGATAAAAAAGGCGCCCTCCATACGGAGAACGCCCTTTGATTTCGCCATTTGAATTAGTGTCGGCTCTGGCTCAAAGAGTAGACGGGGTCATTTTGGTAGGTTTTATCTGGGTAAACGCCAATACGACACCCCAACCTCTACAGAAGGAACAGGCACTTATGTGGTGGTTCAGAAAGGAAACGGCCCGCTCCGGCGGTTTATCTCAATCTGTAACAAGTAGAGGCGATTTATTAAGCTAGACGTTACAGATTGAGACGTTGAAGATAGCGCAGAAATAGCCGTCGCATTTGTGTTGGTTTTGAACTCTCCGCGACGGGATGCTAGACTGGCGACGTATACATTCGCGCCAGAACACGGGTCGCATGAAGAAAAGGAGATGCCATGGCGCCTATCGCACCGCTCAAGATGCTCGTCGCTCCTGCCGCCAAGGCCATCGCCCGCCTGAGCGACTCACTCACCTACGACGATGTCCCCTGTCTTGTCGACGAACGTACGGACAGCTGCCCTTACCTGGGACACGTCCCCTACTTTGCGCCTAAACTCACTTCTGACCCCGAGCACCGCGAGCGGTAATCCAAGATGCAGCAAGCGCCGCGCAGCTCGCGGCGCTACTGTTTTGGTGCAAAGAAACCTGTCCCCCTTGCACCAACGCCGGGGTTATCGACGCTGCGGCCGCGGCGCGATATGAGGCGCGAAACCTCGCCCAACAACACACCGATTACCACGCCCACGAGAATCGGCAACTTTGCCATCTCGGCGGGTGAGCTGTTGAGCGGCACAATCGTGGCGACAACCGAAAGCACAAGCTCCACCACGGGAATCGCAAGTGCCACCGCGAGCACCTTGCCCTCGAAGGGCGCGCGGAACACGCGCGGGCGATCGTCGTATTTGCGCAGGCGCCAAAACGCCGGGAACATCGGAATATAGCTCATAAGCAGGAAGACGACGTTCATCGAGAAGAAAACCCAAAAGACGTCGGAGCCCTCGCCCAGCGGAATCTGAAGCAGTAGTACCAGGCTGGCAAAACAACCGTTAATGAGTGCCGAGCCATTGGGCATGCCGGTCTTCTTGGACACCAGCGCAAAGGGACGCGGCATATTGCCGTGACGCGCGGCATAGCTCGCCACGTTGTTGACGCCAAAGCTCCAGCAGATCATGTTGGCGAACAGCGTCACCAAAAAGGCCGCGCCCACGACCATCGTCAGCGGATGGCTGCGCCCCAACATGGCGGCGACCGCGTCCACAATGCCCGAATCGAGCGAAAGCCGCTCGGTGGGAACCGCGGCTCCAATGCCGATGCCGCAGATAATGTAGATTGCCGCAATGGCAACGCCACCGGCGATAACCGCCTTGGGGATATCACGCGACGGGTTTTTCATCGTGCTGGCAAAGGTCGCGACCACTTCGAAGCCCATAAAGTTGAACAGGATGATCGATAGGTACGTCAACGAATTGGTGTCGCCCAAATCTGGAATGAAGGTCTTAAACGACATGTCGTTGGCAAAGCCGTTATTGCAGGCAAACCAGATGCCAACGATTCCCACCACGGCGGTAATGAGCACCTTGATGACGGCACCGCCGTCCATGACCCAATCGGCCTCGGCCACCGGGTGCATCGCCATGACCGTGACGCCCCACACAAAGGCAAGCTCGATGGCAATTCGGGCCCCAAGCGAAAATTCGATGCCCCATACCGCATTGATGACACTGGGGAACATACAGGCGATACTTGCAACCCACAGTGGAAAGTTGACCCAGTAGCACCAGGAGCAGCAGGCACCCCAACGGTCGCCCAAGCCCAGGCGAACCCAATCGTACAGGCCGCCCTCGGAATCGAACGCCGTACCGAGCTCGGCCACCACCAGGCCATAGGGAAGCAAAAACGTAATGATGAGGAAGATCCACCAGAAGAACTGCACGTTGCCCATGGCAGATGCCGGAGCGGCCGCCTCGATGGTAAATACGACGCAGATAACCGAGAGGATGACCTCGAACAGGGAGAACTTTTTACCTGCCATGGCACGCTCCCCCTACAGCAAAAAAGATGGCATCTGCACCGAAGGCGCAGCCCAAGGTAGGGTTACAGGCCGCGTCACCGGTGCAGGTGCCATCCCAAGGAGAAGAAGGGATGCAATTGTTGGACCAACGCTCGCGGAACAGGCGCGTGTAGATGACGATACGCTGGTACATGGATACTCCGATCGAAACGGCCGCGTATACGACCGGGAACTTTCGGCAATTGGATACGCGTCTGACCTGGGATATCCAAGCGAACAATTGGCCTAACCCGCGATAGGTCCCAGGCCAGGCGGGTATCCAATCGAAGGGGAGGGGCGCTCCGGTGTGGAGGCAGCGGAGCGCCCGGGGAAAGCCCGGCCAGGCGGCCCCGTTCGCCCGGCCGGCCGGGCCTCCGGGGTGCGGCGGACTCCCGTGAAAGAGGGTCACCGCGCCCCGGCAAGCCGGGCTATTAGGCGGACGGCTCCTGCTGCGTGATGCAGTGGATGTTGCCGCCGCCGTAGACGACCTGGTCGGACTTGACGCCCACGCACTTGTAGACGCCCTCGCCCCAGACCTCGTCGTAGATCTCCTGGAGCGTGTCGACGGCCAGCTGGTCGTTCTCGTCGCCGTACTGCGGGACGATGACGCCGTGGTTGGTCACGAGGTAGTTCATGTAGGAGGCGATCAGCGGCTCGTCGGGGACGCGCGGCTCGGCGTTCTCGTCGGCGTCGATGGTGTCGCAGGAGGCCTGGTCCATGTACAGCGGCTTCACGGGCATGCAGAGCTTGTAGACCTTCAGCTTGCGGCCCTTGGCGTCAACCGCGTTGGAGAGGGTCTCGTAGGCGGCGTGGCACTGCTCGTAGAACGGGTACTCGGGGTCGTCGGTCCAGATGCAGACCATGACGCCCGGGGCGATGAAGGTGGCGACGTCGTCGATGTGGCCGTTGGTCTCCTCGGGGTCGATGCCCTCCTTGACCCAGATGACCTTCTCGACGCCGAGGTAGTCCTTGAGGTGCTCGGTCATGTACTCGCGAAGCTCCTCGCTCCAGGGCTCGAACTTCTTGCGGTACTTGGGCCAGAGGGACTCGGGGTCCTCCTCCTCCTCGAGCACCGCGGAGCAGGTGCGGCCGGGGGACAGGAGGCACTGGTCGGTGACGACGAGGGTGCCCTCGCCGTCGACGGTGATGGAGCCGCCCTCGAGGATCATGTCGTCGGGACGGTAGCGGCGGCAGCCGGAGAGCTCGGCCATCTTGAGGGCGATCTGCTCGTCCTTGTCCCAGGGGAAGTAGAGGCCGTCGATGAGGCCGCCGTAGCCGTTGAAGTGCCAGTGGTTGGCGCGCTTCTCGCCCTTGCCGTTGATGACGTAGGTGGCGCCGGTGTCGCGGAACCAGGCGTCGTCGGTGGTCATCTCGACGACGGTGACGTTCTCGTCGTTCTCGAAGACGGCCTTGCAGTTGGCGTAGTCGACCTGGTTGGCGCACATGTAGACCGGGGTGAACTCGGAGATGGCGCGGGCGATGGCGGCATACTGCTTCTGGGCGGGCTTGGCGCCGTGGGCCCAGGTGTCGGTGCGGTGGGGCCAGCCTATCCACACGCGGTCCTGGGGGGCGAACTCGGCGGGCATGAAGAAGCCGTCGGCCCTCGGGGTGGACTCGGACTCGGTGATCGTACGCATAAGATTTCCTCCAAACCGGACGATCGTCTGCCGCGGGCGGGCTGCCCGCGGCCTAGGACCAAGAGATGGCGGGCGCCCGTCCCCCGGCAGAGGTCGGGGCGCCCGGCGCCGGTTTTCACGGGGTCGCACCGGCGGGCGACGACGTAGCCAGGTGCGCGGAGACGGGACGCACGAGGGATACGGGAGAGGGGTCGGGGCGGTCGGCGGCTGCCGGAGCTATCGCCCGCACCCGCCCCGGGGAATGGTTGGCGGACCCGTCGCCCGGGCACGCCCCCGGGGAGGCCGGGGTGCCCGGGGCCGGGTGCCCTAGTTCTCCTCGGCCTCCTCGGCGAGGCGCTGGGCGGCCAGCTCGGGGGTGAGGCCCTTGTACTCGGTCTCGCGGCCCTTGGCGCTGACGACGCGGACGACCTCGCCGATGAGCATGAGCACGATGAAGATGATGATCATCGGGACCTTCTCGCCGACCTCGGCGGCGGAGAACGGTGCCAGCGTCGCGACGATGGCCAGGATCAGCTCGATGCAGGGGATGGCCAGCATGACCTTCATCATCGCGCCCTTGAACGGGAACGTGAAGATGCGCTCGCGGTCGGGGTCGTTCTTGCGGAGGTTGAGGAACGCCGGGAACATCGGGATGTAGGTGAGCAGCAGGAAGACGACGGAGGTGCCGAAGAGCATCCAGAAGACGCCGTCGGAGATGGCGTCGACGGGAACGAGCTGCAGGCAGAGGACCAGGGAGGCGACGACGGCGTTGACCAGGTTGGCGCCGTTGGGCATGTCGTCCTCGGAGACCATCGAGGCGAAGACCTTGGGCATGTTGCCGTGCTCGGCGGCGTAGCGGGCGACGGAGTTGACGCCGAAGGACCAGGCGGCCATGTTGGCGAACAGGGTGATCAGGAAGGCGATGCAGATGACCTTGAAGAGCACGGAATCGCCCACCATGGTCTGGACCGCGACGATCATGCCGTAGTCGGGGTCGATGGAGTCGGCCGGGATGGCGGCGCCGATGCCGAAGCCAGCGAACAGGTAGATGGCGCCAATGGCCAGGCCGCCCAGGATGATGGCCTTGGGAATGTCGCGGGCCGGGTTCTGCATGTCCTTGGCGAAGGTGCAGATCACCTCGAAGCCCGTGAAGTTGAAGATGATGATGGACAGGTAGCCGAGCGCAGCGGTGTTGGTCAAGTCGGGCAGGAACGTCTCGGGGGCCATGGATCCGGCGAATCCGTTGGCGCAGGCGTACCAGATGCCGAGCACGCCCACGGACACGGCCACGAGCACCTTCAAGACGGCACCGCCGTTCAGAATCCACTCGGAGTCGGACACCTTCGAGAAGCTCATGAACACGACGATCCACACAAACGCGATCTCGATGCCTAAGGTCAGCAGCAGATTCGACTCGATATCGGCCCCGAACACCATGCTTAAGATGGGCGGGAACAGCGTGGCCAAGCTGGCGATCCACAACGGGAAGTTGATCCAATAGTACCAGCTGATGCGGGCGCCCCACTTGTCGCCGAGCGCGTCGCGCACCCAGTCGTAGATACCTCCCTCGGAGTCGTAGGCGGTGCCGAGCTCGGCCGCCACCATGCCGTAGGGCAAAAGGAAGGTGATGATAAGGAAGATCCACCAGAAGAACTGCTGGTTGCCGATGGCAGCAGCCGGTGCCGCCGCCTCACACACGAACACCACGCAGATCACCGACAGAATAACGGATACGAAGGAGAATTTCTTCTTACCGCTCATAGGGTAACTCCTTAATGGGAAAGAGCGATCGGGGAAGTTGCGCCTTCCCCGATCGCAAATGGTTTACAGACCCTGCTTGCCGAGCTTCGCCATGCACTCGTCGATGGTGGCGCGGTAGTTGGTCGCCTTCTCCGGGTTCGGCTCGCTCTGGGGGCACAGAGTGGCGAGGATGGCGCGGATGGAGTGCTTGCGGTTCTCGGCCTCGTCCCAGCACAGGGAGCGCTCCGGGTCGTCCATCACCTCGTCCACGACCTCCTCGCCGCGGTTGGCCGGCAGGCAGTGCATGAACTTGGAGTCGGGGCCGGCCACGTTCATCAGGTCCCAGGTCACCTGGTACTTGGGATAGAACACGTCCATGTAGCTGGTGCTGGAGACTTCCTCGTCGTAGAGGCCGTACCACACGTCGGTGTACACGAAGTCGGCGCCCTCGATGCAGGAGATGTCGTCGGAGACGGTAATGGTGCCGCCGGAGATCTTGCAGTTCTCCTCGCCGATGGCCATGAGCTCCTTACCGAACACAGCGCGCTCCTCATCGGTGCCTATGAGCAGGGCGCCGTCGGGGATCTGATGGCCCTTGGGCCCGAACTGCACGAAGTCCATGCCCATCTTCGAGCAGATGAACATGAGCGATACGCAGGTCTGGGTGGCATCGCCGATGAAGGCGAACTTGCAGTCCTCGATCTTCTTGCCGGCGGGCAGGTTCTCGATCATGGTCATGAGG
>OLPQ01001119.1_pt1 | contig 20355 bp, 19 predicted proteins | sample 1672451 | NCBI WGS metagenome assembly OLPQ01 (sample SAMEA3136687, study PRJEB25190) | human gut metagenome | biome: human gut; feature: human-associated habitat; material: faeces | place: Austria | collected 2013
CATGACCGCTCTTCCCATCATCGAGACCCAGGCGGGAGACGTTTCCGCGTACATTCCCACCAACGTGATCTCCATCACCGACGGTCAGATCTTCCTGGAGACCGAGCTTTTCCACTCCGGCGTTATGCCTGCGGTAAACCCGGGTATCTCCGTTTCCCGAGTAGGCGGAAACGCCCAGATCAAGGCCATGAAGAAGGTAGCTGGAACCCTAAAGCTGATCTACTCCCAGTACCGCGAGCTCCAGAGCTTCGCCCAGTTCGGTTCCGATCTGGACGCCGACACCAAGGCCCGTCTGGAACAGGGCGCCCGTATCGTGGAAGTCCTGAAGCAGAACCAGAACTCCCCGGTTCCCGCAGAAAAACAGGTAGCCATCTTCTATGCCGTCACGAAAGGAATCCTCTCCGCTGTGAAGGTTTCCGACGTTCACGACTATGAGATGGGCCTTTACACCTACCTCGACACCGACGCGGAGGGCGCTGCCGTGATGCAGACCATCCGTTCCACCGGAAAACTCGAGGAAGAGACGGAAAATCAGCTGAAAACGGTACTTGATACCTATACGAAGCAGTTCCTGGATTCGAAACCTGTATAACAGGGTCGAAAACTCAAAAAGCCGTTCGTGCTTGCACAGTAAGGCTTTTGAGCTTGAGACCCGCCAACGCGGAGCAGAGACCTTGCATGAGCTGCTTCGCAGCGAAGCAATTCGTAGCTATACATCAACCACTATACAGGAGGAATCACTTATGGCTGCAAATATGAAATCCGTAAAACTTCGGATCAAGAGTGTGGAAAGCACCATGCAGATCACCAAGGCCATGGAACTGGTGGCCTCCTCCAAACTCCGGAAGGCCAAGGACCGGGCAGACACCTGCCGCCCTTACTTCCGTGAACTCCATCAGACTCTGGTGGACATCGCAGAGGGCAACCTGGATTTTTCCTCCATTTACGCCCGGAAATCCTCCAGCGAAAAATACTGCTACATCGTCATCGCCGGAGACCGCGGCCTGGCTGGCGGCTATAACGTCAACCTTTTCAAATGCCTGGAGGAAGCCAGTGCCGGACAGGATTTCGTCGTTCTGCCCATCGGAAAAAAGGCTGTGGAATACGCCCACCGAAGGAAACTTCCGATCCTCACCGAGGAATTTGCCGAGATCGCGGAGATTTCCGTGGCGGACTGCTTTGAGATGGCGAGCCTTCTCTGCTCCGCCTTCAAAAAAGGAGAATTCGGCCACATCGAACTCTGCTTTACGAGCTTCGTCTCCATGCTCTCTCAGGTGCCGGAAGTCTTTTCCATGCTTCCCCTGACAGATCTCACCGATCATGAGAAATCTGCAGAGGGGAAAAAAATCCGGAATCTGATCTGGTATGAGCCCAACGAAGTGGAAGTCTTTAACGCCATCGTTCCGGAGTATCTGGCAGGCCTCATTTACGGCGGTGTCTGCGAAAGCGTTGCCAGCGAGCTGGCCGCCCGCCGTACCGCCATGGAAGCCGCCACCAGCAATGCGGAGGATATGATCGATAAACTGAATCTTTACTACAACAGAGCCCGTCAGGCCAGCATCACCCAGGAGATCACCGAGATCGTCGGCGGTGCGGAAGGACTCTAAAAAAGGAGATCAACAATGACTGAAAAACATGTTGGCGAGGTAGTGCAGGTCATCGGCCCGGTTCTGGATATCCGGTTCGCCCATGATGAACTGCCTGCCCTTCTCAACGCCATTGAGATTGATAATAACGGCTCCCGACTGGTAGCGGAGGTGGCCCAGCAGACCGGTGACAACACCGTGCGCTGCATCGCCATGAACTCCACCGACGGACTGGTCCGCGGAGCAAAAGCCCTGGATACCGGCGGCCCCATCAAGGTACCCGTGGGCGAGGAATGCCTGGGAAGAGTGTTCAACCTTCTGGGCGATCCCGTGGACAACATGCCCGCTCCCGAGGCAAAAGAGCACTGGGCCATCCATCGTCCGGCTCCCGCTTACGAGGAGCAGATGCCCGCAACGGAGATCCTGGAGACCGGTATCAAGGTCGTAGACCTGATCTGCCCCTACGCAAAGGGCGGTAAAATCGGTCTTTTCGGAGGCGCCGGCGTAGGAAAAACTGTCCTTATCATGGAGCTGATCCACAACGTAGCCACCGCCCACGGCGGACTGTCCGTATTTACCGGCGTTGGCGAGCGTACCCGTGAAGGAAACGATCTTTACAACGAGATGAAAGAAAGCGGCGTTATCGACAAGACCGCCCTGGTTTACGGTCAGATGAACGAGCCGCCCGGAGCCCGTATGCGCGTGGGCCTTTCCGGACTTACGATGGCAGAATATTTCCGTGATGTGAAAAATCAGGATGTGCTTCTCTTCATCGACAACATTTTCCGTTTTACCCAGGCAGGTTCCGAGGTGTCCGCTCTTCTGGGCCGTATGCCTTCTGCCGTTGGTTATCAGCCCACCCTAGCAACGGAGATGGGCGCTCTTCAGGAGCGTATCACTTCCACCAGAAAAGGCTCCATCACTTCCGTTCAGGCCGTCTATGTACCCGCCGATGACCTGACCGACCCGGCTCCGGCTACCACCTTCACCCATCTGGATGCCACCACGGTACTTTCCCGTGAGATTTCCAGCCAGGGTATTTACCCGGCCGTGGATCCTTTGGATTCCACCAGCCGTATCCTTTCCCCGGATATCGTGGGAACTGAGCATTACGAGACTGCCCGTGCGGTCCAGAGAGTGCTCCAGCGTTACAAAGAGCTTCAGGATATCATCGCCATCATGGGTATGGACGAGCTTTCCGAAGAGGACAAGCTCACCGTAAGCCGCGCCAGAAAGGTACAGCGTTTCCTGTCCCAGAGCTTCTCTGTGGCAGAGCAGTTTACCGGTATGGCCGGCCAGTACGTTCCCTTAAAGGAGACCCTCCGCGGCTTCCAGATGATCCTGAACGGCGAGTGCGACGACATCCCCGAGAGCTGCTTCCTTTTCGCAGGAACCATCGACGATGTTTTTGAAAAGGCCAAGAAGCTGTAAAGGAGGCCCGCTATGAAGACATTTCCATTGCATATCGGAACCCCCGACGGCCTTCTCTTTGAAGGAAACGTGGAAAAGGTCATCTGCCGCACCATCACCGGAGACCTGGCCATTCTGTCCGGCCACAGCAACTTCTGCACGGCCCTGGGAATGGGCGAATCCACCGTCGTTATGGAGGATGGAAGCCGCAGGGCGGCGGCCTGCATCGGCGGTATGCTTTCCGTCATGAACGGCACCTGCCGTCTTCTGGCCACCACCTGGGAATGGAAAGAGGACATCGACCAGCCCCGTGCGGAAAAAGCGAAAAAACACGCCGAAGAAATGCTGGCCAAAGGAGGCCTCACCGATAAAGAATACAAGATCGCCCAGGCGAAACTCCAGCGTGCGCTGGTGCGCCTGAGTGTGAAGGAATAACAGAATTTGGGCTGTCACATCAGCAAATATTTTTTGCCGGGTGACAGCCCTTTTCTTTTGATTTGTGCTGCAGGTCCAGCTATTCTCGTACATCTCACTACTGCCGTGATGCTGCCTGCAGCTATCTCTTACTGAAGTTTCTCATTCTGCGCCTGATAATTCTCTCCCCAGGTCCACATGGCATCCATGATGGGCTTCAGGCTGTAGCCAAGCTCCGTCAGGGTGTATTCCACCCGTGGCGGCACCTCCGCATCCAACAGCACCAAAGATGTGTACAAAGACATGCAGAAAAATCCGGAGATCGAGATTTCTGTGTCCAGCCCTTCTTACGCATGGATCCGTCTTCATGGCAAAGCTGTTTTCGAGAACAACATGGCTGTCAAAGAAATGTGCATCGCCAACCCCATCGTAAAAGGCCAGTACCAGACCGCCGACAACCCCATTCTCGAGGTCTTCTATCTGGAAAATGCCCACGGCCTCATCGCTGACTTCTCTGGAAACCCGCCCTACGAGTTTTAATGCAACATCTCGGAGTGAAAGTGTTATTATAAGAGGAGGTACTTTTCTATGGACCAGAGTCATCGACATGATGCTCTGGGACAAACCACCTCTCCGGTTATTTCATCCATGAGGGCTGCATCGGCTGTAAGCTCTGTTTTTCCGTCTGTCCCCAGAAATGTATTGATACTTCAAAAATTCCGGCCGTTATCGACCAGAACCGCTGCCTGCACTGCGGCCGCTGCGTGGAAACCTGCCCAAAACAGGTCATCAAAAAGAGGTGTTCCCATGAATCAAAGTGAAAAAAGACAATTTCTCATCCATGAACTCTTAAAAGAAGCTCCTGAATTTCAGGGGCTTTCTGTGCCCTCAGATTCGGAGGGGCAAAAACAGCTCCTCCGGGAACTTATGAATATCCGACCGCCCAGAAAATGCTCCCGGGAATTTCTGGAGATCCAGGATTCCTATCTAACCGCGGAGACCGCCGCCAAAGGAATCACCGATTTCTCTGAACTGACTCCCCTAAAAGAAGCTCTCTATCTCTGGCAGGGCGACATCACGACCCTTCGCTGCGATGCCATCGTCAACGCAGCCAACAGCGGCATGACCGGCTGCTATGTGCCCAACCACCGGTGTATCGACAACTGTATCCATAGCTTCGCCGGGGTGGAACTCCGCCTCGCCTGCAACGAGCTGATGAAACGCCAGGGCCACGAAGAACTCACAGGCCAGGCCAAAATCACACCGGCTTTCAACCTGCCCTGCAAATATGTGATCCACACGGTGGGCCCGATTGTCCACGGCCCCTTAACCAGCCGGGATTGCGAGCTTCTGGCCTCCTGCTACCGCTCCTGCCTCGATCTTGCCGCAAAACAGGGCCTTACAAGCATCGCCTTCTGCTGCATCTCCACCGGCGAATTTCACTTCCCCAATGAAAAGGCCGCCGAGATCGCTGTGGAAACCGTGGAAAACTACCTGAAAGAAAACGGTTATCCGATCAAAGTAATCTTCAACGTATTCAAAGATGAAGATCTTATCATCTACAAAAAACTTTTAACAACCTGAAGCACCTTACCCGTTTTCACATGAAGCCCGCCTGGAATCAGCTTGCGGGGCGTCCGGCTTACAAAATCACACATTTTTATAAAGGAATCACTCATATGAAACTCCCATTTAAAATCCAACCACCCGAAGACCTCTCCACCCAGATCAAGCTTTTATCGGCTGCCCTTGATGAAGCAGACTGCATCATTGCCGGAGCCGGAGCAGGCCTTTCCACCTCCGCGGGCTTCCTCTATTCCGGTGAACGCTTCCGGAAATATTTCAGCGATTTCGAAGAAAAATATAACTTCCATGATATGTACTCCAGCGGCTTTTATCCCTACGACACCCTGGAAGAATACTGGGCCTTCTGGAGCCGCTATATCTGGATCAACCGCTACATGAACCCGCCGAAACCGGTCTACGAAAAACTACATACCATTTTAAAAGGGAAAGACTATTTCGTCCTCACCACCAACGTCGATCACTGCTTCCAGAAAGCCGGCTTCGATAAACACCGCCTCTTTTATACGCAGGGTGACTATGGCCTCTTCCAGTGCAGCCGCCCCTGCCAGCCTGTCACCTATGACAATGAGAAAATCATCCGCCAAATGGTGCTTTCCCAGGGCTTTAAGATTCTGGAAGACAATACCCTGCTGCCTCCCGCTTCTCCCAAAATGACGATCCCCTCAAACCTGGTCCCCCGCTGTCCTCACTGCGGTAAGCCCCTGACCATGAATCTCCGGGCGGACAGCACCTTCGTGGAGGATGAGGGCTGGCACCAGGCCGCCGAACGCTACTCGGAATTTCTCCGACGCCACCAGCCCACCAAAGTCCTCTTTCTGGAACTTGGCACCGGCTACAACACCCCGGGCATCATCAAATATCCCTTCTGGAACATGACCGACCGCTGGCCCGACGCCCGTTACGCCTGCATCAACCTGAACGAAGCCCTCGCCCCTGAAGAGATTTCGAAAAAATCCATCTGTATCGAAGGCGATATCGGGGAAGTTCTGGCACAGCTCTGAAAAATCATGTCAGAATCGATTCAAAATCGTGTCAAATTTTACTTGACAAATCTGAATCGATTCATTAAAATAGAATCAAGCAGAGGCAAAGGAGCTGATTGCATGATTTTCCAGGAAAGTGAAACGGTAGAATTGAAAGAAGTGATTGTCGATGATATCAAGAAAGAAATCATTGCTTTTGCAAATTGTAACGGTGGAAAATTGTATGTTGGTGTCCGGGATGACGGGACAGTGGCAGGTCTTGAAGATCCGGACAATGCTGCCTTACAGATCAGCAATATGGTGCGTGACACGATCAAACCAGATATAACGATGTTTTTACACTATGAAACGATTTATGAAAATGAGAAAAAAATTGTTGTCGTAGACATTCAACGTGGAACCGACCGTCCTTATTATATTGCTAAGAAAGGAATGCGACCAGAAGGCGTGTATGTCCGGCAGGGAGATTCTTCTGTTCCCGCTACCGATGCAGCAATCCGTCGCATGATTAAAGAAACAGATGGCGACCACTTTGAAGCCATGCGAAGTTTAAACCAGAATCTCACTTTTTATGCCACAACAGAAGAATTTCAGCTTCGGAATGTCGAGTTTGATCCCCAGCAGATGCGCTCTCTGAAGCTGATTGATTCTGACGGCCTTTACACCAATCTGGCTCTGCTTTTATCTGACCAGTGCGTCCACAGTATCAAAGCAGCCGTTTTTCAGGGAAAAGATCAGACCATTTTTAAGGACCGCCGGGAATTTTCCGGATCGCTGATGAAACAGATGCATGAAGTATATGATTTTATTGATTTCCGCAATCAGACCCGTGCAACCGTAGAAAAGCTGCTCCGGGTCGATGTGCGGGACTATCCTGAAATTGCCATCCGGGAGGCCCTGCTGAACCTCCTGGTACATCGGGAGTATTCCTTCAGCGCCAGTGCGCTCATCAGCCTTTACAAAGACCGGATCGAGTTTGTATCTATTGGAGGCCTGATGCCTGAAATTGAGCTGGAGGATATCCTGGCCGGTATTTCAATCTGCCGGAATCCGGATCTTGCAAATATCTTTTACCGCCTTCAGCTGATCGAAGCTTACGGCACCGGAATCAGTAAAATCATGAAAGCTTACGAAGGTACAAACACAAGACCCAGAATTGAAACAACCAAAAACACCTTCAAAATCATACTTCCAAATGTCAATATCAATTCTGGCTCCACAATTACTTCCATTCCTGCAAAAGAAGAGGCCCCTGTCTTTATCCTGAACGACAATCCAGCTCTGAGCAGTCAGGAAAAACGTATTCTTGAATATGCCAGAAACTATAACCAGATCACCAAAAACAATGCAGCCTCTCTTCTTGAAGTAAGCGCCTCAACTGCTACAAGACTGATCAATGGATTGCTAAAACAGAATCTGCTTGTACGACATGGAAAAGCAAGGAACACTTATTATACAGCAAAGCAGTAAGCCGCATTTCCACTTCAATTTTTCCAAAAACAGCTCCGGAACACTTCCGGAGCCGTCTGAACTTACATATTTTCCGCAATCTTCCGATTGACTCTCTCCCGGACTGCCGTGAGATACTCCCGGTTTCTGGGGTACTCCTCGATGGTGAGAATTTCCTCTCCATCGGGTTCCAGGCAGGCGAGAACTGCTTCCCGGCCGCAGAGACCTTCGAGAAGGTTCATGGCGCAGAGGTCAGACATGGCCTCATCCATGAGCATGAGACGCTGACTCTCCTCCGGGGCGCCGTCTTTTCCCGGGTAGACGATGAAGGGATCGCCTGACGGGAAAGCTCCGTCCGCGTCTGTACAGCGGTAGGGATCAATGGGGTGCAGAGAAAAGGCTGAGTTGTAGAAGTTATAGCCCCACTGCAGGAAACCGGCCAGCTCATATTTGTACATCTGAGCCCCAAGAACTCTGGTACGGTAGCCCGGCTGCACAATGAAACGGTTTGTCACTTTTTCCGGCTGACCCACGCAGTAATAGCCCCAGAGCTTTTCCGGTCCTTTACCCTCCGCTCTGGCCTTCAGGAAAGGCGCGATGTGGTTCAGGCCGCAGACCGGCTGCTGAACCAGCCCCTGCTCATAGAAACCATAATCGGACAGGGCGTCAAACATTCCGTAGCCTTCGAGATCCTTCTCCACCGCTTTTTTCGCATCCCGATAGGAATTGATCTGCTCCATGGAAGGCTCGTCAGAAACATGAAAATAAGTTTCTTTCTCGATACCAAGTTTTGCAAGCTCCAGTTTCAGAGCAGTCAGGAAAGCATGCAGAAATGTCCGGTATTCTTCCCCGGAAGCATCAGTATCCCAGCCAAAAATCTGCTGACAGGTTCCGTCTTTTTCCGCCATAATCTTCGGCGCAGCAGTCGCTCCCCACTGGGTAAAGAGATGAGACAGCTCAAAGAAACGGATGCCGCAGCGTTTTCCCATTTCCACCCAGCGATCCAGTTTTTCAAAGCCAAACGCATAGCTTCCATCTGCCTGAACGGTCACATCCACCAGCTGGACGGTCCGCCGCTCTCCGCCCACAGCCGTATCAAGAGGCGGCGTAAAGATCGGGGTCAGAAGCATGTTGTAACGATGCTTCACTGCTGTCTTTACGAAATTTTCCACGATTCTCCAGTATTCCTCAGAGAAAACCTCCTCGCCATAATAATTAGCGAGACAGTCGCTGTGGAACCACTCCGTATGCGGAACCTTCATGGCCGGAAGCACAGCTCCGATGACCTCCAGAGAGACGTTTTTTTCCGTCAGAACCTCCCCTTTATGAATGAGGCGGATTGTCACCGGATACTCGCCTGCTTCCATATCCTCCGGAATCTCCACATCGATCCAGAGGCTTCTCCACTGGCCATGAATCAGAGGAACGTCTTTATAAACATCTTTTTCTTCGTCAGAGACTTTTTCCAGCACTTCCAGCCGGTCCGGATAAAGCCCCGGCGCAGTTGTGAGATAGTCCTCATCCACAATAGGGCCGCAGGGATATTCACAGGGAACCAGCGCTACCTTCCGAAGCTTTACATTTGCCCGAATCGGTGAAACCACTTCCGCTTCTGCTCTCGCAAAGCCCTGGGATTCCGCATAGTAGGCGAGCTGAAAAGAGACGATCTCCCCTCTTAAGCCGCTGAGTTTCTCTCTTGCTCCCTCCTCGGACGGGGCCGCCGTTGGAAATACTTTTTCCATAGGTGATACGTTTACCGCTTTAAAATTCATTTTCATCCTCCATTTCCGCACAATTACTGCCGTAGTTGATACCTGCATCATACCATCCCGCTGCCATGCTTGTCTATAAAACATCCATCACTTTTTGTGTCTGATTGGCGGTCGTCACAACCAAAAACGGACGGCAGAAGTTCTCACTTCCACCGCCCGAAATTCAGTTTATTTTTCCAAAATCCCTAAACTCTCGGCTTCGTTTTTCAGCTCCTCGTTTCGCCGGTTCATCGTGCCGAAACCGGAAACCGCCAGAATCACTTTTTTGCAGCTTCGCATCAGCTCTCTGGCCTCCTGATAGCGCTCCTCCGAGATCTCCTCAAAGGGCTTTTCCGTCACGACCTTCGCTGCCAGCGCCTTCGCTACCTGATAGTCCACGTCATTTTCCTGAAGGACACCCGCAGCAAAAGGAACGCCCTGACGCTGGAGCTTTCGAAATACCGGGATTCCGCTGCCGCCACCGGCGATCACAAAGACCTCCGGCTTTCCTTTGGCAGGCTCCATTTCCAGGCAGCCAAAGGATGCGTTATAACTTCCCGCCGTCACCCCGTAAAGATGACGGATATACTCATCGGTAAAGATCTCCTCTGGAACGCCGCAGCGCTCAATTCGGTCTCCGTGAACGCAGATCACCAGATCTGACACCTTCTGGGCCAGATCCAGCTCATGCAAAGACATGAGCACCGCCATATGTTTTTCCCGGACCATCTCCTTTAAAATAGAGAGAAGTTCCAGCTTGTGGCGGATATCCAGGAAAGAAGTCGGCTCGTCCAGAACGATGACCTCCGGCTCCTGACAGATGGCCCGGGCCAGAAGGATTCGCTGGCGCTGGCCATCGCTGACCGCCGAAAAATCCCGGTCCTTCAGATCCCAGGCATGAACCAGCTCCATGGCTGCGCGCACTTTTTCGTGATCTTCCGCAGAAAGAATGCCAAGAACACCCGTATAGGGGTAACGTCCCGTTCCCACAATATCCTCGCAGGTCATGAGTTCCGGCTGCATCCGGCCCGTCATAACTACCGCAAGCTTCCTGGAAATCTCCTTATCCGTCATTTTTTCCATGGATTTCTGATCTAGAAAAACGGCTCCATCTACCAGCTTCAGCTGACGGATAATACTCTTCAAAATCGTGGATTTTCCCGCGCCGTTGGGGCCGATGAGCGTTAGGATCTGGCCTTTCTCCAGCGAAAGCCGGATATCCCGGATGAGCGCTTTTCCATCGTAACCCACGGTCATATTTTCCGTATAAATAAAACTTTTCTCCATGGCTTACCCCCGCTTCCGGTTTATCATGACATAGATCACCACCGGTGCTCCGAAGACTGCCGTCACCGAACTGATACTGAGCTCCGTGGGCGCAAAAACGGTTCTGGCAATGAGGTCACAGAAGAGGCAGAACACTGCTCCGCCCAGGAAACAGGCCGGAATCACCAGAATCGGTTTCGCCGTTTTCAGAAGACTCTTCATCAGCTGCGGCACTGCAATTCCCACAAAGGAGATCGGACCTGCAAAAGCCGTCACGCAGGCGGAAAGCACGCTGGAAAGCAGGATCAGTTCCACCCGGAACCGACTGATATTCACGCCCATATTTCTCGCGTAAGCCTCCCCCAGCTGGTAAGCGCTCATGGGTTTGGAAAGGAAAAATGCCAGCCCCAGCGCCACAAAAACCACCACAGCCATGAGAGCCACATTGTCCCAGTTCATACCGGAAAAGCTTCCCTGAGACCAGTTATGCAGGTTGATGATGTTGGAATCGTCAGCGAACGTTACGACAAAATCCGTCACAGCGGAGCAGATATAACCGATCATAACGCCGCAGATGACCAGCATCGACATATTCCGGACCTTTCTGGAGACCAGAAGCACAAATCCCATGGAAATCAGCGAACCCACGAAAGCCGCCATAATCATCACCGCGGAACCCGCGGTCAGGCCTTTTCCCAGAAGAAAGATCATCGTCAGGGCGACCGTCAGCTTGGCTCCCGACGAGATTCCCAGGACAAACGGCCCCGCAATAGGGTTGTTGAAGAAGGTCTGGAGCAGGAAACCTGATACGGACAGAGCTCCACCCAGGATCAGCGCCGCCAGGATTCTCGGAAGACGGATGGACCAGATGATATTTCTGGCCGTCTCATCTCCTCCCTTCTGAAAAAGGATAGAGAAGACCTCACCCAGACTCACGGAGACGCTGCCGGCGTTGATATTCCAGAAAATCAGTGCTCCTAAAAGCACTGTCAGGGTAACAAATGAAAAAATATAACGGATTTTTCCTCTTTTTTCCATATTACTCCAATCGATACAGGTAGGTGAGCCCTTCGGGATCGTCCTCCGTCAGCATCCGGTGAATATCCATGATGACATCACCGAGACAGGTTGTTTCCTGAAACATACTCTTGGTCAGGCACCAGACGTTTCCCTCTTTGACCGCCTTGAAATCCTTGAGAAGCGTACTCTTTTTCAGCAGCTCATCCAGAGAACCCAGCTCGCCGTCAATGGTACTGTTATAAATGATATAATCCGCATCCTTGGCTCCCGCATAGAAATCTTCCATTCCCATGTTCATCGTGGAAAGGCCTTCCTCATCGGTGCCCAGATCGTTGAAAATATACTTTCCACCGGCCAGCTCGATCATTTTCGACACATAATCATTGGATTTCCGCACGTTGGCAGAGCCCATGGAATTGATATAGAAAAAGGCCACGGTTTTTCCCGTGTTCTCGCTGTCTTTGATAGAGTTGAGCTTCTCTGCCTGCTCCTCAAAAACCGCCTCTGCTTCCTCTTCTTTATCCAGCAGGACGCCGTAAAGCTTCACCCACTCGGTCCGGCCTAAGGGGTGACTCTCATAACTGGAATGTTCCACCAGAACCGGAATGCCAAACTCTTCGAGTTTTTCTTTTACTTCGGGATTATGGTAGATCATCGTGGATTCCAAAGCCAGATCACAGTTTTTTGACAGGATCAGCTCATAATCCGGCGCACTGTATTTTCCGGCGAAAACAATGGAACCATCCTCCAGAGCCTGCTTCGCCTCGTCGATATACCAGCCATCCGCTTTCGTTCCGGAAAGACTGATGCTGCCAAGTCCGTCCAGAGCTCGGAAAAAGTCCATCGTGGAAGTTGCCACCAGGTAGATATTTTCCAGAGGCTGATGGATCACGGTGATATCCGCATCCAGACCGTCCGGCGCTTCTTTTCCCTCAGGCACCAGAAGAAACTGGTCGCCGCCTTCAATCGTAATCAGGGCATAATCGCCCTCATAATAATCCACGGCAAACTGATCCGCATACTGAAGCTCCAGACTGTGGTCATATTTGAGTCCTGCCAGATCCTCCTTCGCAGTGTCAGCTCCGGCCGTCTCACTGGTTTCTTCGGCTGCGAAGCTCCGGATGGGAACCAGCGCTGCCGAAGAAGAAAAGATCACAGAAAACCCCAGGACTGCGTTCAGAAGCCATCCTGTTCTTTTTTTCATTTTTATTCTGCCTTTTCCATAGTAGAAGAATCAAACTGCAGGGTGTACTCGATCTCGTGAGGCTCGCTCATAGCTACGGTATCTCCAACGACTTCCATCGGATAATCGAAGCCATCTACCGGGATCTCAAAAGTAGAATTTCCCTCGGTGTTTACCGGCTCGTATTTCTCACCGTCTACCAGCATATAATCATAGTTCGGGCTGCTCCATACGATGGTTGCAGTTGCCTCGCCGTCTTTGATCGTAATGGCTGCCGGAGAATCTACGGTTGCTCTGCCGCTTCCGCCCTCCAGAGTTACCTCTGTCGTGTAATCGCCATCCTCCAGATTCAGATCAGCAACGGTCTTTTTCTCTGCGCCGTCCTCTTTCACCGGATTCTTGACGCTGACTTTGTGGTCGTACCATTTGCCTTTTTTGCCGATGGCTGCCACGGTAAACTCTTCATCAATGGCCGGCACCGGGATATCGAAGCCATAAACCTCCTCAGAAGTTCCGTCTTTATAGGTTACGGTATCTGTGGTCGGCTCCAGAAGCTCTGCTCCGTCTTTTTTTGCATCCTCAGCGCTTCCCATGAAAAGATTCAGAAAGCCCTTTCCGCTTAAAGATACATGAATGGTCATCTCACCATCCTTTACGGTCAGAACGCCTTTTCCGTCATTTGCCTCATTGACATGGAACATGGAGCTGTCCGTATCAAACTCTGCGGTGTAGGTGCCATCCTCCAGAACGCCCTCTGCCTCGGTTTCGGTCTCGCTGCCGGTCTCCGTCTCAGCCTCAGATACCATCTCGGTAACAGCTGTCTCGGTTTCGGTCTCTGCTGCCATTGCCACAGGAGCTGCCATCATGGCAGTAGCACAGATCAGTGATAAAAAGAATGTCATGGAACGTTTCATAATCAATTTCCTCCTCTTTTACAACAACTGCCCGGATGTCTTTGAAAACATTCCGGGCAGCTGAGATTTATCCTTTTGTTTGAACGCAGTCGCAAAAGCGGATTGCGAATGTCCGCTTTATTGATTATTTTGCGATAGAATCAATAGCTTCTTTTGTATGCTCTACATAAATCTGCTCAACAGCATCGATTCTTCCCAGTCCTTCGATCTGGCAGTCAACGCTGTCAAATGCTCCGGAAGCCTCGAACTGGCTCTTCCAGGAATCCTCATCATCGCCTGCCATATCGTTGTTAGCGTGGTCACCAGCTACAACCATCAGCGGACGAAGAACAACTTTCTTGAAGCCTGCATCCTGAGCCTTCTTGATAACCTCTTCACAAGCGGTATCTTCCGGCTTACCCTCTACCGTACCGATGAAAGCATTGGTGAATCCAAGCTCTTCCATCTGGGTCTGCATCTGATCATAGGTTACATTTGCAGTATGGGAAGTACCATGACCCATAAATACAAATGCAGTTCCATCCTCAGCTGCTGCTTCCATGCTGTCATAACCGGCTGCTTTTACAGCTTCATCGGTGATCGCCTGGGCAACTGCCTTCTTGTCGTCATTGATAACGGTAGCGTCGTCGCCTACCTCGCCCAGCATCGGCTCTGCAATGGCTACGGACTCAAATTTATCTTTATAACCGTCGATCGCTTCTACCATCTCATCGTACTCAGCGCCGTGCATCAGATGAGTCGGCTGTACAACCAGGTTTTTAACGCCATTGTCAACGGCACGCTGAAGAGCCTGATCCATATTGTCGATCTTCTCGTCATCTCTTGCCTGTACATGGTTGATGATGATCTGAGCAGTGAATGCTCTTCTTACAGACCAGTCCGGATATGCTTCCTGCAGAGCATCCTCGATGCCCTTGATATCCTCTGCGCGGCTGTCGTTGAAGGAAGTACCAAAGCTTACTACCAGAAGCTCGTTGTCACCGATCTCATCGCCGTTGCGGGGATCGTCTTTGGAAGCGTCGCCGGTGTCACGTCCGAAATACTCCGGGCTTGCCTCTTCACCTTCAACCAGCTCTTTCTGAGCGTCGGTCAGCTGATCCCATGCTTCTTTGGCTGCGGTACAGTCTGCATCGGTGGTATCGGTTCTCTCCTGAACATAGATCTTATCGATCAGAGCTGCTACATTATCAGCTGCTGCCTGATCGTCGCTCTCAGAGCCTGCCTCAGTGGCATCCTCAGATGCTGCTTCGGTTGCTGCCTCAGTGGCATCCTCAGATGCTGCTTCGGTTGCTGTCTCTGTTACAGCCTCGGTTGCTGCTTCTGTTACAGCCTCAGTGGCTGTCTCAGTCTCCGTCTCGGAAGCATATACGCTTGCGGAACCCATCATTGTGATGGTGGATACACTCATCATGATTGCCAGAGCTTTTACCATTTTGTTTTTCATGTTACTTCTCCTCCTTGATCCAGACACAGATCTTTATGGTCTGACGTCCTGATGTATATAAATTTTTGCATCAGCGAAAATCACAGGATACGGAGATAAGAAAAATTTCCGGTTTTTCTGGAAAATCACAGAAAAAAACCTCTTACATCAATATGTAAAAGGATCGCGGGAAAAGATGATCGGTACAATCAATTACTCGTGACCCGGGATAATATCCCCGTACCAACATAAGGCAGGTTTCCTGGCTTACAGATCATTGTCTTTGCCGCCTTCCCGGTTTCCCAGTGGCACTTTTGGCTCTGACTCCCTGTTTACAGTGACGAGATCGCGCAGGACTTTCACCTGCTTCTCTTTTACCCGTTTATCGACAACTTCTTCTGTCAAAAACGGCACCTCATGCTTTCTTATTTCATTTTCAACTGTTCGGAGCGGCTATGGATTCTTCACGCTCTTAGTCGTATCATAGCACACTCCGATTCAAAGTACAAGCTGTTTTTCGGTCATTCTGCCCTTGCTTTTTGTAAAGCGGACATTCGCAGGCGGCTGATGTATGGACAGATCAGAAGCCCAGTGTATCATTGACCAGGATTACATGGATCCTGTCTGCATGGCGGGAATATCTGGTGATCAGAAACTGACAGCAGATCGTGTCCGGTGATTTACAGTCAAAGCATTTTCCGGTCTCCTTACAGGGAGTCTTAATGTCAAAACGCTGTGCATTTGCCGGTGCTGCCACATTTCTCGCACGTTTCATCGCTTCATCAAGATCGGAACAGACTTTGTTCATTCCGACAATAAATACTACTTTTTTCGGTCCCTGTGCGATGCAGGAGACACGGTTGGCATTTCCGTCAATGTTGACCATAATACCGTCGTTTGTAATGGCATTGGCGCTGGAAAGAAAAATATCAGCATCATAAGCAGCCAGAAGACCTTCTCTTGGTGCAAGCTTCGCCCGGTCAATATAGTTGTAATTGCCGTCTTCCAGTACCTGGATGAGACCGATCTCCTGTGCACTCATACAGCCGCCCATCGCAATGCTGCTTCCTTCCGGGATCAGTTCCATAGCGAGCTTTACCGCCTCTTCCTTATCTGCCGCATAATAACCGGACATGTTGCGGGATTTCAGACCCTTGATCACGGTCTGGGCAAGCAGTTCGTTTCTTTTTTTCATGTTTTTATCCATGGATATGTCCTCCTTTGTGCATGAATATACTTCTTTTTTCATAGATATTAGCTATAAAAATTCTTTTTCGTTCAACTGATGACTGCGGATCGTTCCGCTGCAAGGCAGCTCATACAATTCTTAATATAGTTTATCAAAAATCCGGCAGAAAAACAATGTTACTTCTCTTATTCTTTTTTTCTGTAAATATCCCCCCCGGCAGCTTGTGAACAACTATAGACATGTTATGATGATGTTGGGGGCAAAAGGTATTTTGCCCCCAACTGATGCCTACGAATTGCTCCGCTGCAAAGCAGCTCCCGCAATTCTATAAACATTCGAAATCCGCTGATTTACTGCGTAAATCGCTGCTTTCTCATGTTTGGCGGGTCCCAAGTTCAAAAGCCTTATCATGCAAGCATGAACGGCTTTTTGACCTTTTGACCCTGGCATCATGTTATAATTACACAAAAAATAATTTACCGAAAGCTTTTATTGGTAAATAAAGAACATTTCAGAGAAGGAGAAAACAAATGAAACGTTTATCGGTTTGTATGCTCTTCGGGTGTGTGTGCATTTGGTCTGGGCGTATTATCATGTGAAGCAGCGGAGCAGAAAACACGGACATTAACAGATGCAAATGGACGTGAGGTTGAATTGAACGAGGATATTCAAAAGGCGATCGTATCTAATCGCTACAATCTGGAGATCATCCGGGCAGTAGGTGCGATCGATCAGGTAGAAGCGATTGATTCTCTTGCCTATACAAATGAAGCTTTCTGGCCGGAATTTACTTCTGATGATGTCTATGGAAAAGGCACCAGAGATTTGGATTATGAGAAAATCATTTCCTATAATCCTGATATATTTATTGTACTTCCAGGACAGTATTCGGATGAAATGGCTGAAAAACTGGGTGATTATAACATTCCTGTTTTTGTTTTAAATTGTGCCTCCGGTCAGACAGTGGAAGAATACAATGAGCAGATCGAACTGTGTGCAGAGATTTTCGGAAAAGAAGAAGGCGCTGAAAGAGTCATCGATTTTTGTTCTTCTATTCGGAGCGAAGTTGCAGAAAGGCTGAAGGATATGCCGGAAGAAGACCGAGTAAATGTTTATCTGGAATATTATGATGCCTATACTACATGTTTTGGAAACGAGAGCGGTTGGGGTCAGATGATCAATCAGGCCGGCGGACATAATGTGATCGAGTCTGATATGCAGGTAGAAGATTCCGATTATGCGGATGCAGAAGCAGTGATCAACAGTAACCCGGACGTGGTGATAAAAACCGTTTACAGAGATCAGAAGGACGGGATTATGGCAGATAATTATCTTCCGCCAGAAGAAGCAGACTATACTTTCGCAAAAGAAGAAATGAAATCCAGAGAAGGTTTTTCAAAGATGAAAGCCATAGAGGATGATAATATAATCATGTGTTCCGATTTCTGTCTGCGCGGCGGCGGAAATACGGTTGGTCTTGCTTTCTTTGCGAAATGGCTTCATCCAGATCTTTTTGAAGATTTTGATGCTTACGAAATTTTTGATCAGTGGATGACAGAATTCCAGAATATGGATGCAATTGAAGGTCATGTATATGAGGGATGACAGTCTGAAACTGGCACAGGAGTATCAAAAAAGAAGAAATAAGAAGATTGTATATTTGGTTCTGTTTTCTTTCGGAATATTACTTTTGGCATTAGTGGCCTGCTTTATAGGCGTTACGAATGTAACGCCTATAAAGCTTTTTAATACGATTTTTCATACCTCAATAAAAGATATACAGCCGCTCTCTGAACTGGAAACAGCCGTTCTGGTCAATATCCGTTTATGCAGGGTGACAATGGCGGTTGTTACAGGAGCAGGTCTGGCTGTCTGTGGAAATATCATGCAGTCCATTACCGGAAATGCCATGGCCAGTCCGTTTACGACCGGTGTATCCAGTGCAGCTGCTTTTGGTGCGGCTTTGGGAATTGTTTTTGGAGGAAATAAAGCTAATATTACCATTTTGCTGGCTTTTGCATTTGCAGCTGCTTGTACGATTGCTGTATATGGAATTTCCTTACTTAAGGATTTCAACGCAAATTCATTGATATTATTAGGCGTTGCTGTGAATTATCTTTTCAGTGCATTAAATTCCTGTTTACAGTATTTCGTAAGTGAGCATCAACTGGCATCTATTGTTTACTGGACCTTTGGGAGTCTGACCGATGTGGTATGGTCTCAGGTCTTTATATCATTTGTGATTTTCATGGCAGCGTTTCTGTTCTTTATGCGCCATAGTAAAGATTACAATATTATTGCATCTTCCGGAGATGAAAGTGCCAAAGCACTGGGGGTAAATGTAAAACAGTTGCGAAGCATCAGTGGAATCGCAGTTGCGCTTCTTGCTGCAACATTGGTAAGCTTTACCGGAGTGATCGGATTTGTGGGACTTGTTGCTCCCCATATCGCAAAATTCATTGTTGGCGGTGAACATGGTCTTCAGCTTCCCTTAAGTGCTTTGATCGGAGCTGCCCTGGTACTTCTTTCTGATACCGTAGGACGCAGCATAATCAATCCGGTCATAATCCCTGTCGGTGTTGTGATCTCCATAATCGGTGTCCCCATTTTTATTTATATGATCATGAGAAAGGGGAAAAATTGAAATATGAATTTTTCGATAGAACATTTAAAATTTGCATACAAAAAAGAAACACCTTTGATATTGGATGATATTTCTTTTTTCCTTCCAGAAGGCAAGATAACAGTAATCATGGGAGCAAATGGCGCCGGAAAAAGTACGTTGCTGAAATGCCTGAATCATATTTACAAACCGGTTGCCGGCTGTGTCCTTGCAGACGGAAAAGATGTCGGACGGATGACACCAAAGGAAAGAGCTTCCTTTATCGGATATGTCCCGCAAAATACAGAATTATGTCCGGGGCTTACCGTTTGGGAAACCATTTTATCCGGGAAAGGCTCCGGTTTTAAAGGAAAGCCTTCTTCAAAGGATCTTACAGAAGTGGAAAAAATCCTGAAAGATCTTGCATTAGAAAGATATGCATTTACCGATGTATGCAGTTTAAGCGGTGGTGAAAGGCAGCGTGTGCTTATAGGAAGAGCACTGGCACAGGATCCGAAAATCATTTTACTGGATGAACCTACCAGTAATCTGGACCTACGTTATCAGCTTGAAGTGATGGAAATACTGAGAAGCATAAGTTCAGAAAAGAAAATGACAGTAGCTGTCGTGATCCATGATCTGAATATGGCATTGCAACTTGCAGATTATATGATTATTTTAAATAAAAACAAGATCGTTGCAAAAGGAATTCCCGACCAAATATTAACAAAGCAGCTGATACAGGACGTATATAAAGTAGATGCGTCTATCATTGAAGTTTCCCGGAGAAAAGTGGTAATCCCTGAAAAACTGTGTTGTAACTGCTGATATGAGTGGGGACTTCCTTTGTTTTCTTATTTCCCCACCACCCTGCAGAAAATCACCGCCACCCCTGTACTCACTGCCGTTGCCAGAATGGCCGGGAATGTGATGGCGGAGGGGTTCACGCTTCCGTACTGGCTGCGGTAGGCGATCATGGTGACAGGGATCAGCTGAAGAGAGGAAATATTCATGATTAGGAAGGTACACATTTCCCGGCTGGCGGTCCCGGGCGGCACCGGTTTGCTGTCCGGAAGTCTGCCGCTCCGCCGCTTTTCTTCCAGACTTTCCAGATCCTTCATGGCTTTTAAGCCCGCCGGGGTGGCCGCCATGCCAAGACCAAGGAAATTAGCGATAAAATTCATGGAGATCGACTCATAAGCCGGATGGTCCGCCGGGATCTTTGGAAAAAGAAAACGGATCAGAGGCCGGATCTTCCGGCAGAGCTGTTCTGTAAGCCCTGCGTCCTTCGCAACTTCCATCAGTCCCTGCCAGAAGGCAAGGATTCCCGTCATTGTCATACAGAGTGTCACTGCCTCCCGGGAGGCACTTAAAACAGCATCTGTGATTTCCTGCATCCGCCCGTTAATTGCCCCGTATAAGATTCCAATAAGCAGCATACCGCCCCAGAGAAGATTCATAGAAAAAACCTCCGCACGGGATTTTTATATCCTATGCGGAGGTTTGATAAAATATGGTTTCAGTGAGAGTATGAAACTTTTTCTGTAAAATAATGTTTATAAGGTTCTTCTATGATAC
>OLPQ01001126.1_pt1 | contig 20273 bp, 17 predicted proteins | sample 1672451 | NCBI WGS metagenome assembly OLPQ01 (sample SAMEA3136687, study PRJEB25190) | human gut metagenome | biome: human gut; feature: human-associated habitat; material: faeces | place: Austria | collected 2013
TATACGACCGTCTGATCATGGATGGCTATAAGCATACTTCTATTGCATCCCTTGCACCAGACGTATTCTGCGTTACTTTTTCCGGACTTTCCAAGTCCCATATGATCGCTGGTTTCCGTATTGGATGGATGATCTTAAGTGGTGCCAAGAATAAGGCGAAGGGGTATATTGAAGGTATTAACATGCTTTCCTCCATGCGTCTTTGCTCCAATGTGCCGGCACAGTCCATTGTACAGACCGCACTTGGCGGCTACCAGAGCGTGAATGAGTACATTCAGCCAGGCGGACGTGTTTACGAGCAGAGAGATTTCATTTACAAGGCTCTTAACGATATTCCGGGAATCAGTGCTGTGAAGCCTAAGGCTGCCTTCTACATTTTCCCGAAGATCGACACTGAGAAATTCAATATTTACAATGACGAGCAGTTCGCCCTTGACTTCCTCCATGAGAAGCAGGTACTTCTGGTACCAGGCAAGGGCTTCAACTGGAATTCTCCGGACCACTTCCGCGTAGTCTATCTGCCGAACGTGCGCCAGCTGGAGAAAGCTATGGACAAGATGAGGGATTTCCTTTCCACATATAAGCAGCGTTAGGAATTTGTCTATAGACCATAGCGGGATATGATGTTATACTTAAAAAATCAGTCACAGATATCCATAAATGATGATCATATTGAGGGAGGAAAGGATTATCGGACAGTTAAAAAGAGAAAGGGGTTTACCATATGGCAGGATTTAACATGAAAGTAACACCGGAAATAGAGAACCTGACGGAGATCTGCAAGGACCATTCCAGTCTTGATCTGTCTCTTTATCAGAAATACGATGTGAAGCGTGGGCTTCGTGACATCAATGGTAAAGGCGTTCTGGCTGGTCTGACACAGGTTTCCAATGTATGTGCTGTGAAGGTAGTTGACGGCAAGGAAGTGCCCTGCGCGGGAAGTCTTTCATACAGAGGATATGACATCAAGGAGCTTACCAGGGGATTTATTGAAGATGACCGATACGGCTTCGAGGAGACCACTTACCTTTTACTGTTTGGTAAGCTTCCCAATCAGAAGGAACTGGAAGATTTCACCAAACTGCTGGCGAACCAGAGATCCCTTCCCACCAATTTCGTAAGGGACGTCATCATGAAGGCACCCTCTAAGGACATTATGAATGCCCTGTCCCGAAGCGTGCTCACACTTTACTGCTACGACAAGGAACCGGATGACATTTCCCTTCCCAACGTACTCAGACAGTGTCTGAACCTGATCAGCGTATTCCCGCTTTTATCCGTATATGGATATCAGGCTTATAATCATTATGTATGCGGCAAGAGCCTTTACATCCACAATCCGAAGAAAGAGCTTTCCACAGCGGAGAACATTCTGCGCATGCTTCGCCCGGACAAGAAATATTCCCATCTGGAGGCGAAAATCCTGGATCTGGCTCTGATCCTTCACATGGAGCACGGCGGTGGTAACAACTCCACCTTCACCACCCATGTTGTATCTTCTTCCGGAACCGACACCTATTCCGCAATCGCAGCAGCTCTTGGTTCCCTGAAAGGACCGAAGCACGGCGGTGCCAATATCAAGGTTGTAAGCATGTTCCAGGATCTGAAGAAGAACGTGAAGGATATTTCCGACGAGGACGAGGTAAGAGAGTATCTGAAGAAGCTTCTTCATAAGGAAGCTTTCGATAAGAGAGGCCTGATCTACGGTATGGGCCACGCGATCTATTCCGTATCCGATCCCCGTGCCCAGGTACTGAAGGGCTTTGTTGAGACCCTTGCCCAGGAAAAAGGCCGCATGAAAGAATACAACCTCTACGCAATGGTAGAGAGAATGGCTCCTGAGGTAATTGCCGAGGAGCGTCATATTTACAAAGGTGTCAGCGCCAACGTGGACTTCTACAGCGGTTTTGTATACAGCATGCTGGATCTGCCCCTTGAGCTGTACACACCGATTTTTGCAGTGGCGCGTATTGTAGGATGGAGCGCTCACCGAATGGAAGAGCTGATCAACACAGATAAGATCATTCGTCCGGCATATAAGAATGTACTGCCGCCTGCACAATACGTACCTCTTAAGGAGCGTGAATAGAAATGACAGAAGCAACAGAAGTAACAGAAGCTTCCCCCTCTCTTATTCTGGAGGGTGGAGGAAACAGAGGCGTATTTACAGCAGGAGCACTGGATTTCCTCATGGAAAAGAATGTGAAATTCCCCTATGTTGTGGGTGTTTCCGCAGGCTCCTGCAATGCCCTTGACTATGTTTCCCATCAGCCGGGGCGCACCAGGGACTGTATGATCGTAGAGAACAAGGAGAATAGCTACATTGCCACCAGAGCTGCCCTTAAGAAGCACCAGCTTTTTGACATGGACATGGTATTTGACAGATATCCAAATGAGCTCTTTCCCTTTGACTTTGACACCTTTTTCCAGTCCGATATCCAGTGTGAAATGGTAGTGACAAACTGCCTGACCGGTGATGCGGAATATATGTCTGAGAAGCATGACAGGCAGCGGCTGATGGATATTGGAAGAGCATCCTCCAGCATTCCCCTTGTAAGTCCTGCTGTGGAGATAGACGGGGTTCCCTACCTGGACGGAGGAGTTGCAGATTCCATTCCCCTGATCCATGCCATGGAGAAGGGCTACCGCAAAAATGTGGTGATTCTTACCAGAAATAAGGGCTACCGCAAGAAGAAGCCCGGTAAAAGCACACCTGTCTATGTAGCTGCTTTTCGCCATTATCCGGAGCTTCTGAATACCTTATATAACCGCTACCGCAATTACAACCGGACCCTGGAGCTTATAGAGAAATGGGAGCAGGAGGGACACATCTTTGTAATTCGCCCGGAGATGCCTGCCGTAGGAAGAGCAGAGACCAATAAGGACAAGCTGATGGATTTTTATCAGCATGGCTATGAGGTAATGAAGGAACGCTATGAGGAGCTGCAGGCTTACCTGCACAGCTGATTGCAGAAAGCCTTTTTCAAACACGCTCTAGGAATATAAAGAAATAAAGGATGTAACAGAATGTTTGAACGCTTTTTTCCAGATGAATATCTGGATTCAGCATATGTAGTCAACTATGAAAAACTATACCAGGAGGGATACAGGGGGATTTTGTTTGATATCGACAATACCCTGGTTCCTCATGGGGCACCGGCCGACGAAAGAGCCATACAGCTTTTTAAAGAGCTGCGGGACATAGGGTTTTCCTGCTGTCTGGTGTCCAACAATAAGAAAAAAAGAGTTGCACCCTTTGCCAGTTTAGTGGGTGCCGAATATATTGAACTGGCAGCCAAGCCATCCAGAAGAGGCTATGAGAGAGCCATGAAGCGGCTTGGAACAAACCCCGGGAATACGGTATTCATCGGAGACCAGCTGTTTACGGACATTTGGGGGGCTAAGAATGCCGGTCTTCGCAACATTTTGGTGAAGCCTATACACCCGAAGGAAGAGATCCAGATCGTGCTGAAGCGCTATCTGGAAAGAATCGTATTACATTTTTATACCAAGGAGGAGAAGAATTCATGAACCATATTGTGGTTATCGGATTTATGGGTTCTGGCAAGACAAGAGTGGGGAAACGTCTGTCCAGTGACCTGGGACTGACATTTGTAGATGTAGACAAGGTGATCGTCAGAAAGATGAACATGTCCGTGAAGGAGATTTTCCAGAGATTCGGGGAACCTTATTACCGTGCACTGGAGACCATGACAGTGAAAGCGCTGATCGAGGACAAGGAGAAGAAAGTCATTTCCCTTGGCGCAGGCCTGCCGGTCCAGGAGCAGAATGAGAAGTACATCAAGCAGCTTGGCACAGTGGTTTACCTGAAGGGTTCTGCCGATACCTTCCGCAAGAGACTGGAAGGAAACAACAATCCTCTTCTGGAGGGCGAGAACCAGGACGAGAAGATCAAGAAGCTTCTCAAGCAGCGCGACCCCATCTATCACAAATTTGCAGACATCGAGGTTGTGACCGGAGTGAAGCCTTTCGAGGAGCTGATCAAGGAAATCGAGAGCAAGCTTCCGTAAGAAATTCGGGAATTTCAGGAAAAAATCCCCTCATATGAAAAAAAGTAGTTGAAAAAATGGTACATATATTATAGAATATTTCTAGTCATAAGCACTATAAGGAGGAAAAATTAATTATGATTTCAGCAGGTGATTTCAGAAACGGTGTCACAGTAGAAATTGATGGCAACGTTTGTCAGATCGTAGAATTCCAGCACGTTAAGCCGGGTAAAGGAGCTGCTTTCGTTAGAACCAAATACAAAAACATCATCACAGGATCCGTGTTAGAGAAATCTTTCCGTCCTACAGAGAAATTCCCTACAGCACGTATTGAGCGTGTTGATATGCAGTATCTGTACAGCGATGGCGGATTATACTACTTCATGAACGTAGAGACATTTGACCAGGTTGGTCTTACAGAAGAGCAGGTTGGCGATTCTCTGAAGTTTGTTAAAGAGAACGAGATGGTTAAGATATGTTCCCACAATGGCAATGTATTCGCTATCGAGCCGCCGTTATTCGTTGAGCTTGTAGTTACAGAGACAGAGCCAGGATTTGCTGGAAACACAGCACAGGGCGCTACCAAGCCAGCTACAGTTGAGACTGGAGCACAGGTTATGGTTCCTCTGTTCGTTAACCAGGGAGACAAGCTTAAGATCGATACCAGAACAGGTGAGTATCTGTCCCGTGTTTAATGTTTGAATAAGCGTAAGGCTTTATGTGCCATCGGCGAGTGCGTCGGTGGCATATTTTGTATGCGAAAGCGGACGCATTTTGGCAAGTGATATTCCACGCAGGTCGGTGCAACGCTACGGTGAACTAACGACCAACTCCGACTAAGACGTTCGGGAGAGCCCTCACGCCTAAGTCTATGTAGGTCGTGGATTTCATCTTCGCTAAGAGCGCACCTGAAATGACCTGCTTAGGAATATCAATTGCCGAAATGCTGTGGGCTGGTTAGAACTATCGAATAAGGTAGATAAGGAGAGAATGAAATGGAGTACACAACACTAGGAAAAACAGGACTTCGGATTTCAAGGATGGGCTTCGGTGGGATTCCCATTCAGAGAATTGACGCAGAGGGCACCAAAGCGCTGATGAAGCAGCTTATGGACGAAGGTGTTAATTACATTGACACTGCAAGAGGCTATACGGTCAGTGAGGAATATCTCGGTTATGCATTAGAGGGAATCCGGGACAAGTTTGTGATTGCCACTAAGAGTATGGCCAGAACCAAGGATGCCATGGCAGCAGATATTGAGAAGAGTCTTGGAAATCTTCGCACAGATCACATTGATCTGTATCAGGTACATAACCCAAGCATGGAGCAGCTGGATACAGTTGTGGGAGAAGGGGGCGCCCTGGAAGCTCTCATGGAGGCTAAGGCAGCAGGTAAAATCGGGCACATCGGCCTTACCGCACATTCCACAGAAGTGTTCGAACGGGCTTTAGGCCTTGACTGGGTGGAGACTATCATGTTCCCATATAATATAGTAGAAAGTCAGGGTGAAGAGCTGATCCGCAAATGCCAGGAGAAAAACGTAGGCTTCATCGCCATGAAACCTCTGGCCGGCGGCGCCATTGAGAACGGAACCCTTGCCCTTCGCTACGTCTGTTCCAATCCTGCTGTTACCGTGGTAATCCCGGGAATGGCAGAGGTATCGGAATTAGAAGAGAACATTAAAGCATGCGCAGACACCACACCCCTTACCCAGGCAGAGCTTTCCGAAATGGAAGGAATCCGCTATCAGCTCGGCACCAATTTCTGCCGCCGCTGCAATTACTGCGCCCCCTGTACCGTAGGAATCAGCATTCCAAACGCCTTCCTTTTCGCAGGCTACCTGGAACGCTACAACCTTGCAGATTGGGCACGGGACCGTTATGGAAGCCTTGGGGTAAAAGCATCCGCCTGCGTAGGCTGCGGCAAATGCGAAACCAGATGTCCATACCATCTTCCAATCCGGGAAATGCTGAAAAAGGTGGCCGAGGAATTCGGAGAGTAGAACCAGGTGACATGTTCACTTTACAAGGAGCCCCGGAAGCATTGGAGTCTCAATACTTCCGGGGCTTCTGGAAAAAACAGGCTGGTATCCCTTGACAACCTGAAGCCACTTGCCTTATAATAAACCCAAAGCGCAACCGCTTAAACTTCGTCTGCGTACCAGAACTACCTATCATAATCCATTTAGGGCTTGTACTGGTTTCGACGGGGGTTTTGAAGTTGCGGAAGCCATCCGCAGTCTCCCGAACTGCGTAATAACGGGAAATTCTAAATATAAACGCTGACGATCAGTTAGTAATGGCAGCCTAAGTGCTGCCCGTCAGTCCTGTTGCACTCACACTTCAGGAGTCTGGCGTCGACCTTGTGAGAAACCTTGCCGGGTAAGCTTTGCCCCGGTAGATGTATCATGAAGCTACTGAAGCAGTAAGCCTGTCGGTGGGCGTGCTGTGGAGGGAATGTCAATACAGCGACTGTGATGGGAGATGCCGCAAGGGATAGACTTTCGGACGCGGGTTCAATTCCCGCCAGGTCCATTTTTAAGAACGGGTGCCCCTCAAGACACCCACAGGGCAAGCCCCGGAAACATTGAACTTCGATGCTTCCGAGGCTTTTTACAAACAAATCTGCAATCAATTCTATTCATTACAAGGTCAGAACCTGTTGTAAACATCCCCCCAATCCTATATAATAAAACCAAAGCCCCAAAGGAGGATGGTTATGAACAAAATTCTTATACATCAATTTGGTCCAATTTGCGAAGCTGAAATAGATTTAGATAAAAAAATGCAGGTATTCATAGGAACTCAGGCATCTGGAAAGAGTACAGCCTGTAAAGTCATTTACTATTGCCAGAAAATAAGGGATTATACACTGGAATTTTTGATGGATGGCGTACAATATACAGACAATCACAAAAATGAATATTTTAATAATTATATGAAGTATTTGACGAAGCAATTTATGGGATGCTTTGGCAAAACCACACACATGCAGAACTTCAAAATAGAGTATTCCTTTGGAGAAAAGAAAATAGAAATCACTTTAAATAAAGATGGATATGTTCGTTTCCGTTTTGATGAAAATTTAAAACACGCATTGAATGAATTAATATATGAAGCATCTGTAATGTTTTTAACGGCTTTAAACAGTGACAAAATTAATTCAATAATCGATAACATCACCGCGCTGGCAATGCTGAAACAGCAGTTCAGAGAACGATTATACAAACTTTTTGAAAATAATGCGGATATTATTTATATTCCCGCAGGAAGAAGTCTTCTGGCCACCATGTCAGAGCAGCTGCATGACTTTTCTATTTCAGATATGGATCTGACCATGCAGGATTTTATTAATCTGATCAGAAACACAAAAAGCAAATTTGGAAGCAAAATTCCGGAAATTGTGAAGGACTACACTAAAACTGTGAAAGGCCAAATTAACAATACTTCACTTGATACAGCATACCGCCTCATAAAAGATATTTTTAAAGCAGACTACACCAGCGAAATGGATGGTGAAAAAATTTATTTTGATGAAAGACATTGGGTAAAACTGATGTATGGTTCTTCCGGACAGCAGGAAGTATTGTGGATTCTAATGCTGGCCTTTATCATTATTCTGGAAAAAAAGAAGAGCTTTGTAATTATAGAAGAACCGGAAGCACATTTATTTCCAGTTGCCCAGAAAAATGTTGTAAGCTTGATTTCGCTGATGATTAATTCTACGGATAGTAGAGCAATCATTACAACACACAGTCCATATATTTTAACCTCTTTAAATATCCTGCTGTATTCAGACAAGATTGAAAATGGATCAAAGGGTAAAGGCCCGGTAGTTATTGCAAAAAATTTACGTGTTAACTATAAGACATTTGCTGCTTTCAAACTGGAAAATACAGGGTCAGAATTAAGCAGCATGGAAAACCTGCTAGATGAAGAAAGCCATATGATCAGCACCGACTACATTGATGAGGTTTCATCAATCACGAACTCGGAACTGGAGCACCTGCTGGACAAGGAGATGGATGAATGATATGTAATAAAGTGGAAAACTGCATAGAAGAACAGCTTGTCAATCAAAAGACTACTGCATGTGTAAATAAAAGCATTGAGTGTATTGAAGTATCCGATAATCGTTCAAGGATAAAGTGTGAGGAACGTAAGAAAAAATATATTCTGGAGAATACCCGGAGAAATCATGTAATTTTATATAAAATGGACGGCGGTATAATTCCACAGGATAAGTCAGTCCCACCCGGAATCTGCAAATGTGATTATTTATTTGTGCTTGCTGGGCAGGAACGTGAGGCTATTTTAACAGAATTGAAAGGTGTGGATGTTGCCCATTCATTAAAACAGATTGATGGAACATTATCACAGTTTAAAGCTTTGTTTTCTACGTTTAACCATGTGTATGGAAGAGTAGTAGTGGCCTCATCCACCCCAAACATAAAAGCAAGCCCGAACTACGTCAATCTGGTCAAAAAACTGCGAAATAACTACAGAGGAAATCTCAAGATTGCAGAGAAGCAGTTGGTGGAGAAAGATATTGATTTATTGAAATGAGTTATTTTGCTGTACAATTTTGGATGGTCAGGGTACTACCATGCAAAACAATGCTACTGCCATACGATGGTAGAGATGATACTTGATTTAATGATCATAGGATTCAATATGAGAAAACTGTACTTACAAAAGCACTCCATTCTGACAAAATATACGAAAATCGTATTATTTGCCGAGTAATTTCACAAAGGAAAAGGAGTCCGGCTAAATGCAAAATAAAAATCACATATTCCTTCAATTGAAAAAAATCACGGAAGTCACCACCTTAAGCTTCCTCCTGTTTTACATACTCCTTCCGGAAATCAGCACAAATCTGTATCTGGGAATCTATGCAACAGCAATTCTGATTCTATATTTTGCAGCCGGAGACTACCGAAATACGGAAATTCTCCAGGAGTTTCTTACAGCCGGAGCTTTTGCAACTATAGGCTTCCTTATATCTAAGCTTGCCAATGGCTGCACCGTGGCAGATATATGGAACAACAAATCCTTGTTTCGGTTCCTGCTTTTGGAAGCCTGCATTGCTGAATACATTATTTTCTGGCTTCTTCAGATGAAATCGCAAAAAGAGCAACAGCGGTTCTATGAGACTTCCGCTTCCATGAAGCTCTTTCCAACCCGTGAAAGTGATCTGGAGCGGCTTTCCCTCTATTTATCTGAGGTGGATGCAGTTGGCATAAATGGCACCTGGGGCAGCGGCAAAACCTTTCTGGCAGACCAGTACATAGAACGAAATCAGGACAAATACGAAGTGATCAAGGTAGAGCCTCTGACCTGCAACATGTCCGCCATAGATTCTTACCTGTTTCTGCAATTGGAAAAAGTCCTTCGTTCCAACCGCATCTACCCAAGATATTCCAGAAAGCTGCAGCGTGCGCTGTCTGAAAATGCCTGGGGAAAACAATTCAATTCCATTTTGGGTACAGGTGAAAACGATCAGGTAACCGAATTCCAGGGCTTCTGCCAGGATCTGGATAAGCTGGATCACAAAATCCTTCTGGTCTACGAAGACATTGACCGTATTTCCGGTGAAAACCGTGACCAGATTGCCCGCCTGTTCGACCTCACCCAGAAAATGATCTCCCACAACGTAAAAGTAATCTACCAATTTGATCTGGGGAAAATGGCAGATCTGGATTTCAACCGGGATTATCTGGAAAAATATATTCCATACATTATCAACCTGACAGAAATTTCCGTAAAAGACATTGTAATAGAAGCGTTGGAAGAGCTGAAGCATGTGAATGCAGGACTGAACTGGGGAGATTTCCGTTTCTTATTCGAAGCTCCTATTGTTGACTATTATTTTGGAAGAGAATTCAATTTACCACTACAGCTTGAATATAGAGTGGAAAATGTCACTCCGAGAAAGCTAAAGGCATTTGTGACAGAAGTTAATACGATTATGCAGCAGCCGGAGTTTTCGAATAAAGAAAATCGTAACACGGTTATTGCATTCTTTTTTATGAAGCATTTCTTTGACGACCTGTACCAGGAGCTGCCCTTTCAGAAAAGCTTGTTGGAGGAAATGACTTTTGTCTACAACAATTCTGAGGACAATAAGGAAGAACAGATAACGATCATGGAACTGATTGCAAGGCACCGACTGACGAAGGAGAAAAAGCCGGGAACAGAAGTAAATAAAGAAGCAATAACCACGGAAAAAATAAAAGAAATGTTTTTTGAAGAAGGCGGTAAGAACACAGTAGAAAATCTGGATAAGCTTGCACTAATGCTTCTCCTTGGTTACAAGCTCGAGTTTGCACAGAAAAAACAGGAACAGGAAAAAGAACAGGAGAAAAACAGAGAGAACGATAGACTGCGTGAAAAAGCGTCTGAAATTGCACTGAATCAGGAATTAAGAGACATTGCAGATCTTGAATACAATGAGAAAATCAGCCGCCTGATTCTGAATCTGCATCAGAATGGAAAGTCTGAGTATACAAATGCAGAAGCAGTGGCAGTTACCTTTCTGAAAGATGTTCTGTTGAAGGAGAAGACTCAATGGGAAGAGGAGTGGAAGGATTTTCGGCAAAAGCTGTTTCAAAGCAATTTCTATAAAGACAATCATACCGTATTTAATTTGGTAACAGACGATTTTTGTATATTATTCCGGGCACTGTGGATATATTTTTCAAAACATCACCTACAATATGATAAGGATGATATTATGGACAAGGCCTTGGATTTTTATAAGGAGTTTGATGATAACAAGGAGCAGCTGACCCTTGAGAAGCTGGCGATTTTAAATACCTGCGAATTTGAAAAACGTAAATATTATCTGAAAACAATTGCATGGTTCAATGGCCTGGAAATAACCGGACAATTCAACAAGGATAGTATTTATCGTGATTTTCTGAATAAATATACTGTGGCGGCTTACAAGCATGGCTATTTAAGAAGATATAGCCCGGACCTTTCGTATGTACCATCAAAACAGGATACAGAAATGAACAATCAGTTTATGCAGAGCTTTTTAATGGATTGCAGGAAGAACATACTGCAACCAACTTCAAGTGAATTTTCAGAACAGATCATAGAGGAAACCAATCTTGTAATCGGCTTTTATGATAAAAATTTGCGCCTTATTCAGCGGGAGAATCCAGCGTCAAGAAAAACATTCCAATTAAAAGTTACAACCAAAAGTCATGTGAGACATACAGATGAAACCATATTTGAAGCATTAGAGCAGGAAATCAAAAATGGAAATTTTGACAAGATCCAGGAGAAAGAGTCCTTTCGGCGTAAACTGGAAGAATATTATAAGAAAGAAAAAATTAATCTCAGAGAATACATGGAGCTGTGGGGGGAAATAAACAATTAGGGAAAACTGTGAATTGAGGGAAATATATACAGGGCACAGCATAATATCAATCCACCCATCCTATTGTGTAATAAGTATACACATTCGTGACAGAATTGGTTTTTTCGGGCTATTTGCTTGACAGGGATTTAATTTGGTTGTATCATTCCTGTAAGTGGATATTTATAGTATATTCATAATATATTCCAGGAGAAACATATGGAGAAAGAGACGAAAGAAACACAAAAGAAGGCAGCCCCTTCTTCCCAGGCAGCAGCCATGCGCAATGACACCATTGATCTGGTGGAGCTTGCATACGTACTGCTGAGACGCTGGAAGATGCTGGTGCTGTTCACTGTAGTGGGAGCTCTTTTGGCAGGTGCCTACCACCAGTTCCTGGTGAAGCCTACCTATCAGGCGGATGCATCCATCTTCATCACCAATACGGACTCTGTGATCACAATCTCTGATATGCAGCTTAGTTCCGCATTGACCGAAGACTATTCCAAGATTCTTACCAGCCGCTCCGTGCTCAAGGAAGTAATCGAGGATCAGGATCTGGATATGACTTACCGTCAGTTATCCAGTCTGCTCACCATTACCAACCCGGATTCCTCCCATATTATCAACATTGCAGTAAACTGCGGTGATGCAGATATGGCACGGAATATTGCCAACTCCCTGATGAATGTGGGAATCCACAGAATCTACCAGGTAATCGGTACCGGAGAACCAAATGTAATTGACTATTCAGAATCCGATTCCGTTGTGGAGACTACCCCGGGACTGAAGAAATACCTGATGCTTGGTGGTATGCTGGGACTTGTCCTTGCGTGTGCACTGATCACAGTACGGTTCCTCTTAGACACCACACTGAAATCTGAGGATGACATTGCTAAATATCTGCGGCTGCCTGTGCTGTCCGTAGTACCATACTATGAAGAAGGGAAAGACTGATTATGGAAAGAGATACGACAGTAGAAGCCCTTTTTCAGGATTTGATGAATAACGGCAGCATGGATGAGCCATGGACTGTGCGCCCGGCTAAGGTTGTAAAGCCTGTATTGCCCAAGCTTCCGTTCCGAGTAAATGAGGCGATTAATATTCTTCGAGGCAATATCCAGATGAGTGGTTATCGCCTGAAGGCAATTGCAGTTACCAGTGCAGGAGCACATGAGGGCAAATCCTCCACTGCATTCCGCCTTGCCAAGAGTATGGCAGCGCTGGATAAGAAGGTTCTGTATCTGGACTGCGACATCCGTAATTCCAAGATTCAGAAGCGCTATCAGATCGAGGGTGAATACAAGGGACTTAGTGAATACCTCTGTGGGAAATCCCAGCTGGAGGAGATTGTTTACCATACAGACGATAAATGGATGGATATGGTGTTTGCAGGTGCAGCAGCGCCGAACCCCAGTGAACTGATTTCCGGCAGCCTGTTTGGAGATCTGATGTCCTTTGGCAGACATAATTATGAATATGTAATTTTAGACACGCCGCCGGTGAACCTGGTGGTAGACGGACTTCTGGTTGCTAAGCAGTGCGATGGTACTATTCTTGTAGTAGAGAGTGGTAATACAGAGCGCGCTCAGGCTGAGAAGGCTAAGCAGCAGCTTTTGTACGCTGGCATTAAGATTCTTGGCGTAGTGCTGAATAAGGCCGGAGCAGAGGGCGGCCGTTATGGTTATGGCTACGGCTATGGGCACTATGGCTACGGCTATGGTCATTATGGTTCTGAGAAGGAAGCTGATCAGGGAGAGGATACCAATGGAAAGAAGAAACGCAAGCGAAAGCACCGGAGGTAAGCAATCCCATTCCCATCACCGCAGAAGGAAGAAGCCGCTGTACCGGCGAATCCGACATTGGATTCTGAAGCATAAGAGACAGATTGCAGCCACCGCAGCAGTATGTGTGGTGGCTGCAGGAGGCATTGGGCTTCTGATCCGACAGCAGCTACAGAAGCAGGAGTCCATGCAGATTACAGCAGGCAATTCCCATGATGTGGGAAACAGCTACCGGGAGCTTACCTATAAAGGGAAGAAATACCGATATAATTCCCTGGTAAGAACCATCCTTTACGCCGGTATTGATGAGAAGGACGTTCTTAAAGAACGCAAGCAATATGCTGTTAGCGGCAGGGCAGACAGCATTGCACTTGTGGTTATGGATAAACAGAAAGGTAAGATTACCATTCTCCCCATTAACAGAGACACCATGACCCAGGTTCGAAGATATTCCATGAATGGAAATGACAACGGGCTTTACACCACCCATATCGGTTATGCTTATACCTATGGAAATGGTGGCAAGGTCAGCTGTGAGAACCTGATGGAAGCAGTCTCCCTGCTTCTTGGAGGGATTAACATAGGAGATTATGTGGTAACCAGTCAGGCATCTATGCCATACATAAACAATCTGGCAGATGGTGTTACAGTGACTGTTCCCAATAATGATCTGGTTGAGAAATATCCAGAACTTTATCAGGGGAATCAGGTAACTCTGACTGATGATAATGTTACTCCTTATCTCCAATACCGAGATATAGAAGAGGCCTTTAGCAATGAGGGCAGAATGGAGCGCCAGAAGAGCTTTGTAACTGCTTTTGTGAATCAGCTGAAGCAGATGTCCACAGGCACTCTTGATGACAAATGGGATGAGCTTGGTGACATGGATGATTATCTCCAGACCAGCATTACCAGAAATAAATATCTTGACCTGGTTACTCTTATAAAGAACCTGGACTTTTCAGAAGAGAATTATGATTCTATTCCCGGAAAGGATCAGGAGGGAGAACTTCATGATGAGTTTATTCCTGATGAAGAGGGACTACAGGAGAAGATTATAGAACTATTTTATGAAGAAGTATAATTTCAAGGAGGGACAGACCAATGAAACGTAAAACAATAGCAGCATTAATCGCAGTCCTTACAATTGGTATGAGCACCAGCGTATGGGCAGCCCAGAGTATTTCACAGATTATCCCGGAGGCTCCGAAAACAGAGCAAGGTACTCTTTCAGGTGGTCAGACACTTGTTGTAAAGAATGCAGATCCGGTCTCATACAAAAGTGAGACTGTTACAAAAGCAGTAGAAAAATTTAATGATGATAAGACCGTTGTAACGGTAACGGAATTCCTTTCTGATTTAGGTGTAGATACTAAAACAGAGGAGATAAACACTACAACCGGAATACCTGTAATACCGTCTTTATATGAGTCACTTACTCCGGTAATTGATCTTGGTATTGAAGAAAACGGTGAGATGATTTACGAAACCTCTAAGCCAATTAAAGCAACTATTACTGTAGAAGCAGTAAAGGGAATGGATAAGAAGGATATTCTTCTTATGGTGGTTGGTCCGGCTACAAACAAGCCATCCTTTATTTCACCAGAGGAATTTAATAGCGAAACAGGTGAAATAACCGCTACATTCCCAACACTTGGAGCACTTACAGTACTGAAAACTGCACCGATACGTACTACTGCGGTTAATCCTGAGAAATATGAGAACAAAGAAGCCGGTGAGCTTGTTGCTGAGTTAGCTGGAAAGCAGAGTGTTGAGTTTGCTGATTTCTTCAAATCATCTGATGAGGATACATCTGCCATTGAAATTGCGGAAGGTGTTACTGTTAATGCAGATGATTATAGCTCTGCTATGGAGCTTGCTGATCTTGTAATTAAATCAGGCACTGATAATATTTATACATTAGAGGGAAGCGTAGAAGTAGATGCACACCGTGATCTTGGTTCTGTAGATTGGAAGCGCATTGCCCAGAACACAAAGCCGGATTTTGATGTAACAGCAGCAGAAGCAGATCCGTCACTTCTCACAGAACTTGGAACCTTCACAATCCCGGGAAGCTATATTGTACAGATTAACCCGGAAACCGGCGAGAAGGAATATATATATGAGCCGGAGTTATCCTTCACATCTCCAAACAGCGAAGAAGTGGCTGATGACGACACAGACGGAGTTCGCCAGAGCTGGAAGGCGGCGGATGAAAATTCTGATCCTAATACACCGGATCTTGTAATTCATGCAAAATTTAAGAGCATGGGAGCCTTCACTCTCGTTCTTCCTAAAAATGCACAGTAATTAAATATACAATAATTGATAAATGTTCCTTGGGGGGGGGCAGAACTGCAATCAATAATGATTTAATATCTAATTGCGAATAAGCTGGTGAGAAGGAAACGAGTACTCTCTTTTGTCATCGGTAAAAGTATAAAAATGATATTGTATAAAACCCGGAAACCCAGTAAAAGCATTTGTATTTAACTGGGACCGGGCTTTTTCATGAAAATGAACATGTATATGCAGAAAATCAAAAGAGGAGCTTATGTGTGAAGATAGAAAATAAAACAACGAAAATTCTGGTTCATGATATTCCCCTTCGGTTGGTAAAGGTGCTGAATATTATCTGTCTGACATTTCCATTTGCCTGCTGCTGGTATGGCTATTATTCAAGACAGATGCAGTCTTCCTTTTACAGGCGCGGTAATCTTTTGATGATTACCTTGTATATGGTGGTATACTTTCTTTTTGCCAGAGTATACAATGGATTTCTGGTTTCGGTGAATCGGATATCAGAAATGGTGTATAGCCAGATATTAGCCGCATTGGTTACAGATGGAATTAGTTATCTGGTGATTGCTTTACTGGTAAAGGGATTTCCCAATTTGATACCGGGCATTCTGGCAATCGGCGGACAAATATTTTTGTCTGCCCTGTGGTGCTATACAGCCCATCACTGGTATTTCAGATCATTTCCACCGCGTAAAACTATGATTGTCTATGACGTCAGAGAGGGAATGGAAAGCCTGATCAATCAGTATGATCTGGAATGTAAGTTTCAGGTGGAAGAGATTATACAGGTGAAAGAGTGTCTGGAAAATCTGGAAAAGCTGAATAAGGTGGATACGGTTTTCCTCAGCGGCATACATAGTCATGACAGAAATATTATTTTGAAGTATTGTATTGAGCATAATGTGAGGGTGTATGTGGTTCCGCGAGTTGGCGATGTGCTGATGAGTGGGGCACAGCAGGTACATCTGTTTCATTTACCTATGCTGCGGGTTGGCAGATATGAGCCTACACCGGAATATCTGTTTTTCAAAAGACTGATTGATTTGATGATGGCAGGAGTGGCTACCATTGCCTTGTCTCCGATTATGGTTATTACGGCGATTGCAATTAAGGCATATGACAAAGGACCTGTGTTTTATAAGCAGACAAGACTTACCAAAGATGGAAAAGAATTTGGTGTACTGAAATTTCGCTCCATGAAGGTAAATGCTGAGAAGGATGGAGTGGCCAGACTGTCAAGTGGGGAAAATGATCCTAGAATTACTCCGGTTGGCCGTATTATCAGAAAATGCAGGATTGATGAATTGCCGCAGCTCCTTAATATTTTAAAGGGTGATATGACCATTGTTGGTCCAAGACCGGAGAGACCGTCTATTGCTGCAGATTACGAGAAGGTTATGCCGGAGTTCCATCTTCGCTTACAGGCAAAGGCAGGACTTACGGGATACGCACAGGTATATGGCAAATATAACACAACACCTTATGATAAGCTGCTTATGGATCTGATGTATATCAGCCACCCCAGCTTGCTGGAGGATCTGATGATTATGTTTGCAACTGTGAAGATTCTATTTATGCCGGAAAGCACAGAAGGCGTGGAAGAAGGGCAGGTAAATGCTCTTGGAAAAATGGACAAAGAAGGTAAGTAACGAAAGAGCTTTGTCGAAATGGTACTTGTAATGTCGAAAATAGGATGGTATACTGTAAATGCTTTAAAGCAGTATTGATTTTGTTTATGCCGGAGTCCACGGAAGGTGTAGGGGCGGTCAGACTACTACGATGAGTGGAGAAAACTGTGATAAATCAATAAAAATAAGAGCTTTATAAGAAAAGAGATGGCTCAGACTCTTTGAGATGAGTCTGGGCTGTTTTGATGTAGATAGGATTTTATTAGGGAGAAAGAGAAAAGTTATGGATGTTGGCGATTACAAAGGATATTCGGTTCTCATGTCAGTTTATCATAAGGAAAAACCAGAATATTTGAAACAGGCAATTGCAAGCATTCAAGCACAGACGCTTCCAACAGATGATTTTGTGCTGGTGTGTGATGGTCCATTGAATGATGCTTTAGATGCGGTGATTGCTAAAAAGCAGCAGGAGATGGGGAAAATACTAAATGTTGTCAGACTTGCAAAAAACGGTGGCCTTGGAAATGCACTGAATGAAGGCATCAAACATTGCAAGAATGAATTGGTAGCCCGGATGGATAGTGATGATATTGCGTATCAGGATCGCTGTGAAAAGCAGATTGCTGTGTTTTACAAACATCCAGAAGTAAGTATTTGCTCCGGTATTGTGGAAGAGTTTACGTGCACCCCAGATGTGGTAGATGCAAAGCGTGTTCCACCTGAGGTTCATGAGGAAATTGTAGAGTTTGCAAAGAAACGAAACCCGTTCAATCACCCCTGCGTGATGTACAAAAAATCAGCGGTTGAGGCAGTTGGTTCTTATCAGGACTTTTATTTGTTGGAGGATTATTACTTGTGGCTTCGCATGTTGATGGCTGGATATCAGGGGTATAACATTCAGGAATCGTTGCTCCATATGAGAGCAGGCTCTGATATGTATTTAAGAAGAGCCGGTTGGAAGTACGCCAAGACACAGGCAAGGCTGTTTAAATTTATGAAGAGCCAAGGCTTTATAGACGAAGGGCAGTACATAAAGAGTTGCGTGATTCGTAGTGGATCGGCGTTAGCTCCGAATTGGTTGCGGAAATTGATGTTTGAGAAAGTGCTGAGGAACTGATAATGAAAAGTGCCTTTTTAATGCAGTGCCATAAAAATTCAGAACAAATTAATTTACTTCTTAATGCACTGAAGCATCCACAAGTTAATATTTTTGTTCTTGTGGACGCAAAAAGTAAGAGTATTAGAAATAACACTGATAAGTGAGATGGTTTATACCTGTTGTCGAAAAATGGTGATGCTTAAATGATGTCACCCTAAAATTTTAACAATTATAGATATTATAAAAAGTTAAAAAAGACTGAGAAAATTATTGCAAGAGAGTTTGATATAGATGCTGATTCACAGATTATTGAAAAACTAAGGAATGGATAGTGAATGGAAAAATTGGAGAAGAGAAATCAGTTTGTTGACATAATGCGAGGCATCGCGATGCTTTTGGTTGTATTAGGACATACGATGACAGGCTGTACTGTTGACTCACAGAAGAGTTTTATTTTTAATATCATCTGGTCATTGCAGATGCCGTTGTTTATTTTAATTAGCGGATATGTAACAAAGTATAGTCGCCCAATTTCTGACAGCAATGAACTATGGAAATATGTAAAGCGTCGAACGATTGCTTATATGTTGCCGTGGGCTGTTTGGAGTTTTGTGGTTCGAGGTATTACCTTTGGACAGGATAGCTTTCTAAATGTTAGAAATCTATTGTGGAATATGGATTCCGGTTATTGGTTTTTAGCAACGATTTGGACTATCAGTATGATTTTTGGTATTTCGTCTTTTATTGCAGAACGTGCAAGTAAAGGAAATATACGGAAGAAGCAGATTATTCTTTTGATGTGTTATTTAGCAGGTATGGTTCTACTGGTTGGTATTGGTGTGCTTCTGGGGATGTCTTTCTTTGCTATAAAGTTGACACTTTATTATATGCCTTTTTACTATGCGGGATTCTTATATGGCCAATTTGATGACAAGATTATGGAATCTGATAATGGTAAAAGGATTATTGATTGTGCAGTTGCAAGCTGTTTTGTAATCTGGTTGTTTGTCATTCTTAGAGTTTCTCTGTATGAGATGTCAGATGGTGGATTTGGGATTATTTTGCGTGCGGCAACATCATTGTCAGGGTGTGTTGCTGTATGTGGACTCTGCAAGGAAATTTTCTCCTCAAAATGTGTGGGGGGGGGAATTCTTACATGGTTCGGAGCAAATTCGCTGGAAATTTACCTCATGCATTATCTGCTACTCAGTTTAATCAAATTGGACAAAACTCCTGTATTATGCAGTCCAACAGGACTGAGTCTGATTGTAGTGAACTATATTATTACAGTAGTTTTCACAGCAATGATAATAATTGTGTTAAACAAAAACAGAGTGTTGAGATTTACGTTGACTGGAAAAAATTAAATAATTTTTTCTTGTGGGCAGGAAAGCAAAGTTTGGAAATCTATATGATACATGGTCTGCTGCTTAACATCTTCAAAAGTAATGTTGCAATTCAATTTAGCAGCATTGAAGGATACTTACTGACTGCTGGAAATTTCGCATTAACAATGGGGTTATGTGCAGTTACCATTCATCTGCTTAAACAAAATATTGTATTAAAGAAAGTATTGAATATTCGATAAAGGGTAAAGGAGAAACGATATGCATCCAAGAGTGCTGATCGTAGGAACAGTTCCATATAATACAAAATCAACGTCACGCGCTTTTGATGCGTACTTTCACTACTGGGAGAAAGAGAACATTGCTCAGGTCTTTTCTAATACAAAAAAACCATGTAAAGGGCATTGCGAAACACTATTCCAGATTACGGACCACCGTGTATTGCAACGATGGATGGGTAAAAAAATTGATACAGGCGTAATCTATCAATATGATGAGTTGGATACAGAGTGGAAAGACAATGATTTGGAACTTGGGGATGCCAAGGCAGAAGCTGCTTATAAATTTGGTGGAAAACACACGCCCCTTACACATTTGCTTCGGGGAATCCTTTGGCGTAAGAGGTTCTGGTGTACAGAAAAATTAAATAAATGGTTAGATGACTTCAAACCGGAATGTGTTTTTTTGGCCTTTTCAGATGATTATTTTATTTCGCAAATTGCAATGTATGTAGCTA
>OLPQ01001141.1_pt1 | contig 20016 bp, 19 predicted proteins | sample 1672451 | NCBI WGS metagenome assembly OLPQ01 (sample SAMEA3136687, study PRJEB25190) | human gut metagenome | biome: human gut; feature: human-associated habitat; material: faeces | place: Austria | collected 2013
TGATATAAAAAATGTAGCCGATAAAGCAGACATGATTATTAATGGTTATGCTTTTACGCAGGAAAACAAATATATTCGTGTTCTTAATCTGAATCAGTTAAATCATGCAGCCGTAATTTATAATGATAAAATTGTTGAAACGAACATGGACGATATCGAAAATCAAATTGTATTAGATTATTATTTAAATAACAAACAATTTATGGAGGAATAGCCGTGCCCAAATATTATGAATTTAAAGTGTGCGGTTATTACCTGTATTATACCGCAAGCTGTGTGATCGAAGCAATGCATGTACATGCAAGTGATAGAAAATTGACCGAAGCCGATTCAGCTAAATTTTTTGTAAAAAGTAACGGTGATACCACGGTGGAAAAGCAGGGAACTCTTACAGAGCGTGAAGTACGCAAAATAAGAGCCTTTATAAAAGAACATTATAAAGAAATGTACCTAAAATAGATGGAATTATCTGACACTGGATTTTACGGAGAAAAATAATATCATTATTATGATTTTTGTGTAGTAAAATAATGAAATATTATTATAGATGGGCAGGTCTGTTTTTGACCTGTCCTTTTGTAGAATACAAATTATTTTATGTTTTTTGATTATAAGAAAGGGAACAATTTGTACATGGTAAATAATATTGAAGAAAATTATCCTAATTTAACATGGGCGCAATTCGCTATATGCAATGATGATGCAACAGGTGCCTTTGAAGTAAATCCTCAAACATGAGTACTAGGTATCAAAAATCCCCGCATTTTAGCGGGGATTGAACAGATCTTTACAGAATAGATATGAACATTGAAAAATTAAGACTTTTTGTATCGGCTGGGACATTCCTTTTGTACTCTGGGTGACCATGGAAGGAAGATCATCAATAAAACTGAGATCTTTGTCATCCATATGCTCAGGAATCTCAGTGAGCAGCAGATTGAAATATTCAAAAGTATTTATCATGTTCGCTTTTGCCGTTTCAACCAGACTGTAGAGGATTGCACTAGCCTTTGCACCGTTGGAAGATTCAATCATTACGAAGTTTTTTCTACCAATTGTGAAGGGCCGGATTGCCTGTTCTGCATAGTTATTATCCATTGGGATATGTCCATCGGATAAAAACACACGAAGATACTCTTCCTGATTTATGCTGTAAGCAAGAGCCCTGCCAATGGTACTGTTATGGGTTACCTGGGAATACTTTTGTTTTGCCCATGCGAAATAAGCATCCACTTTTTCTGAAAGAACAAGCTGACGTTGCTTTTTACGGTCTGTAGCAGGGAGGTCATCAAAGGTATTATCGATGTGCATGATCTCTGTGATCATGCTGTATGCTTCCTGCGCAAGCGATCCTTTGGCAGTGTCCTGCCCGACAGACTTTATGAATTCTGCAAAAGGTCTTCTGGCATGAGACTTATTCGAGAACTGGAATAAGGTCCATTATCCCAGAAGTATTGTTATTCTAGGAGAACTGCCAACATCAGCGTAAATCGGCAGTTCTCCGCTTTAAATCCCGAATAACAATAACTACTTTTCACCTTAAGAATTGCGGTATGTTACTTTTGCTATTAGTGTTCTTAAAATGAGAATTATCCTTGAGAAACCATTTGTCATTCCACGATTTAAGCTGTTTGTTCATGGTATCCTGCGTTATCTCTGTATATATCTGAGTAGTCTGCAAGGATACATGCCCAAGAAAGTTTTTAACCACAATAAGCGGAACCCCTGCTTCAAGCATATGGGTGGCAGTAGTGTGCCTCATGGAATGTGGCGTGTAATTATGTTTGAACATTTCAGGATACTCTCGTTTTGCCTTGTCAATGTACTTGGAGTATATTTCCTCAATACAGGAAACGGACATCTTCTCATGTGTCTGACTTGAGAACACATGCCGCTCTCTATCATTGATTATTCTACGATGTTCAATATATTTCTTCAACATATTTGAAGCATCACATGGAATACCTATGCGGCGCACCTTTTGACCTTTACCATGTATGTTGATACCGGCTCTATCAGGATAGAACTGTATGTCCCCAACTGTCAAATCACATACCTCCTGTGCTCTCGTCCCGCTAGCATACATAAAACACAGCAAAGTCTTGTCTCTTAATCCGATTTCATTACTTGAATTGGGTAATTCGAATAGAGTTTTGACTTCATCCCTTGTGAATGAGCTTCTGCCTTTGCGAGGCACTTTCTTCTTTGGAACTTTTAGTACACAGTTTCTGAAAGTAACTGCTGAACCAAAATCTCTATTCTGTGCATATATAGAGAATGCTGCAATAGCAGAGAGCCTCTGGTTTCTGGTGCTGACACTGCAGCTACGCTCTGTTTCTATCCAGCTTAAGAACTCCATGATCAACTTATCATCAAGGGTACTGAACTCCACTTTATCAGAGGGAATACCTTTTACTGTATATAAGAATTCCATAAGTATCGGATATTGTGTCGGGGCTTCCGCCGATAATGCTTCGCTTCGTACTTCCAGTGGCGTTTTGCAATGGAATCTTTCCTGCAGTCTTTCTTCGGCATAAAACTTTATATATTTGTCGATTGCCGAACGTAAAGATACCTCGTCGGTTATCTTATACATAATACATCTCTGATTTGATAATCCCCCACAATCCTTCAGTAGGACCATTATCAATGCAGTGTCCAACACGGGACATAGACTGTTCCATGCCTTGTTCACGAAGCCTTTTCTGAAATATTTTACTCGTGTACTGAAACCCTCTGTCAGAATGAAAAATCGGCCTGGCATCCGGATTATCTTTGAGAGCCTTATCGTATGTGTCAAACACGAGCTTATTGTCATTTCTTCCGCTTATGACATACGCAACTGGAAATCGATCATATAGATCAATGATGACACTGAGATATAGTTTCCTGCCAGTCTCAGGAACCTTGAATTCCGTAACATCCGTAGCCCATTTCTCATTAGGTTTCGTTGCATTGAATTCCCTCTTCAGCTTATTTTCCGCTGTTGTCTCCGGTCTGGACGACTGGTATTTCTTCTTTTTACGGATAATAGAATGAATTCCCATCTTCTTCATGATTCTGTGAACTCTGTTTTTGCTGTAGCTGGTGTGATTGAAATGGTGTCATCCGCCTGTATCCCAAGATATGTCCGAATCGCTCGTCATACTCCTTCATCAGTTCTGCCAGTTTTGTGTTTTCGGATTCCTGCTCTGGAATTGTCCGGTGCAGCCATTTATAGTAAGCAGCGTGTGATATGCCCAATTGTTTGCACATCCAGTTGATACTCCATTGCTTTTTTTCGTAAAAATATTTTATTGCCTGATATTTTGATTCAAACCGTAGTTTTCCAAGCCTCACATCCCTTCGAATTCCTTCACTTTTTTTAACAGTTCCACCATCATATCTTTTTCTTCAAGCTGGCGTTTTAGTCGCATGTTCTCCCGGCGCAGCCGCTCCAGTTCATCAACTTCATCATCCGTTTTGTGGCGTCCACGTTTATCGGATAGACCATCTTCTCCCGTAATATCATATTTTCTGACCCATGAATACACCTGGCTATAAGAAACATCATATAGATACGCTGTTCCTTTATAATCCCGGTTATGGGTAATACAGTATTCAACGATTTCCTTACGTTCAGCTAAAGTTGTCTTTCTTCGTGCTTCTGCCATATAGACCTCCCTCTTGGGATCATAGTCCCTAAGTTCTCTATTGGCATTATACAACGAAATCCAGTTTTGTAGTGTTGCATGTGCAGGAATTCCATATCTGGCGCATAAATCGGTAACCGATCCTTCCCCGTTGATATACTTTCGAACCATTTCAATTTTAAATTCACTGGAATAGGAATGGTTAGCTGTAACAGAGCAGAGGGCTTCTATGCCCCCATTTTGATATGCCAGTATCCAGTTTCTTATAGTTCGTGTACTTTTTATAGATAAATCTATCATAATTTCAGAGACAGAACGTATTCCATTCAGATAATCCTCAACAGCAGAAATTTTTTCTTCAACCCTACACTTGGGTTTTCTTCCCATAAAAATACCTCCAAAGCAGATTTTGGTTATTTACCTTATCTACTTTAGAGGTATCATATCAATATGAGTGCTTTTTTGTGAATACGGTACTCGGTTTTTATTAAATTATTTTGTTTTTTCTAAATTCATTTGGTGTAAATCCAGTTCTTTTTTTAAATAAACGAACAAAATGATCATAACTGTCGTATCCAATTTCAAAAGCAATAGCACTTGGCTTTTTGTTTGTAGTCAGGAGCAGATTTTCTGCCGTATCCAGTCTGATTTGTGTCAGGATAGAAGTGAAATTACTTCCTGTCATTTTTTTAATCATTTTGCTTAAGTATGCAGAGTCGTAATGAAAATGTTCAGCTAAAGAATCCAGAGAAATAGTATTATAGTGGATACGAAGATACTGTAAAATTGCAGGAAACACCTGAACCAAACGATTGCTGGCATCTGATTTTTTTTCTGCAATACTGGCAGAATAAATCATAGAAGCTCGATTGAGTTCTGTACAAAGAATCTGAACATAGTTGCGTATAATTGATTCGGAATGATTGTCTCTGTTGCACATTTCTATCATTAAATGCTGAAAAATACTGTGAACATGCTCTGGATGCAGTATTTTAAATTGCATAATACCATCTTTTGCTTCATAAATTGCGTGTTCAAAAAACTCTATCATTATATCATTTGTCCGCATTGTAGAAAAGAATGACTTGGTAAAATTTGATTTATCCAGAAAGACGTTGAGAACGATGTCATCACGTTCTGTTTCCAGATAAATATTCATATCAGAAGAAAGTAAAATAACACTTTCTGCTTCAAGAGTATCTGACCATTTTCCTATAGTTGTATGGCAGGAGCCCTTCAATACATATATTATCCGTACACTATTGCTGGGTTGCCGTTCATGCTCCGGATGGTCTAATGTTTGCATATAGTGTGGCTGTTTGAAAATATTTGTGGTCTTTCCATAATAATTCCGCTGTATATTTTCAACTACGTCATTGTCCTCGTTAACCATTACTGGAATAGGTATCCTTGCAAACAAATCCAGAAGTCCGGGCAGATCATTTAGATTCCATTTTGAAAAATCTGGAATAGAAGAAACTTGAAGAGATGTTTCTCCATGCTGCTTAAGATAAACCAGTGTTGCATAAAAACTTAGTACACTATGGTGCTCTTTGTAATAATTTTCGATAATGGATTCAACCTGTCCCATTGTTACATATTCGATCATTGCTCTTATGTCTCCTCACATAGTAAATGATGATTTAATTATAATCTATATAAAAAGATAATTCAAATATGTATTGGACAAATTGAACGATAAAAAAATAGAATAAAAAAATATGGCTATTTGACGAAAAAACAACAAAATAAATCGTGCTTTATAGGGGATTATAACAAAAAAGATTGCCTTGAAACTGCTATAGTTATATTAACAAATAAATAAAGAAAGAAGGAGTTTTATATGAGAAATTTAAAAAAAAGAATGATTGCTGCTACATCAGCAATGCTGATGCTTTGTCCAACGACTACCTGTATGGCAGCATCTGAAAACGGATCCATTATGCTTTTGTCAAATGTGTCTTCAGGTCCAACCTATGATGCATTAACGACCATTTTAAATGGAATGGGAAGTGAATTAGGATATGATATCAAGGTTGCATATGGAGATTCATTTAATGATCCTGCTGGTAATCTGTCAGCAGTAAAGAATGCCATGACAGATGATGTTAAAGCAGTAATCATGATGCAGGATGGTGGAGTTCAGAATATTATGGACGAGTATCCTGATTTATATGTAGCTGGATATACTACAGCAATGGATTCTGTATATACAAATGATGGAGCGTCTGTAGCAGTCAGAGATAATGATCATTTTCTTGGTACAGTTGCAGGGGATTATGTTGATGCAGGAAAAATTGGAGAAATGTTTGCTGAGAAGGTGATTGAAAATGGATATCATAAAGTCGGTACCATGATATTCCCTGTGTATGCATATCCGGAAATGGCTGAAAAGGATGCTGCATTCCGTAGTACGATCGATTCTTATAATGAGACTGTAGGGGAAGATGAGAAAATCGAAGTAGTTGGGGATGCTCATGTATTAGAATTTTCACCATTGGATGAATCTTACTTTATGGAAGAGGATCATTCTGATTTGGATTGTATAGCAGCATTCTGTGATCCTGGATTTGTGTACAGTGCTATGATAAATGCGCGTGATATGGGATTGATCAGTGATTCAACGAAACTATTTGCTGTAGGGTATCTGGACGATGAAAATTTTCAGGCTGATATTGGCGGAGAAGGCACAGTACAGATGATTTATACAGCTTCTCCGGAAAGCATTACATATTGTCTGGCTATGATTGACAACGCATTGAATGGTTTAAAATATACAGATCAGGATAAATACGAAGAAGTGGATAGTCCGCTGTATATCATAGACAGCGTTGAAGATATTGAGAATGTATCCACAAAAAGTTTGCTTGGTGTTGCGGATTTTGCAAATTGTGGTGTGACAGTAGATCAGATGAAGAATGTTTTACTTCGATTTAATGAAAATGCAACTTATAACGATTTAATGGATTTAATGAACTCTGACAGTATGACTGTGGACAGATTTTAAATATTAGAAAAATATTGGAAGGATTAGGAAATCCTTCCAATATTTAGGAAAGGATGTAAAACGTGAAAGAAAATGAAATTATCTTTCAGGCTATCAACATAAAGAAGGAATTTGATGTTACTGTTGCTCTGAAGGGAGCGGATATTACCCTTAAACGTGGTGAAATCAGAGGATTAATCGGTGAAAACGGATCTGGCAAATCTACAATAATGTCTATTGCAGCAGGAATGCAAAGTGCAACAAGCGGAGAAATGGTCTATAAAGGTAAAACATGGAATCCAACAAGTATGATTGATGCTAATCTTCAGGGAATATCGATGATCTTGCAGGAAGCAAATACGATTCCAGGTATTACCGTAGCTCAAAATATTTTTGCTGGACGTGAAAAAGAGTTTACATCACATGGTATTGTTCGAATAAAAAAAATGATTCGGGCAGCACAGGCATTGCTTGATAAGTATGAAATTGGGTATATTCATGCAGCGGATCAGATTGACAGATACAATTTTGAAGATAGAAAGCTAATTGAGCTGGTTCGCTGCATTAATGAAAATATAGAAATTCTGGTTGTTGATGAAACAACTACAGCACTTTCTCATAATGGACGAAATGTATTATATAAATTGATACATCAACTTGCAGAGGCTCATAAAACAGTTGTACTTATTTCGCATGACATTGATGAAATATTGGAACACTGTACGTCTTTGACTGTATTGCGTGATGGCGAGATTATGGGGGAACTGACCAAAGAAGATATGCAGAAGTCAGATATTGCCAATAAGATTCGTTATTTGATGATCGGGCGTGAAATGACAGGAGACTATTATCGCAGTGATTATGATAGCGTTTGTAGTGAAGTATCCAGGCTTAGTTTTCAGCATGTAACATTTGGAAGGATTAAAGATTTTAATCTGGAAGTTCATGCTGGAGAAATTGTAGGAATTGGTGGTTTATCAGGATGCGGAATGCATGAAATTGGAAGAGCTGGATATGGATTAGAAAAACTAATTGAAGGAAAAGTGCTTTGTGATGGAAAGATAGTAAAGTCGTGTAAAGATGCAATTAAATATGGAATTGGATATATTTCTAAGAATCGTGATACAGAGGCTTTGATATTAAATGGTTCTATACAAGATAATATTGTTCTTCCTTCGTTGCCGGATTTGCAAAAGGGTATTTATATATCAAAGAAGTCAGAACATATGTTGTCAGATAAAGAGATTGAACGTTTTCATATTAAATGTGCAGATGGAAATCAATGGGTAAATACTTTATCGGGAGGAAACAAGCAAAAGGTCTCTTTTGCAAAATGGACAGCCAAAGGTGCAAATATCATTATTATGGATTGTCCAACACGAGGAGTAGACGTAGGTGTGAAACAATTTATGTATCAGCAGATTATGGAAATGAAAAAGGCAGGAAATGCAATTCTGATGATTTCAGAGGAACTTACTGAACTGATCGGAATGTCAGATCGTCTTCTGATAATGAAAGATTTCGAAATATCTGGACAATTTAAGAGGTCTTCCGGGTTGAAACCGGCTGATATGATTAATTATATGGTGTAAGGAGGATGTGGATATGGCACATCAGAGAGCCGGAAAAAAAATAAGTTCAGATGTAAAACAAAATATAATAATGTTTGGTGGATTGGTTTTCTGTATTATATTTTTTTCAATATTTACATCGTTGCATGGACAAAGCATCTGGAATCCGGAAAAATTATCAACACTTATTTCTGACGTAATTGTCACAGCACTTCTTTCAGTAGGTGCGGTATTTGTATATGCACTTGGAAATATTGACATTAGTACTGGAAAACAGGTTGGGCTATATGCCACATTGATGGTTGTGATTCAGCAGCAAACAGGTAGCTTGCTTTGGGGAGTACTGCTTTCTTTCTTGATCGCAATATTCATTGCTATTGTTAATGCAATAACAGGTGAGCTATTACATATTTATGCAATCATACCGTCTGTTGTATTTATGTTTGTATTGTCTGGTTTGAGTACAATAATTTACTCCAATTTAGGGTGCAGAAGTATTAGCCTTTATAATTATGATTATAGCATTTTCAAAAATCCATGGGTCATGGTGGGAACTTTAATAATAGAAAGTCTTTTGGTGGCATTTGTGTTTAATAAAACAATGGTAGGAAAATACACAAAAGCTATCGGTGCAAATGCTATATCAGCCAGTCAAGGTGGAGCGAATATAATCAAATATAAGGTTATGGCATATATAGTCATGGGTGTCTGTACAGTAGTTGCTTCGCTGTTTCAAATGGGATATACAGCTTCTGCATCAGATTCAACAGGTACAGGATATGAATTAAATGTAATGATAGCCTTGATCCTTGGAGGAATGCCTTTATCCGGAGGAATGAAATCAAGAGTTTCAAGTGCACTTGTCGGAGCAATGACATTTTCCCTTTTAAATGTAGGGCTGCCATTAATTGGTGTGCCGGTTAATTTTACATTTATGGTAAAAGCACTTATTTTCATGATTGTTGTATTAATTACTTGTCGCAAGCGCGGTGGTGTGCTGCCACGCTAACAAGGGAGGGAATTATGTTCAAAGAAAAAATTCAGTCGATTTTAAAAAATATATGCGGTGCGCTTGTGCTTCCTGTACTTATGTATGTTGTTATGATGATTTTTTGTTTCCAAAATGGAAAAATGTATTATGGATCAGTAGCAATGTGGCGGAGTTTGATCAGTACTATTGCAGCTTCAGCAACATGTGCTTATGGTATTGGAATTCAATTTAAGTCTGGACGTCTGGATTTTTCAGCAGGATCGGTAATGCTGTTAAGTGCAATTATTGCCGGCAATGTATCTCAGATGTTTGGAAATAATCTGATCATTTTCTCACTTTTATGTATTTTTTTATGTGTTCTGCTAAATATTGGGGTTGCGATTGTCTATATTTATGGTCGCCTTCCCATTATCATAGTAACCTTGGGAATGGCACTTTTGTATGAGTCGATTACAGCTGTTGTATTTGAAGGAAGAGGTGTAAATCTGACAGCAAATTCTACTTTAAAAAGTTTGACACTATTTCCTTTGGTACTAATTCCGTTGGTTATGTCAATTTTTATTTATGCAATATTTACCTATTGGTCTGTTACAGGGCGTCAGGCGCAGATTTTGGCAAATAACCAGCAGGCAGGAGTAAACATTGGTATCAATGAACAAAAAAATATACTGGTCTCTTATATTTATAGCGGAATCATTTTAGGATTAGCGACTATGATATATGCGTCAACGGGGATTATAAGTGCATCGTTTTCTTCATTGTCTTCGATAGGAGGTATGTTTACAAATTTACTTCCTGTTTTTGTAGGTTTGATTTTGGCTCGCTTTTGTGGAGATACAATGGGAATTTTATTAGGCGTTATCACAATGAGTCTGATGGAATTTGCAATGAAAGCAGTATTAAAAGCTGAATTTGGATCAGCGGTAACAACTATGATGATTGGTGTTTTCTTACTGTTCATTAATATAGCAGATGCAAAGGGAGCTGTATTTATTAAATGGGTCCAGAGTAAGCTTGGTAAGTGATAATACTGCGATATATAGTTAAATGGAGGCCTACTTTTAATATATGATCGCTGTGTTAATATAAATTTTCTATAAAAAGGAGGATATTTATATTTATGAGAAAAATTAAAAAAACTTTGGCGGTAGTATCCGCTGCAGTACTCACACTGACTACTGGTTCAACTGTTGTTATGGCAGAAAAAGAAGGTTATACTACTTTTGAGTTTGCAGACACGAATGCAGGAGAGATTCGTGGCTATAAATATAATGATGTATATACGTTCCTGGGAGTTCCATATGCAGAAGCTGAACGTTATGAAGAACCACAGGAAGTCACACCGTGGGAAGGAACACTGAATTGTGCAACATACGGTCCTGTTTCACCACAGTATATTGCATATCAGAACGGAGGAAATATTACAGATTTTTCGGAATATGCCTGGGCAGATCAGTTTGAGAGCGAAGACTGTCAGAACTTGAACGTCTGGACAAAGAGTCTGGAACCAGATGCAAAAAAAGCGGTAGTTGTATGGTTCCATGGTGGTGGATATGACAGTGGCTCCAGCATTGAAGGCGCCGCATATGATGGACATAATCTGGTTGAATATGGAGATGTAGTATTTGTTTCTGTAAATGCCCGTTTAAATGTTTTGGGTTATCTTGATTTATCTGCATATGGAGAGGAATATAAAAATACAGGAAATCTCGGTATGATGGACAACGTAGCGGCATTGGAATGGGTACATGAAAATATTGCAAATTTTGGTGGAGATCCTGAAAATGTAACGATTGTTGGACAGTCTGGTGGTGGTTCAAAGGTTATGTCTATGATGGCAATTCCTTCTGCACAGGGATTGTTCCAGCGTGTTTGGGCAATGAGCGGTACACAAACTTCTGGCCGTACAGTTGAGGAAGCACAGGAAGATGCAGCAAAATTAATAGAGCATCTTGGCTTACAGGATGAAGAAGACCCGGTAGCTACATTAAAAACAATGAATTATGCTGATTTACGTACTGCTTGCGATGAAATCGGCATTCGCAGCTGGGGAACAGTAAATGATGGAGAATATTTCCAGGGAACTGTTGTTGATGGAAAATACAATGAAAACGCGAAAGATATACCATTGGTACTTAGTACGGTATTTTCAGAAATGGGAAGCCAGTTACAGCAGATGATGTTTGTACGAAGTGATTTAAACAGTGTTGAGCAAATGTATCCAGGCGAACCTATGGATGAATTAACTGCACAATATGGAGATAAGGCAGAAGCTATTGCAGAAGAATTTGAGAAAGCGTATCCATGTCGTGATCTGACAGATGTGTTGACTATTAACGCTAATCGTACTAACGATCTTGCTATTGAAAAAGCACAGGATGGAGGACAAATCTGGCAGGCAGTATTTGCTTATAAATTACCGGTTTTTGGTGGTTCCAACGCTTGGCATACCGGAGGAGATGTACCATTTATTTTCCATAATGCTGATAAAATTCCTTATCTGATTGCTGGCGATGAAGAAAATGCATATGCATATCAGGATGTTTGTGCAGATGCATTGCTTGCATACGCAAAGACTGGTGATCCTTCAACTGAAGCTTTACAGTGGCCACAGTTTACAGTTGAAAATGGCGAAACTATGATTTTTGATAATGAAAGTACAGTTGAAAATTATCATGATGTTAAACTTCTTGAATTAGTGAAAGAAGCAACTGCTGGAAATGAAGGCGACAATCCATTTGCTTCATTTGGTGGCGGTGAGATAGACAAATAAAAAACTGGAAAAGAGCGAAATAGAATGAATCAAAACCAATCAATTCGGCATGGACAGGTATGGCTTGATACAGAAGGAAAACCTATTCAGGCACATGGCGGCTCCATCTTTTTTGAAAATGATACTTTTTACTGGTATGGTGAGAATAAAGAAAAGACACGCTCCAATAATGATATATGGCATTGGGGAGTACGTTGTTATGCATCAAAAGATTTTTACAATTGGAAGGATTTGGGAAATATTATTGAACCGGAGCTGAAAGATGTGAATAGTACGCTTCATCCAAGCAAACACCTGGATCGTCCACACATTATTTATAATCGTTTCACTCAGAAATATGTTTGTTGGGTAAAGATTATGGGGGAGGGCTTTTTTGAACAAACAATTACGGTACTTACATCAGATCAGTTTTTAGGTCCGTATAAGATCGTAAAAGAGTATATGCGCCCGTGTGGAATGTATTGTGGGGATTTTGATTTAGTTGTTGAACCGTCTGATGGAAAAGGATATGTATACTTTTCACGTCCTCATTCTGAAGTAATATGTGCAGATTTGACAGAGGACTATTGTTCTGCAACGGGCTATTATACAACTCATATTCCGGAAAAATGGCCTCCTTATGCACGAGAAGCACCAGCACACTTCTTCCGTAGGGGAATGCATTATTTGTTTTCCTCCGGAACGACCGGATATTATCCTAATCCTACATTAATTCATGCTGGGGAAACATATCATGGGCCGTTTGTAAATTATGGAAAAGCACATCATGATGCTTTGGAAAATACTTCTTTTAATTCTCAAATTTCCAGTGTGTTTATGTATCCTGGAAAAAAAGATTTGTACATTGCACTGGCAGATCGTTGGATTACGGATGCAGCACAATCGTTGCCTTACGAAAAGAGTTCAGCTGCATTTGAAAGTATTTGCAATCCGGATGCACCAAAAGTTGATTTATCGTGTTTACATATGGATATTGATACTTCGAAAGCTGGATATGTATGGCTGCCAGTAAAATTTGACAGAGATGTGCCATATCTTGAATGGCAAGATGAGTGGAAAGTAGAAGATTTCATGTAATAAAGATGTCCCGGCGTACAACCGCACGGGACATTTTTATGCCATAAAACAATATATCAGATTATATTGCCTCTTTTCAGAGCAGATGATAAGGTAGATTCAGTCCATATTATAGAGCAGGCGGTAGATTTAAGAGCGCTGGCAGCAGCCAATTCACTTGTTGAGGAATATGGTAGAATGGATTAATAAATACATTAAATAATGATATAAGTCAGGAGAACAGCATGGTTATTTTGTATTGTCTGATGGAATTTGAAGTTGTAAGGTTCAATGAATTGAGACGTTATTTGAAAAATGTGTCAGACAAAACCCTTAGTAACAATCTGAAAGAATTGGAGAAGGATAGACTTATTATTAGAAAAGAATATCCTCAGATTCCGCCAAAGGTTGAATACAGTTTAAGTGACCGTGGCAAATCTCTTATGGAAGTTTTGGATCAGTTATGTATTTGGGGAGAAAAGAACGGAGAATAAAATTCTTTCAGTTTGTAGGATTGGTAAATTCCAATTTACAGAAAATGAAATATTTACCTACACAGGATAAAGAGATATTGGCATGATTGCTGATGTCTCTTTTTTATTAATAGAAGAAACAGGCTACGCAAAAATTTCACCTAAAAAGCAGAGTAGCCTGTTTCTCTAACCCAATCATGGGGCACTAGGAGTATCGTTACATTGTATCATTTTCGGAGTTGTAACGAATCCATGTCGGTGCGGATATTTTCCGGTGATCTGAAATTGCAGGAACGTTGCAAGCAATATCTTTCTATTAATTTGTTTATTGCTATAGGATTTTTCTACAAACTTATGGATAACGTGTGCTTTGTGGTGCACGTTTTTCTGTATTCAGATGGTGTCATATTGAAATATTTGAAAAAAATTTTTCTGAAGTTATTCAAGGACTGGAAACCTGTTCGTTCGCTGATTTCTGAAACAGGAAGTGTACTGTTTTGTAAAAGATCAGCGGCCTGTTTCATTTTCTGATTCTGAATATTTTCAATAAAGGTATGTCCGGTAGCATTCTGAATAATACGCTGTAACTGACGTTCACTGTAGTTAAAAATTGAAGAAAGTTCTTTCAGTGAAACTGTCTTATAATTAGCCTGCATATAACGGAGAACATACATCAGATTTTCCTCTGAAGAGTTCGGATGGATACCAGAAAGCTCTGTATGTTGTTCATGACGGCGAAATAGATTGATGAAAAACAGAGAAAGCAAAGTATTGACCATTTGTTTTCTATATCGTTTTGGCTGTGCACATTCCGTATATGCACGGTCAATGAGGTCAGAAAGAACGGAATCTTCTCCTGTATGAAAAAGAAGATAGGGAATTTCTGAAGTCTGATAGAAAGTTCTTTTGAAGAAGTCAGAAAGAATGGTATTATCATCCAGAAGTCCGAAAAACGACTGTTCAAAAGTGCTTTTTCGTATAAGAATATTCATAATGACGTCTTCATCATGGAAAGCACTTAAAGAATGGGTAATATCCGGTGCCATAATACAGATATCTCCTGTTTGCATGGAAATATTACGGTCGAAGATATAATTGATACAGCCTCCGCTCTGGACGAAGATCATTTCAAAAAAGTCATGATTGTGCCAAAATGCCGGTGTATATCGAGCGTGACGGACAAAAGAGACATCCATGTTTTCCAGAATAAAAATCTGTTCATCTATCTGCGTTTTCAGAGACTGTGTTATATTTTTATCCGGCATTGCGGTATAGGATGACAGAAGCACATCCATAATTTCATCGCGAGTACAGGGCACATCCAGCATGCGCTCCTTTGATTTCCTGTAAAATTGTTTCAGTTTCTTTTCTATAGGGTTTAATTCCGGGATTTTATTCATAGAAGACCTCCATTTTATATTTATAATATATCATAGAAATGTCGTAAAAGATACTATTTGCTGTCCTCTTTCGGACTTATTATTTTTGTAGGGTCATGATAAATTGATATAAACGGTCGGAACAAAAGTAACAGGAAGTGCAAGAAGCTCTCTTCTTACATTGCTGATACAGGATTTTACAAGTTTTTTTCAGAAAATCAGTTCCGGCCTTGCAAAAGCAAAAAAATAATAAAGCAGATATATGAGACAAGGAGGCAGTAAATAAACATGAACAGACTTGGAAACTGGATTTCCGGAAAATCACAAACACCTTTTTATGCACGCAGAGAATTTAACATAAAAAAACAGGTGCAAAAAGCAACCGCATATGTATGCGGTCTCGGACAGTTTATTTTTCATATCAATGGACAGAAAGTATCTGATCATGAATTAGATCCGGGTTGGACAAATTATGACAAAAAGATTCAATATGTAAAATTTGATGTAACGAAATTATTACATGAGGGAAAGAATGCACTTGGGGTAGAAGTGGGAAATGGCTGGTTTCTGAAAGAAGACGAGCATTATACATTTACTTTTCCTGCATTTATGCCGCCCAATCCAAACCCATACAGACCTTTTGGAAAGGAACTTGTTCTGGCAATAAAGCTGGTGTTGGATTATGCAGATGAAACAGAAGAAATTCTCTATGCAGATGAAAATTTTCAGGTAAAAGAACATCCGGTAAAAATGAGCAATGTATATGGATCGGAAACATATGATGCATCATTAGAACAGACGGGATGGGATAAGACAGATTTTGATGCATCAGAATGGAAAGCAGCGTCTGTTATATCAGAAGAAGATACTCCGAAAGGGGGGCTGGTGGAGCAGTTCCAACCGGCAATAAAGGTGATTCGAAGTTATCCGGCAAAATATATACACTCTGTATGTAACAGAGATATTTATGATCTTGGGCAGAATGTTTCTGGTATGTTGAAATTATCTTATCGAGGAAAAAAAGGAGATGTGCTTCGCATTTATCCGGCAGAAAAACTTGATAAAGACAAAAATGCAGATCAGGTAGCGAAGAGCTGGGGTACAGTAGGAAATTGCATCACCTGTGTTGTTGGTGAAGATGATGTATGGCAGGAATACCGTATGCGCTTTACCTATTTTGCAGGAAGATATTTTGCAGTGGAAAAAAGCAGCGAAGCTGTAGAAGTAAACGACATTACTGGTGAAGCGATTTCCAGTGCATGGAAAACAAATGGAACATTCCAGTGTGATGATAGCAGATACGTACAGATTTATGACCTTGTAGAAAAAGCGGTTGAAGCAAATATGGTCAGTGTACACACAGACTGTCCTACGCTTGAGCGGTTTGCATGGCAGGAGCCGAATCACTTGATGGCACCTTCGATCATGTATATGAAAGACGGGCGTAAATTGTGGGAAAAATTCTTTATGGATATGAGGACAGATCAGCTCACAGAAAATGATTATTTCATGGATCTGGAAGGAAACCGTTTCTATCCAGGAGCAGGTCTGATTCCATCACAGGCACCGTGTTATGTCCACAATGTGCTTCCTGTACCGGGAATGGGAAGCTTCTTCGATATTATTCCATGGGGAAGTTCAGGAATTCTTGGTGTAAAATGGCATTATCTTTTTTATGGAGATAAACAGGTTATCGCAGATAATTATGAGATGGGGAAAAAATATCTGGAACATCTTAAGACGAAGCAGAATGCAGAAGGTTTTCTGAATTATGGACTGGGGGACTGGGGAAATCCGGACAACCAGCTTGCCAGGGAAAATGTGGAAACAGCGTTTCTTTATGCGGATGCAATAACACTTGCAGAGTTTGCAGAAATCCTTGGGGAAAAAGAAGATGAAGTACAGCTCCGTCAGTTTGCAGAAGAGATAAAAGAAAATTACAATCAGAGACTGCTTGTACAGGATGAAAAAGGGAAATGGTGCTATCGAAGCTTTGAACATACAGAAAAGCTGGTGATCACACAGGCCTGTGAAGCGCTTCCGCTTTACTGGGGAATGGTGCCGGAGGATAAAGTCAGCGATGTTGCAGAAGCATTTCGTCAGACATTTCTTGAGAAACGGGCATTTGCTTCCGGGGAAGTCGGGCTTCCGTACATTATCCAGACTGCCAGCAGATATGGAATGAATGATCTGATTTGTTCCTTCATCATGAAGCCTGAGCATCCTTCTTATTATGCATTTGTAAAAGAAGGTCTGACAACCCTGGGTGAATACTGGGAAGAAAATCCCCGCAGTCATTGTCACGATATGATGGGACATATTATTGAGTGGTATTATAATGGGCTGGCCGGCATTAAACCACTTGAGCCAGGCTTCAAAAAAGTTCTTATTAAGCCGTATCTGCCGGAGAGCATGAATTATATGAAATGCAGATATGAATCTGTAAGTGGAATGATTCAGGTGATTCTTACAAGAAAGGATGGCAGGGTAGAAGTGGAGACTGACATCGCTGAGGGCATTTCTTTTGAGATAGACTGTTCAAATTTAAAGTAAAATCACGGATAAAGTACAAAAGGAGACGTTGCAGTAATGACAGCACATAAAGATGATACTAAAGATTCTAAATGGATTGGAGATTTGTTCCGAAAAGCTCTACGTCCCAGTGAGTACCAGTGGAAGCACAAAAGTAAAATACCACTGGATCATCTACCATATTATTCTGCCCCGGGTCACTGCCGATCCGCTTCTTCCATATGCAGATGCAGAATATATTGAAAACCTGATTGAATCCTGCAGGAACTATTGTGCAAGTGCAGAATATGCCGTTTATAAATTATTATACAGGATTCTTTATTCTGCCTGGAACCAGGGATTCCTTGAAATATACCCGGCAGCTGACATCACAGAACACAAAGAACCGAAATCCAGCCTTCGTATTTATACCAAAGAACAGCTGAAATTATTCCTGAATGCCATACATGAAGATCCATATGCACACCGCCTGGAATTTCTCCTGGCACTGTTCTGCGGACTGCGTCCTGGTGAGATCCTTGGACTTACTTATAACAACTTCGATTCCAGCACCCAAACCTTAAACATCCATAAACAATATACAAAAGATGGACGCCTTCCTTCTGAATCAGCAGATCCCAAATACAGCTGTAAGAAGTTGGAAGGAGAACGGTACCGGTCTTTTCAGATCCCGGATTTTGTCTGTGAGGAACTTGTCCTCCGGCAGGAAAAAAATATGTGTTTCTTACGCACCCATCCGGATAAAAAGGATAATGGTAACTTCTGCATCAGCAGCCGTGGGAAAGTAAAAACCCTGGAAACCCTTAATACAAGATTAAAATACATCACGGAAAAGAATGGACTTCCCGTTATCACCATGTATGATCTCCGTGATATGTTTGTCTGGATCCTGTTAGAAAAAGACTGCCCCTGGGAAGAAATCCAAAAGCTTACCGGAGGTGTTAAAATGGAACGCTTTTTAGGAACCTCATAAAAATCCATAACAGAAAGGAAAATGATAAAATGCCACAGAACACGATCAACCCGACAAAACTCAAAGACATTTTCTCAAACGGAAACCTGGTTTTGGCAACGCTTTCAGCCCATCCGCTTTACATTACCGCCCGAAACCAGTATTGTTACCGTATGAATTGCACCTTCGAATCAGGACGCCGCAAAATGGTTCAGACGAAATATTACGATACAGAAGCAGAAGCCGAGGCTATGTATCCAGTTTACAAAAAACAGATGGAAGAAAAGCGGATTACTGTTTTTAAGTGTACCGTACAGGAATTCCATGCATACTGGACTCATTCCTACTGTTTTGACAATGCGTACAACCGGTCTATTGTAGCTTATATTCTTCCGGTCCTCGGAAAACATTTCATGGACAACGTGACTGCCAGCGACCTGATGGATATCCTCGCAAAAGTTCCATCTTCCGAATTTTACAGGGTATGTGATGCTGTAACCTGTTTTTTCCGGGATGCACGGAACCATTACTGTACAACGCAGGATAACAGTGCGGATGCAGTCCGCATAATGAAAGAAAGAAAAAAAGCAGAAGAGGATCTGCATAATTATTACGAAGTTCCTTCTGGCACCTATTCTCCACAGCAGCTTCTCCAAATGCTGCAGATCTGCAAACTGGAAGCACCGGTTCTCTATCTTCCCATGCTTCTGGCATCCACTGCCGGCCTGAGGATTTCAGAAATCCTTACGGTCACGTTCCGGGATATTCATTTTTACAACCAGACCATCTGTCTGCAGCTTCCCGTAAAAGATGATCTTCCCAGTCGAACGGATACCATCACCATCCCGGAGGAAAACACGAAAATGGTATACCTGGCCGATTTTGTGATGGACGAGATCCGGCTCCAGAAGGAACGCTTGGAAGCCTGTCAGAAAACAGCCCCGGATTTTAATCCTTCCGGATACCTGATCTGGGGACGGAACGGTTCCCAGAGACAAAATAATTTTATCAACAAGCCTTACGCTAGGATCTGCGCAAAATGTCCGTTTCCTACCTTTCCTTGGAAAGAACTTCGAAGAATAAAGTTATCAGCCAGCAGCATGAAACGATTTACCGAAACCCTTGGGGCTGAAAATTCCGGACAGCCCCAGCCACGCGAGATTCCCCAAATTCCAATTGACAGAAGTGACCTAATAGAATTGATGAAATAATCAGCCAGTCAATGTATGAAAGCAAAATGAACGCCATCTCTTGAAAACTACCGCATTTCATCATGCGTGTTTAAAAGGGATGGCGTTCATTTTTTGCTTCATAATATAGGAATAAATATTTACAGCAGGAAAGTGACCAAACAGGAATTTTATAATTTCCGTCAATCCTAACAAGATATAATAAATAACACTAAATAACACTAAATAACATTTTATAGCATTCCTTGATACTACCTGATATTTTATACTTTTTCCTGTTATTCTAGCCGGATTTTCTATATAATGGTCATTTCAATGCGAAAAATCCCATGATTTTCTGAATTTTCCCGAATAAAAATTATATACTTGAACTTCTAAGCGTTTCTGTTTATAATAAAAACACTGTTAATGGTCCTGTTTTCCGGTATTGACCTTATATCAGACCGTGCGAAATATGATGAATGTGCGAAAAAAATATTGA
>OLPQ01001146.1_pt1 | contig 19973 bp, 17 predicted proteins | sample 1672451 | NCBI WGS metagenome assembly OLPQ01 (sample SAMEA3136687, study PRJEB25190) | human gut metagenome | biome: human gut; feature: human-associated habitat; material: faeces | place: Austria | collected 2013
AATCCACATATTTTACTGAATCAAACTATCATCATCAAAATAATTAATTTTCATAGAAGCCTTTACATCCCTCAGAGTCTCAGCTGCCTTTGCCTCAGCCACCTTACTGCCCTCTCTTAAAATATCATAGACATCCGGAATGCGCTGCTCCCACATTTTACGGCGCTCGCGGATCGGGCCAAGCTCAGCCTGAAGAACATTGTTCAGGAACTTCTTAACCTTAACATCTCCAAGTCCGCCTCTCTTATAATGATCTTTCAGCTCGTCCAGATTCTGATAATCCGGAAGAAATTCCGGGAAGTATTCTGGTTTGCAGAAAGCATCCAGATAAATAAATACCGGATTGCCATCAACATTTCCCGGATCCTGAACACGAAGATGATTCGGATCCGTGAACATGGACATAACCTTCTTCTTAACCTCATCTGCCTCATCGGAAAGATAGATACAGTTTCCAAGAGATTTACTCATTTTTGCCTTACCGTCAATACCTGGCAGACGCAGGCACGCCTTGTTGGAAGGAAGTACGATCTCCGGCTCTGTAAGCGTCTCACCATATACTGTGTTAAACTTGTGTACGATCTCTTTGCACTGCTCCAGCATAGGAAGCTGATCCTCTCCAACCGGAACTGCTGTTGCGCGGAAGGCTGTAATATCAGCTGCCTGGCTGATAGGATAGCAGAAGAATCCAACCGGAATGCTGGCTTCGAAATTACGCATCTGGATCTCAGATTTCACAGTAGGGTTACGCTGAACACGGGCTACTGTAACCAGATTCATATAATAGAAGGTAAGCTCTGTAAGTTCCGGAACCATGGACTGGATAAAAATAGTGGATTTGTCCGGGTCAATGCCGCAAGCCAGGTAATCCAGTGCAACCTGGATAATGTTCTGGCGTACTTTCTCCGGATGCTCTGCATTGTCTGTAAGAGCCTGGGCATCTGCGATCATAATATAAATCTCATCATAATTGCCGGAATTCTGCAGTTTTACACGCTCAGATAATGAGCCTACATAATGTCCGACATGAAGACGTCCTGTTGGACGGTCACCTGTCAAAATTACTTTTTTCATAGTGGGTATACTCCTTATTTTTATAAGCTTGCGCGGATCACCTTCGGTCTGCAGCCTGCAGTCTCAAGTGCCTTCACGATCTGATTCTTATGGTCTGTACCAAATGCCTCCAGAGTGATCTTCAGCTCCACAGCCGCATTACGGTTGGTGCTTACAAACTGGTTGTGATCCAGCTTGATAACATTTCCCTGATTCTCTGCGATAATGGAAGCCACACGTACCAGCTCACCTGGCTTATCCGGGATCAGAACAGATACGGTAAAGATTCTGTCACGCTGGATCAGACCATGCTGTACAACGGAAGACATGGTGATCACATCCATATTTCCGCCGCTTAAGATGGAAACGACTTTCTTGTTCTTGAAATCAAGATGACGAAGAGCTGCAACTGTCAGAAGACCGGAGTTCTCCACGATCATCTTGTGATTCTCAACCATATCAAGGAAGGCAACGATCAGCTCATCATCCTCGATGGTAATGATTCCATCCAGGTTCTCCTGGATATATGGGAAAATATGGGATCCCGGAGTCTGAACTGCAGTACCGTCAGCAATGGTATTTACGTGAGGAAGGGTTACAACCTCGCCCTTTTCCAGGGAAACTTTCATGCAGGCTGCTCCGGCTGGCTCAACACCGATAACTTTAATGTGAGGATTGAGCAGCTTGGCAAGTGTGGAAACACCTGTTGCAAGTCCGCCTCCACCGATTGGTACCAGGATATAGTCTACAAGAGGAAGCTCCTGAATGATCTCCATTGCGATGGTTCCCTGACCGGTTGCAACAGCCGGATCATCAAAAGGATGGATGAAGGTATAGCCTTTTTCCTCTGCCAGGTCCAGTGCATAAGCACAGGCTTCATCGTAAACATCACCGTGAAGGATTACCTCTGCGCCGTATCCTTTGGTTCGCTCTACTTTAATAAGCGGTGTGGTGGTCGGCATTACGATCACTGCTTTCACACCATATTTATGTGCGGCATAGGCAACACCCTGTGCATGGTTTCCTGCGGAAGCTGTAATCAGCCCTTTGCTTCTCTCCTCATCGGAAAGAGTACTGATCTTGTAATAAGCTCCTCGCACCTTGTATGCGCCTGTTCTCTGCATGTTCTCCGGTTTAAAAAATACCTTATTTCCGGTCAGTTCAGAGAAATAGCTGCTTTTCACCAGCTTGGTCTCCTGGGTTACCTGCTTAACAATTTCTGCCGCTTCTTCAAAACTCTCTAATGTAAGCATTTTTTATTTTCCTCTCAATGATTTCTTAATTTTCCTCCGGGTGGATATCAAACAGCGCGTCCACAAAAGAATTCGCATCAAACTTCTGCAGATCGTCAATGCTCTCGCCCACTCCGATATACTTCACCGGAATATCCAGCTCAGACTGAATTGCAACTGCAATACCACCCTTGGCTGTGCCGTCCAGCTTGGTAAGAATGATTCCGGTTACATTTGCCACTTCCGCAAACTGTCTTGCCTGCACAAGCGCATTCTGTCCGGTAGTTCCATCCAGAACAACCAGAGTTTCCAGATAAGCCTCCGGGTACTCTTTTTCCAGAATACGGTAAATCTTGCGAAGCTCTTCCATCAGGTTCTTCTTATTATGAAGTCTTCCTGCAGTATCACAGATCAGAATATCCGCATTTCGTGCCTTGGCTGCTGCCACTGCATCATAAACAACAGATGCCGGATCTGCGCCGTCCTGGCCGCCGATGATTTCCACGCCTGCACGGTTTGCCCACTGAGTCAACTGCTCCCCTGCTGCCGCACGGAAGGTATCCGCTGCGCCAAGAATGACTTTCTTGCCCTGATCCTTCAGCATGCCTGCAAGTTTTCCAACGGAAGTTGTTTTACCAACGCCGTTTACTCCAATCACAAGGATCACGGATTTGCGGTTCTCAAATTCATACTCGGTGCTGTCCACCGTCATTTGGTCCTTGATGGTATCAATGAGAAGCTCCTTGCACTCTCTTGGATCCTTGATATTGCGGATTTTCACCTGTTCCTTCAACCGCTCCAGAATCGCTGTGGTGGCATTGATTCCAATGTCTCCCATGATCAGGATCTCTTCCAGTTCCTCATAAAAATCATCGTCTATGGTAGAATAGCCTGTGAAAAGAGAATCAAATCCTGCCACAATGTTGTCCCTTGTTTTTGTCAAGCCGCTGACAAGTCTTTTAAAAAAGCCTTTCTTTTCCTCTGCCATTTGCTCTCCTCCTTTTACTGCGTAAGCTGGTTCTCTACTAAATCTACGGAAACCAGTGCAGATACGCCTTTCTCCTGCATGGTAATACCATAAAGCCGGTCTGCGGCATTCATAGTACCACGCCTATGTGTTATTATAATAAATTGGGTGTTCTTCGTCAACTTCTGAAGATAACCCGCAAAACGACCTACGTTGGAATCATCAAGAGCTGCCTCGATCTCGTCCAGAAGACAGAAGGGAGATGGCTTCAGGTTCTGGATGGCAAAAAGAAGGGCAATGGCAGTCAGCGCCTTCTCTCCACCGGAAAGCTGCATCATATTCTGGAGCTTTTTGCCCGGAGGCTGGGAAATAATACGGATTCCAGCTTCCAGAATGTCCACATCCTCCTCAAGCTCCAGAGTACCCTTTCCTCCGCCAAACAGCTCCTTAAATGCCTTGTCAAATTCCTTCTGGATATCCTGGAATTTCTCGGTAAACTGCCTGCGCATTCCCTCATCCAGCTCCTGGATAATGTTTTCCAGCTGGGCTTCTGCTGTTTTCAGATCCTCATACTGTCCGGAAAGGAACGCGTGACGCTCGGAAATTTCCTTATATTCTTCAATGGCATTTACATTTACATTTCCAAGCTTCCGGATCTCGTCCTTTACCTGGGCAATGTCCCGCTTCATGGCGTTCAGGTCTGTAAGCTCTTCCTTTTTGTACTGAAGGGCATTGTTTGGCGTGATCTCATATTCGTTCCACATATAGGAAATCTGGGCTTCCCTGTGCTCTTCCAGCTTCTCCATCTGGCTTTTCAGACGGTAGCACTCCTTATCCAGAAGGGAAATCTTGCCGGAAAGTTCATCACGCTTTTCGAAAAAGGCTTTGTGACTGGTGTTCTTCTCATCCTTTACAGCCTGCCAGCTCTCCAACTGGGCTCTCGCCTTCGTCTCCTCTTCCCCTAAAGTTTTGATCACTGCTTCCAGGTCTTCCACAGACTGGCGCTTCTTCTGGTTCTCCTCGCTGCCAAGGGTAAGAGTCTCATGAATATCCCCTTCCTCCTGACGAAGAGCCTCCATCTCATGATTCAGACGATCCAGAGTCTCAGATGCAAAGCTTTCTTTCTGCTGTGCGGTGCTGGCTTCCAGACGAAGGGATTCCAGTTTCTTTGAAACCTCCTGCTCCTCTGTTTTCCACTCTTCCAATTCTTTCTGCCTGGTCTGGATAAAAGCTTCCAGCTCTTTTTCATCCTGCTCGGAAGCCTTCAATTCTTCTGCAATTTTATTGTGGTCTGCCTTGGCCTCCTCGATCTGGCGGCGGATCTCCATCTGTTCTCTCTGGATCTCGCCATAGCCAGCCTGGATTTCCTTTGTCTTGGCTTCCACCTGGTTCATATTCATTTTCGCAGTGTTCTGGGCAACGTACTGCTGGCGCAGCTTTTCCTGCAGATCTGCGATGGTATCACGGATTACATTACGCTTGCTTCTGTTGTCATTGATGGATTTCTGCATGTCATCCATGTCTTTTTTCAATGCTTTGACGCTGGATTCCAGTTCCTCAATCTCACGGCGGCGTCCCAGAAGGTTGCTGTTGTTCTTAAAAGAACCACCAGACATGGAACCGCCTGGATTGAAGGATTCTCCCTCTACCGTTACCATGCGCAGGCTGTGCCTGTATTTTCTTGCAATGGCAATGGCGTGGTCAATATGATCCACCACCAGAACTCTTCCCAGAAGATAGGTTGCAAGACCAGTGTATTCCGGCCCTGTTGACACCAGTTCACTGGCAAGGCCAATCACTCCCGGCTCTCTCAGCGCTTCTCTCTGGGTAAAACTGCTCTTGGTATTAATACTATTTAATGGAAGGAACGTAGCGCGTCCGAAACGGTTCTTTTTCAGAAACTCGATCATCTGCTTGGCAGTCTGCTCGTTGTCTGTGACAATGTTCTGGATGCTTCCTCCAAGAGCTGTCTCAATCGCAATCTCGTATTCCTTATTTACCTGGATCAGATCCGCCACAACACCTTTGATTCCAGGTGCACGGTCCTTCTGCTCCATGACGCGGCGGATACTGTTTCCGTATCCATCATACCGCTCTGTAATATTCTTCAAAGATTCCAGTCTGGATGCTTCCCGGTGATAGGCACTCTGGCCGATCTCCATCTGGCTGTTCTGCTGCTTTAATTCACTGGTCAGCTTATGTACTTCATCATCCAGGCGCTGGCACTCTGCATTCATTTCTTCAATAAGAGAGGTGATTCCCTGGAATTTCTCCCGGGCCTTCTCCATCTCGGTGTGCTGCTCTGCCTCTTCAGTTTTCAAATGAAGCTGTCTCTGGCTGATTCCGGCTCTTCGGATATCGATCTGCTCCATCATGGTATCGAAACGCTGGGCTTTTCCTCTTGTGGTGGCACGGGAATTGAGAAGTTCAATGATCTCATTCTTGCCGTTCTCCACTGCCTGGGTACACTCTTCAATCTGCGCCTGAATATTGGAAAGGCGCTCCTCCTCATCTCCCTGGCGCTTCTTTGCCTGAAGAAGGGCTGCATGGAGCTGGGATTTCTCCTGCTCCTGGCTCTCTAAAGAAGTCTGGCGCTCCTTTAAATCTGCTTCAATGGTCTGCAGACGATTCTTGTAGTGCTCTTCATTTTGCACTCCTGCAAGGATCTGCTCTCTTAAAACCTTAATCTCGCCATCCAGCTGCTGCCTGCGGATTGCCTTATTCTGGGTATCCTCCCGAAGCTGGTCCATCTGGCTGGTAAGCTTCTCCAGTTCCTCTTCCAGACGGTCGTACTCCACCTTGGTCTGGTCGTAGGCTTTCTGGTTCTCTTCCAGTTCTTCTGCCGCCCGGGTGTTCTTTCCGTCCAGTTCCTTCAGTTCCTGGCTGGTTTTCTCGTTTTCCACAAGGAAACAGTTTACATCCAGTTCCCGGAGGGTATCTCGTTTGGCAAGATAAATTCTGGCAGTCTCAGACTGGCGCTCCAATGGACCTAACTGTCTGGTCAGCTCGCTTAAAATATCGGTTACACGCACCAGGTTGGCCTGCTCGTCCTGCAGCTTCTTGATGGTGGTATTCTTGCGGCGCTTAAACTTTACGATTCCGGCAGCCTCATCAAACAGCTCCCGGCGCTCCTCCGGCTTGCCGCTTAGGATCTTGTCGATCTGCCCCTGACCGATAATGGAATAGCCTTCTTTTCCAATACCGGTGTCATAAAACATCTCATTGATGTCCTTCAGACGACAGGCACTTCCGTTGATCAGGTACTCGCTTTCCCCGGAACGGTAAAGCCGCCTGGTAACTGTGACTTCGTTAAAATCAACCGGAAGCTTGTGGTCGCTGTTGTCAAGGGTGATGGCCACAGAGGCAAAGCTTAATGGCTTTCTGGTCTCTGTTCCGGAAAAAATAACGTCCTGCATGTTCCCGCCTCGCAGCTGCTTGGCACTCTGCTCGCCAAGAACCCAGCGGACCGCATCGCCTACGTTGCTTTTTCCGCTTCCGTTAGGTCCTACGATTCCGGTAATTCCGTTATGAAATTCGAAATTGATTTTCTGTGCAAAGGACTTAAACCCCTGCACTTCAATGTTTTTTAAATACATGTATTCGAATCCTTGTCATTATTGTTATAGGAAATCCGCTTTTATGCTTTCATTTTGCGGATTGCCTGATAAGCAGCCTCCTGCTCGGCAGCTTTCTTGGTATGGCCAACGCCTGTCCCCATCACCTGGCCGCTGACCAGAACATCCACAGTAAAGCTCTTGTTGTGATCCGGTCCTTCCTCTTTCATAAGGCGGTACTCCACAAGATGGGTTCCCTTCTCCTGTACGATTTCCTGCAGGATGGTCTTGCTATCATAAAAGAGCTGCTTGTTCTCAAGATCGTTCAGGATAAATTTCAGAACGAACTCCTTTGCGCTAGCAAAACCACCGTCCAGATAAATAGCTCCAAGCAGAGCCTCTGTTGCATCGGAAACGATAGAGTCACGGTTTCTTCCGCCAGTCATATCCTCACCTTTGCCAAGAAGCAGGTACTGGGGCAGTCCAAAATCCCTTGCACAGTAAGCAAGACTTGGCTCACATACCAGGCTGGCTCTCTTCTTGGTCAGCTCTCCTTCCGGGATCTGGATGTATTTCTTATAAAGGAAATCACTGCTGATCAGTTCAAGAACTGCATCTCCAAGAAACTCCAGACGCTCGTTGCAGCCTACCTTGCCAAGCTTCTTCTCATTTGCATAGGAGCTGTGTGTCAGCGCCAGAATCAGAAGATTCCTGTTCTTAAACTCATAACCGATCCGTGCTTCCAATGCTTTTAACTTTTTTTCCATAATTAACTTCCTTCCCTCTGGCAATCCGAATATGTTCTGATGCAGTGCTGTCTGGAAAACTCAAAAAAGTTTCCAGCAGCCACTTCCTTACTATCTCACAGCAGGTCTTTGCTGTAAAATTGATGTCAGAAAAAAATCATGTATCATATTCAGGCTGCCAGTATCTCTTTACTTTCTGCCTTATGCACTGCGCACTGGCAGCATATAAAGCTTTTATGCCTCTTCTTTTGGTGTCTCTGCTTTTTGTGTTTCTTCTACCATGTGCGCTGCGATCTTCTCGTTGATCTTCTGCTGTCTGAACTGTACGCACTGGAAAATGGCGTGGCGGATTTCTACAGCCTTGGCACTGCCGTGTGTCTTCACAACCAGTCCCTTCAGTCCCAGAAGCGGAGCTCCGCCGTACTCGCTTGCGTCAAATGCCTTCATGGTCTCCTTGATGGCCGGCTTCACCAGAAGTGCACCTACTTTGCTACGGGTATCCTTCATAAGACCGCTCTTGATCATCTTCATGAAAGTACTTCCAAGTCCCTCATACAACTTCAGGATCACATTTCCCACAAAGGCCTCGCAGACAATTACATCTGCATAACCAGCTGGAATATCCCTTGCCTCAATGCTTCCGATAAAATTGATTCCCGGACACTCTTTCAGAAGAGGGAATGTCTCCTTTACAAGGGCGTTGCCTTTCTCTTCCTCTGCGCCGTTATTTACAATGGCTACCCGGGGATTCTTGATTCCCACAACGTCTTCCATGTAGATAGATCCCATCTTGGCAAACTGCACCAGATGGTCTGGTCTTGCATCTACATTGGCGCCGCAGTCGATCAGAAGAGAAACGCCTTTCTCTGTGGGAATCAGCGGTGCCAAAGGCGGACGCTGCACGCCCTTGCTTCTGCCTACGATCACCTGGCCGCCTACCAGAATCGCTCCTGAGCTTCCGGAGGAAACAAAAGCATCTGCTTCCTGCTTCTTCACAAGGTTCAGGCCTACCACAATGGAAGAATCCTTCTTCTTACGGATTGCAACCACCGGAGGTTCTGCAGTCTCGATCACCTCTGTGGCATTTACCACCTGAATTCTTTCTTTGGGGTAATTCTGAAATTTACTCAGCTCACTCTCAATTACTTCCTGCTTACCAGTGAGGATCACTACAATATCATCTCTCTCTGTAACAGCTTCTACAGCTGCCTTCACAGGCTCTGCCGGGGCGTTATCCCCGCCCATGGCATCTACTACTACTCTAACTGTCTCTGCCATATTCTTCTCCTCTTGGATTTCAGTTACTGCATCTTTTCCAGGCAGCAACATCTCTTCAACACTGTACTTCATTAATGTGAAAATATCCATTATAATCGGGACACGCAAAATCACAGGATCTTACACTATCCCGAATAATACTATTCTACTGTACTGCCCCCGGTAAGTCAATGCCAAACTTTGGATTACTCTTCACTTCGTGACTTGACTGAGCGGGCTAACTTGGTTATACTCACTTCGGGAGCAGATAGGTGCCGGTGTGCCTCCTGGTCTTCAAAACCAGTGTGGGGCGCTAATCCCGTCCCGGATGGGTTCGATTCCCATATGTTCCCGCCAAATAAAAATGCAAAAAAGCATTCACAAAGATCTTCTGTATGTCGCACAACACATTTTTGTTATTATAACTGCGCTGTCTTTTCACAATATAAAATTAAATATATTCCAAACTAACGACAACAGCTGAAAATTATATACGAGTAATTAATATTCGTTCCCCATTTGTCATCCTGGTAATTCTGTCCCTGTCAAAGCCTTCCAGCAGCGTGATTGCACATTTTCTGGATATCCCCAGCTGATCACGAAATTCTCCGGTTTTGATCACGCCCTTTTCCTTATATAATGTAACCGCCATATCCAATGCTTTCTTTCGAATATCCCGATGCATATAATGTTTCTCATCATATCGCACCAGCACACCGCTTCGCACCATTTTGAAAAAAACTGCTGAAAATTCTTTCTCCCTGGAAAAATCGGACTTCACCTCATCTGTCAAAGGCGGGATAAAACCCGAATTTAAATATAGATTCTGAATTTTGATAAATATGGGCGTACTTTCCAATTCATTCTCTTTGTTTTTGTTAATATTGTTATCATTTAGATCGTAATTTTTCCCTGCAGTTTCTATACTGTTTGTTTTATTGATTTGTGCCGGAACAAGCTTTGCTCCATTCCCGGACATCTCTTTACTCAAATCGGTGTCAGAACTTGTTTGAAAACGACGTTCTGCTCCCAGCTTTCGCCTTCTCTTCCGTTTCAACGCATTTGGATTTTCCACCACGCCTCCGCCGATAGTTTCCACCGGCGAATAAAACCGAATCACAAAATGATCACCAGCTTTCATCGCTGTCTGCTGTTCCATGCGAAGCTGCACCACAGCTTCTTCCCCTGGTTTCATCACTTCTCTGTCAAGCAAAATCACCTTGCTGATCAATTCTGCCGCTCCGTGGTACAAATGTACCCTCGCGCCGCTTTTTAAAGACCGATTTCCGCTTTTCAACAATCTCAGTTTGACATCCGCCATCATCGTGCTCTCCATGCTATCTGCGGCCGCCAGGATTTCTCCTCTGGAAATCTCCTCTTTCCCAATTCCTGCCAAATTCACCGCCACACGCTGTCCCGGAAAAGCACGGCTTACATTCTGCCCATGAACCTGGATTCCTCGAACTTTCACCAGATGGGCCTTTGGATACAACATGGCGCCTGAATCCATATCCAGTGCCCCATCCAATAACGTCCCCGTCACAATCGTGCCAAAACCCTTTAAGGAGAACACACGGTCAATTGGAAGTCGAAAACTGTTCACAGAAGCATTTCTCTGCGCATAATCTCCTCCTTGCGTCTCTTCCAGACACATCTGCCACAGAATTCGCCGAAGGTCCTCAATCCCTCTTCCGTCCACTGCACTGGTCACTACCACTGCCGCTTTCTCCAGAAAAGTTCCCGCCACGAACGTCTGAATTTCTTCTCTCAGTCCCGGCTTCCATTCCAGATCTCCCTTGGTAATCACCACTACGCCTCTTCGAATTCCCAGCAATGAAAGAATATCCAGATGCTCCCGTGTCTGAGGCATCACCCCTTCATCCGCCGCAATCACCATCATGGCAATGTGGATTCCGCCAGCTCCTGCCAGCATATTTTTTATAAATTTTTCGTGTCCCGGCACATCAATGATCCCGGCCTCTTCCCCATCAGGAAGCTTCAAAAAGGCAAATCCATTCTCAATGGTAATCCCCCGCTTTTTCTCCTCCGCAAGCCGATCCGTATCTGTCCCTGTCAAGGCCTTCACCAGCCAGGTTTTCCCATGATCAATATGCCCCGCCGTGCCGATTATAATATGTCTTTTCATACTGCTCAACTTCCATAATAAAAATGGTCCCATGGTATCAACTATCTCAAATAATGATACCATGAAACCAAATTTCGCTCAAATATTATATTATGATATCAGGGGCAAAAGATCAAAAAGCCGTTCATGCTTGCATGATAAGGCGTTTGAACTTGGCCCCCTAACATCATATTATTCTACCGTCACCGACTTCGCCAGGTTTCTCGGCTTATCCACATCCAGACCTTTGGCAACGCTGACATAGTATCCCATCAGCTGCAGCGGCACAATCGCAAGGCTGGTTGTAAAGTATTTCTCTGTTTTCGGAACATAGACTGAGAAATCAGCGGTATCCTCAATGCTGTAGTTCCCGTAGCTGGTCAGTCCCATCAGATAAGCCCCACGGCTCTTAACCTCAACCATGTTGCTCAGTGTTTTTTCAAACAAATCCTTCTGGGTCATGACGCCAATTACCAGAGTGCCATCCTCCACAAGGCTGATGGTTCCGTGCTTCAGCTCACCTGCCGCATATGCCTCAGAATGAATGTAGCTGATCTCCTTCATTTTCAGGCTTCCCTCCATGCTGATGGCATAGTCGATGCCTCTTCCAATAAAGAAAATATCATGGGCATTTGCATATTTACTTGCAAACCACTGGATACGCTCCTTGTCATCCAGCACCTTGCTGATCTTGTCCGGCAGAGTCTCCATCTCAGCAAGAAGCTCAGACACACGGCTCTCCTCCAGTTTTCCCTGGACAAAAGCGCTCTGGATAGACAGCAGATACATAGCGATCAGCTGTGTGCTGTATGCCTTAGTCGTGGCAACGGAAATCTCCGGTCCTGCATAAGTATACAGCGTGTAATCACTTTCTCTTGCAATGCTGGAACCAACCACATTGACAACACTAAGTACCGGCACATTTCTCTCCTTGGCAAGGCGAAGAGCAGCCAGACTGTCCGCAGTCTCACCGGACTGGGAAATGATCACAACCATGGAATCCTCTGCCAGGATTGGATTGCGGTAACGGAACTCAGAAGCCACATCCACCTCAACCGGAATTCCTGTCATGGACTCGATCACATATTTGCCAACCATTCCAACGTGATAAGCGGAACCGCAGGCAACAATGTAAATTCTCTTAAGAGAAGCCAGTTTCTCATCGGTAAGGCCTGTCTCAGACAGATCCACATGTCCGTCTTTCACATAAGCACCAATGGTATCCTGAACTGCCTTCGGCTGCTCATGGATCTCTTTAAGCATAAAGTGCTCATATCCGCCTTTTTCCGCTGCTGCCGCATCCCACTGGATCTCCACAACATCCTTCTGAATCTCCTCGCGGTCGATGTTATAGAAATGGATCTCATCACGGGAAAGCTCTGCAATCTCAAGATTGCCAATATAATAAACTCTTCTTGTCTGATCCAGAATAGCCGGAACATCCGATGCGATCAGGCATCCGGAATCCTTCTGGCCAATGATCAGCGGACTATCCTTACGGGCAGCAAACAGTTTGCCCGGATAATCCTTAAACATCACGCCAAAAGCATAGGAACCGCGGATACGCAGCATGGCTCTGGAAATTGCCTCCAGAGGCGTTCCTGTTTTCTTATAGTAATAATCTACCAGCTTCACAGCCACTTCTGTATCGGTCTGTGAATAAAATGTATAGCCGGAACGAAGGAGCTTCGCCTTCAGTTCCTGATAGTTCTCAATAATTCCATTATGAACAAGAACCACAGATCTGTCATCTGTGCAGTGAGGATGGGCATTGGTCTCAGAAGGCTCCCCGTGAGTTGCCCAGCGGGTATGTCCAATACCGCAGGTACCCGGCACAGCGGAACCGCCGTCCGTCTTTTCCACCAGAGTTTTCAGGCGTCCTTTGGCCTTCACAATGGCGATCTTGTCTGTCACTTCATTGCGCACCGCAATACCTGCTGAGTCATAGCCTCTGTACTCCAGCTTGGAAAGTCCCATCAGCAAAATCGGTGCCGCCTGCTCATCTCCTACATAACCTACAATTCCACACATAAATTTTTTCCCTCCAGTAAAATCTCCTCTAAAAACTTATAATCGGGGTAAGTATAACACAAAATGGAGAAATTAGGAAATATTTTTTTCCTTACTTCCTGTCTTCCTCTTCTTTCTCCTGTCCCGCAGTCTTCTGCCATGCTTCAACCCCTTCTGTATTTTCCTTCTGGAAAAGGATTTTAAAGGTCAGCATAAGAAGCTTCACATCCAGTTTCAGAGAATAGGTTTCGATATAAGTAAGATCCAGTTTCAATTTATCATATGGCGTTGTATTATATTTGCCATAAACCTGGGCATAGCCGGTAAGTCCGGCTTTTACCTTCAGACGATAGTCAAACTCCGGAATTTTCTCACAGTAAACAGCCGCGATCTCCGGCCGCTCCGGTCTTGGGCCTACCAGGGACATGTCCCCTTTGAGAATATTAAAAATCTGCGGCAGTTCATCAAAATGAATGCGGCGGATGATTTTGCCCACAGGGGTAATTCTGTCGTCTTCTTTTTTGGCCAGCTGCGCCCCTTTGACCTCAGAATCCATCTTCATGCTGCGGAATTTCAGAATCATAAAAATCTGTTTATCCCTGGTAAGACGAGGCTGCTTATAAAGCACAGGGCCACCATCATAAAGCTTAATCGCAAGCGCGATCACCAGCATAAATGGAGATGCGATCACCAGCATCAGCAAAGAAAATACAATATCCACAAGACGCTTGCAAAACAGCTGCTCTGCCGTCAATCTCAAATTACGGGAAAGAAGAAGTGTTGTGTCAAATAAGTGGATATCATCTGCATTTCTAAGCATAATATCGGAAAGCTTGGGAATAGAATAACACCGGATATCCTTCTCAAAGCAATATTTCAAAAGCACATTTCGCTCATGGGACGGGATATCCCCTATTACTACAGCCTTATATCCGCAAATCTTCTCCTTAATCGCATCAAGTCCCAGGGAAATGGGAACCATTTCCTTAATTGCATATTTGTCCTCTCTGGTTTCCAGTTTGCTTCGCAGGTCACCTGGATTATGCTCGCCGTAAACCATCAGCATTTGTCTGGGCGGATACAGCCGGGTGTACACAAACCGCATGCCAACAACCCAGATCACCACGATTATAAGGTCAATCCCCGTCATAGCCAGCATTGGAGTGAGATGCTCCCCCAGTCTCCAGCGTCCGATCAGGCACAGCTGCAAATACGTAATAAAATTCACGCATACTACAGACAGGATCTGGGAATAAATCACCTCAAATACTCTCAGATATCCAACCTTAAAGCCGCCATAGATTTTATAGAAGAAATACAGCATCAGCACATACAAACCGATCACCACCTGATTTCCTCTGACAAAAAGCCTGCCGATCACCTCTTTGGACAAATAAAAATTATACCAAATATAAGCAAACAACGCTGTCTCGATAGCAACAATCACTACCGATGACAAAAACATAATAATTCTCTTGTATCGTTCGCGATTTTCCATTTTTTCCTCCGGTAAGTATTAGAGCCTGTCTGAAAAAACATGCTCCAGTCAAATCATCTGACTTTTAATTCTTTCACAGCCTCATAGCTGGCTCTGTCGCCAATATCATAGCGTTTTCCCGGCATATTCCACGCATACACATCGGTGTTCCTGCTAAGCCAGGCAGCAAAGCTTCCCGGCGCATCAGGCTTGCAGCCCGCATCAAGAGCTTCCGAAAGTCTTGCCGCGTCCTTTGCAAGATAGCAGTAAAATGGCGGCACTGCAAGATTTCCCTTTGGCACCTGCGGCTTCTCTTCATAAGAAAGAATTTTGTCATTTTCATCTTTCACAATGATGGCAGTCCTCTGCTGCTTCTTCAGGTCGTTTTCCTCATGGCACATGACACAGGACGCCTGTTTTTCCCGCATGAAAGACAGGAAACCGGAAAAAGAAAAATTCACCAGATTGTCTCCTGCCACCACCAGAATATCATCCTGAATCTGCAAAGTCTCTACTGCAAACAAAATATCCTTCACAGCCCCAAGGCGGTTTTCATTGTCTGTGGAGCCATCATCCAGCACTCTGATCGGCCTGGTAAATTTCTGCTCTGCTGCCCAGCTTTCAAAATGGCTGATAAATTTGTGATTGCTGATCACCACAAACTCCGTCACCTCCGGAATCTGGTCAATGTCCTCCAGAAGCCAGTTCAAAAGGGGCTTCTCTCCAACCGGCAGCAATGGCTTTGGAAAATTTTCAGTAAGAGGATACAGCCTTGTGGCATATCCTGCTGCTAATACAATACAAATCATTTTTCTTCTCGCTTTCTTCCTATTTACTATGGGCATATTTAAAAAATCATTTCTGCAATGTCCCACAAATTGTGACACACATCTTGCAAAAAATCTTTTTCAACCATACTCTAAATTTTCATATCTATTTCATGACAACTCCATCTGCACTTTCACAGATATAAGCGGAATATTTTCCCTCCAGCTTGGGGAACGCAGATAAGTATTCTCTTGTCACCTGATGAAGGACTTCTTCCTCATAATCCGGATCGATCAGCGCCATACAGCAGCCTTTAAATCCGGCACCGCTGAATCTGCCGCCATAGATTCCCTTCGTCCGATTCATAATCTCATACATTGTGCGCAGCTCATCGGAACCGCTCTCATACAGATGGATGGACGAATAACCACTCTGGGATACCAGCTGACCAAAGGTCTCAATATCGCCTTCTCTCCACGCTTTTACCCCGGCCTCCACACGGGCGGATTCCCCATAAAAATGCTCCGCACGCTTTCTGAAATTCTCCGGCAGACGATCCTTGTACTGCTCAAATACCTCTGATGGCACCTGTCTTAACACAGCATCCGCATACTTTCCATACTCCATGCCCGAAAAAGCCATAAGATCATAAGCCGCAGACTTACACTCATCCACACGCAAATTGTATCCGGATCCAGCCAGTGTCCGCTCTACACCTGAAAAGAAAATGGCAATTTTGTAGGGCTTCATAGCACCGCTGGCGGAAATCCGCTCATAGCTGTCATCTGCTGTATCTAAATAAAGAAGGTGATCTTTCCTGCAGTACACCTCACAGGACTGATCCAGTTTTCCGGAGGAGACGCCCACATATTCATTTTCCGCACGCTTGGCAATGGAAATGACATCCAGATCAGACAACTGAATCTGGTTCACTCTGCAAAGCACACTGAGAAAGGAGAGAAACCATGCAGAAAATTGATTTAAAAAATAAGACCGTTTTTGTAACAGGATCCGCCGGCTTCATCGGCAGCAACCTGGTACTGGAGCTTTTGAGAACCCAGTCCCCTATCAACATTGTGGGACTGGACAACATGAACCACTATTACGATGTTTCCATCAAAGAGTGGAGACTTTCTGAAATTGAGAAATGCGCAGCAGAACATCCGGAGTCTACTTACCAGTTTTACAAAGGCGACCTTGCTGACAAAGCAATGATCGATCAGATTTTCGCAAAGCACAAGCCTGCAGTTGTAGTAAACCTTGGTGCTCAAGCTGGCGTCCGCTATTCCATCACAAACCCGGACGCCTATATCCAATCCAACATGATCGGTTTCTACAATATCCTGGAAGCCTGCCGTCATTCTTATGACAACGGCGAAACCGGTGTGGAGCATCTGGTATATGCCTCCTCCTCTTCCGTATACGGAACCAACAAAAAAGTTCCTTATTCCACAGATGATAAGGTAGACAACCCGGTATCTCTGTATGCCGCAACCAAAAAATCCAACGAGCTGATGGCCCACGCCTACTCCAAGCTCTATAACATTCCGTCTACAGGACTTCGTTTCTTTACTGTTTACGGGCCTGCCGGAAGACCGGACATGGCATACTTCGGCTTCACCAACAAGCTTCTGAAAGGCCAGACCATCCAGATCTTCAACTATGGAAACTGCAAGCGCGACTTCACTTATGTAGACGATATCGTAGAAGGCGTCAAGAGAATTATGCAGGGCGCACCAGAAAAGAAAAACGGCGAGGACGGCCTTTCCATCCCACCATACGCCGTATACAACATCGGCAACAACAGCCCGGAAAACCTTCTGGACTTCGTGGACATCCTTCAGCAGGAACTGATCCGCGCAGAAGTCCTCCCCGCTGACTACGACTTCGAGGCACATAAGCAACTAGTACCCATGCAGCCTGGCGACGTGCCCGTGACCTATGCGGACACCTCCGCGCTCGAACGCGATTTCGGCTACAAGCCGGCAACTAAGCTTGAGGACGGCCTACGAGCATTCGCCAAGTGGTATCGAGACTATTGCGGGGGGTTGTGAGGAACATTGACGCAAAAGACGGCGAAGGTGTGCCTTGTCTCATCATCGGGCGGACACTGGGAGCAACTGCAGAAGCTTAAACCACTCATAGATAAGTACGGCGGTTTTCTCGTCACGGAGAAGACTCCTTTCGTAAAGGGTTGTCCGTACCTGATGGTTCAGACCGACCTGAAGGACAAGTTCATGCCTGTAAAGATGCTTGCGAACGGGCTGCACGCGTGCGTCATCTGGGCCAAGGAGCGCCCCGGCATCGTGGTGACAACGGGAACCATGGTGGCCTATCCGTTCTATCTGCTTGCCATCCTGTTCCGCAAGAAGTTCGTGTTCATTGAGACGTTTGGTCGCTCGAACCAGCCGACCGTGGCCGGAAAGCTCATGCAAAGGCATTCGGATCTCTTCTTTGTGCAGTGGGAGAGTCAGAAGCAGTTCTATGAGAAGGCCCAATATGTGGGGAGCCTCTATTGATATTCGTGTGCGTAGGCTCCAGGCCGTACCAGTTCAACAGGCTCTTCAAGGAGCTTGACAGGCTTGTGGCTGCAGGTCGTGTGAGAAATGAGGTGTTTGCCCAGATAGGTGCGTCCACCTATGAGCCACAGTATTTAGCGTTCGAGCATTTCATGGATTCGGATAACTTCAAGGCCAAGATGGTTGAGGCGTCCATCGTTATAAGTCACGGGGCTTCCGGGTCGATCATGGGGGCGCTCAGCGCGGGCAAATGCGTGATCGCCGTGGCGCGCCTAGAGAAGTATGGAGAACATATCAACGATCACCAAGTAGGAATCATTCAATCCCTCGCGAGCGAGGGATTGGTGCTCGCGGTAGAGGAGATGGATAGGCTTGGAGAAGCCATCGAGGCGATGGAGTCTGGCCAAGTGAACCTCAAGCCGTGGAAGAACGAGCACCCTACCGCGATCATTGACGTAATCGACGCGTTTATTCAGGAGGAAGTCCTGTGACCAGCGGTGAGGAGACATACGCTCTCGTCATCGATCTTGACGGCACTGCTTTAGACGACAAGGGGCTCCTTCCCGATTTGAACAGGGAAGCTCTTAATCGCTTTGTTGGTGATGGTGGATTTCTAATTGTGAGCACAGGGAGGACAAGGATTTCGGCATTTAGCGCGCTTGATGGCGTTGATCTTGCGGCTGGCTGTCTGACGTGTGACAACGGCTGCACTATCTACAGGGGCCTCGAGTTGGCAGGGGTCCGCTTGCCGGGTGTCGCGCCTTCGGACGTCGAAGCCGTTCTCGCTTTCTGCCGTGATAGGTCCTTTCGCGTGAACGTATTCACGGAGACTCGCAACTGTGCGCCGCTCTATCTTGGCAACATCGTTCAATGCTTTGCTAATGCAGTACGTTGCTTGGTGGGTGCTAAGAGCTGTATCGTCACAACCTTACGAGCCCTCCGCTTGCTGATGAGCGAGGAGAGGGTGAAAAAAGTATGGGTGCGGGGTCTGCCGGCTGACGAGCTTGGCGATCTCAACAAAGCGCTCTCCTCTTCAAATGCCTACGTTATCAATGATTACGGGGTGGTGGAGATCGGATCCGTCGAATCGAGCAAGCTGGCCGCTGTAAACCTGATCCTCAAGGAGAAACGAGTCGACCCATCCCATGTCTACGTTGTTGGTGATGACGGTAACGATATTGGTCTGCTGCGCAGTTATCCCAACTCGTTTGCGGTCGCTAACTCGCGTAGCGAGGTGATGGAAGCGGCGAGTTATGTCGTATCTTCCAACAACGATTGCGGAGTCGCCGAAGTCGTTGAACGCATCGAAGCTGATCGAAAGAGTGAAAAAGCATGGAGTTAGAGGATCTGATGCAGTTCGGGAAAAGGTGCCTAGCTCTTCTGAGCGACGAAGCGTTCGACAGTCTGATGTATTTCCTGAAAACGCGCAAGCGTCTTAACCTTGTGGATCCGCAAACCTATACGGAGAAACTGCTTTACATTAAGAGAAATGACCATAATCCCCTTATGACGCTATGCGCCGATAAGTACCATGTAACTGAATATCTGAAGCAATGCGGCCTAGAGTCTATTCAGAAAGAGGTTTACAGGGTTTATTCCAGTCCTTACGAGGTGGATTTAAGCAAGTTGCCCGAGAGGTTCTTCCTAAAATGCAACCACGGGTCTCGCGGCAACTATTTGATGGACGGAAATGCCGCCAAGAAGCTCTCTTCGATACAAAAAGAACTTGCATTGATTATGGGGAGAGACTATTACTGGCAGTCACGTGAGTGGGCCTATAAAGGGATAAAGCCTTGCGTCATCTGCGAGGAGGCGCTTCTTGATAGTCAAGGCAACCTTCCTGTTGACTACAAGTTCTACTGCTTCCACGGCAGGGTGGAGTACTTCATGGTTTCGGTCGGGGAGTATGAGCATCATGCTAGGAACCATAAGTTCGGCAAGGATTGCAAAAGTGTCGACTATATGTTCAAGGCGCAGACGACGCTTCCAGAAAGCCAGGTCGCTATCCCGGACAATATCGACGATATGGTTGCCATTTCCGAGAGGCTTGCGCAGGCGTTTAGGCATGTGCGAGTCGACCTGTATGACGTTGACGGGCGGATAGTTTTCGGCGAGTTAACCTTCTACTCGAACGGAGGGTTCGTTTGCATCCCTAACGAGAATACCGAGCTGGCGCTCGGAAAACTCCTCTCTATTGACGGCCTCAGGCGAAGGACGGGTCGCAATGGATAGCATAAAGATTCTGGTCATGTCGACCAATGGGAT